>JUEG02001349.1_pt1 | contig 12415 bp, 8 predicted proteins | sample 432341 | NCBI WGS metagenome assembly JUEG02 (sample SAMN02953476, study PRJNA257561) | rock porewater metagenome | biome: terrestrial; feature: Opalinus Clay rock; material: porewater; isolation source: Opalinus Clay rock BIC-A1 borehole | place: Switzerland: Mt Terri URL, St-Ursanne ...
ATGTTGTAAACGAAAGCCCATACCAAATTCTGCTTAATCTTGCGCATAGTAGCCCGCCCAATTTCGATGGCTCCTACCACATCGCGGATATCGTCCTTGATCAGGATGATGTCGCCTGTTTCTTTGGCAACGTCTGTACCTGAACCAATAGCAATCCCCACGTTGGCCTGAGCTAAGGCGGGAGCATCGTTGATCCCATCCCCAACCATAGCTACGTTTAGACCCTTCTCCTGAAGCTTGATCACTTCGGCGGCCTTATCTTGGGGCAGCACTTCTGCCAGGACTGTTTTAATCCCCACCTGTCGAGCTATGGCTTCAGCCGTCCGCCGGTTGTCCCCGGTAATCATGGCTACTTGAACACCCATCTGTTGCAAGCGCTCCACGGCCACTTTCGCGTTTTCCTTTAGGATATCAGCTACTGCAATGATCCCCGCAGCCTTATTATCAATAGCCATCAACATGGCTGTCTTCCCTTCTTCCTCCAGCTGCTCCATCTTCTTACTTAGGTTTCCGATATCAATAGCTTGTTGCTGCATCAAACGACGGTTTCCTAACAAAATTGTCTGCCCTTGATAGGTCGCCCGAACACCGTGACCGGGTATAGCCTCAAAATCATCGGTATCTCCAACCGACAATCCTTCCTTCTTGGCCCCCCGTACGATAGCCTCACCTAGGGGATGCTCAGACGGTTTTTCAGTGATCGCTGCAAGTCTAAGAACATCCTCTCGAACAAAGCCTTCCGTCGCGTAGACGTCCGTCACTGAGGGTTCACCTTTGGTCAAGGTACCGGTCTTATCGAAAACAACTGCATTTAGTTTGCTGCTTGCTTCCACGGCATCCGCCCCTTTGAACAGAATACCGTTTTCCGCACCCTTACCCGTACCCGCCATAATAGCACTGGGTGTGGCTAAGCCGAGAGCGCAAGGGCAAGAAATGATTAAGGTCGTCACAGACAAGAGCAAGGCAAAGCCAAAGACACCAACTTCGGCCAGATTATAGGGTGAGAGAATAAACGTGCTTGCCGGTGAGAAGAAAGAGGCGTACCCGATAAAGAACCAGAAGAAGAAGACAATTAAAGCCAAGACATGGACCCCAGCTATGAAATGGCCTGCCACAAAATCGGCTAATTTTTGGATGGGCGCCTTGGAAGCCTGTGCGTCTTCAACCATTTTAATAATTTGGGCCAGGGCAGTTTCGCCGCCAACCCTTGTTGCCCTGAATTTGAACGAACCCGTCTTATTGATCGTGGCGCCCGTGACCTGAGAACCTGCTCGTTTTTCTACCGGCATGCTTTCTCCGGTAATCATTGCTTCGTCGACTGCCGAATAACCATCCGTAACTTCCCCGTCAACAGGTATGCTTTCCCCAGGCCGCACAACCACGATATCACCGATCTCCACCTCATCGGCAGCAATCTCGACTTCTTCACCATTACGAATCACCCTTGCCGTTTTAGCTTGCAAACTCATTAGATTTCGGATGGCCTCCGAAGTTCGGCCCCGGGTAAGAGCTTCCAAATAGCGACCTAAAACGATGAACGCCGTAAGCAATGCAGCTGACTCGAAAAAGGCAGCTCCCCGTCCGCCGAAGCCGGCATCGGGCCAGAAGGTATTGATGGTCGCAATAATATAGGCAGCACCAATCCCAGTTGCATAGAGTAAGTTCATATCCGTTGCGCCACGTTTTAGTCCATTCCAACTGTGTTTAAAAAACTGCCAACCAGGAATAAAGGCAATCGGCGTGGTCAAAGCCCAAAGGACATACACGTTACCCAAAAACTCCGGGACAAAATAAGGAAAGATCCACATATCTCGGAACATGCCAATCATCACCAAAATGGATAAGGGCCAGGCAATCCACATATTTCGTGTTTGAAACACTAATTCTTTTTGCCGCGCCTCTTTCTCCCGGTCCAAAGCTTCCTGACCGGTCACCTTTTCGCTAGCCTCATAACCTAAAGCTTGAATTTCTTTTTTGATCCGGGCTTTATCCACGGCACCGGGATAAAACTTTACCCTAGCTGACTCGGCCGGTAAATTAACAACAACAGAGGTTACTCCTGGCATTCCCTTAACGGCCTTCTCAACTTTAGCGACACAAGCTGCACAACTCATACCCCGCACAGTGAGCAAAATTTCTTCCTCCGGCACTTCGTAACCGATGGCTTGAATCATTTTTACCATCTGGGGTACTCCTGCCTGATTACTCTCATAAGTCACAGCAGTTTTGCCTGAAAGCAAATTGACATGAACTTCTTGCACACCGGTCATGGCTTTTAAGGTCTTTTCAACTTTTGCCACACAAGCTGCACAACTCATACCCTGTACCGGTATACTTGCCTGTGCAAGATGTTCCTTTCTTATCGTTTCACTCATAACTTGTACCTCCAATCAACCATCTGATTTTAGATTCCTTTTTCGCTTTATATTATTTACCAAAGATTATCTCAACATCCGAAACACCGTTTTTAGGACTTCATCCACTACCTCAGTGTCACCACTTTCCAACCGTTCCCTCACGCATGATTTCATGTGCTTTTCCAAAAGCAACTTCGAAACCCCGTCGAGGGCAGATTGGGCCGAGGCTATCTGATTCAGGACGTCATCACAATAAGTTTGACGCTCGATCATTCCTTTAATGCCCCGTATTTGCCCCTCGATTCGGTTCATCCGGGCGATAATCTGCTGGATTGTCTTTTCGTCATGATGACTCCTAGGTTTGCCTCCTTCTTGGTTCAGATCCTGGCAATCAATAGAAACATCTTTTGCCGGATTGTTCATTCACTCACCACCAATTCGAAGATAGTATAGGGGGCTACCCTATTTTCCTTAACAAAAAAAATACTCAAGCTCAATTCTATATTCCTACAATAATCCTCAAATACGATAAACTCATGAATTAGTTGTGAATTTCTTGTGAAGAGACCCTAAGTTGACAGAATGGAGTGTCATTATGAGCGGAAGTTTAGACCCAAAGCACATTAATGTCCGTGGATATCTTTCGTTTGTTGCGTCTTCTGCTGTTGCTGAGATGGTGGTATGACGGCTGATATCGCTTGCGGCAAGGATGTAATAACCAAAATAATCGAGATGATAGAAGATATAAGATACACCCACGCAGCAGGACGGTCATAACTCCACTTACGTTTAGCAACGCGTATAAACCACACTGACATAACTAGGGAAACTAGTAGAAATATAATCTTTGTTGACGGAGATAGAGATAATAGACCTGAGCTTAGAGTGGTTAGACCCAATGCAATCAAAAGAGTATGCACCCAGTGGTGCGAAGACGCTACAATTGCAAATAGAACTGAACCAATTGCTTTGATGATGCCTCTATTCTTTTTTACGTCCTGAACTACTTCACTTTTGCTCATATGTGACCTCCTTAGCAACTTCTACATCCTCAGTGTAACTCTCTGATTCGAGGATCTCATGAAAAAGTTGTGAATTTTTCATGAATATATCGCCCATCGTCCGGATAAGTGAAAGGCACAATGAGACCGCTACGGTGGATATCCTAGATGCTAAAGAAAACTTGGCCGGCGCCCGAAGACACTGTCTTCGCACGGGATAGCTTATCGTAAAAGCCGCAGGCGCGGCGGCAGCCTTAGTTGCCCTTATGCTTAGAAAGTATAAAACGTAAGTTTATACTTTCTGATAGTACTAAAAGGCCCAGACCCTTTATATGGTCTGAGCCTTTTATTAGAAGCTAAGATTATTCAGCTTTCATGAAGAGTTATCTTCCCATTCTTCCCATGGACACCATCCTATTCTGGCTGCTGATTTTTGGTCAATTTACAACTAGCTAAAGCGGGAAACGATTATTAGAGAAGAGTTCATAATGTTAGTTGAAATGTTGTTGATGAACTGATCGTTTCGAGCTCCCTTTGAAATCCGAACGATTATACTCTGCGGATAATTCCGGATTCGTAAGACGTGGAAAAGATAAAAAAATAATGCGAGCCCAGGTCCGCAAACCTGGGCCGCCGCATTATCTTTTTTATCTTACTAACTCTTGGTGTAACCGTTAACGTCTGTACTTATAAATTTGGATATATGGGGTTCCTTTTTGCCCCTGAAATTTATCCATCATTTGGTTCATGCCAGTTGCATTTTGGCCATTCATCATTTGATTCATGACCGCTAAGTTTTGAGCTTGCATCATTTGACTCATCGTTTGACCGTTCTCTTGCATGAATTGGTTCATTTGATTGAGGGTTTCTTCTTTAACTTCTGGATTAGAGTTTATTGCTTCTTGCATCTTATCAATGTCTCCAATTCTCATTGCCTCCGTGTTGTGCAAGTTCTGCATTGCACCTGAATTCATAATTCTTTGGTGCTGACCTGAGCCCATGAAGGATTGCATTTGACCGAAGAAGTTTTGTCCCCCGTCAATCGATGTAACCTCGAACGCTGGAATCGCTATAAGCCCGTTGCAAGGACTGCACTGCCTAGAATAACTATCGCTTTTTTGCTAACAAATTAATTTTTTCATGAATTTCCCCTCCTGAATTTTGTATTTCTATTTTTCAAAGGTTTAACTTTATACTCTAAGTATAAAGCAGAATTTCGATTATCTCATGAAAGAGTTGTGAATTTAGAATAGAAAAAATGGTTTACATTATGCTATTAAACGTAAACCATTCTTCTCAAGTTATGCACTTTACCTTAGACTTATATAGTGACTAAAACCATATTTTCTACTGTTGTATTTTGCACCTGTACATACTAGGGTTGGAAAAGACTTATTCCGTTAGGTGTTTCGCAAACATTTACCGTGGCGTTTATCTATTTGTGTCTATTGCCAATTACTCTAATGTGTCGTCATACATTTTTAATCATATTCATACCTGAACTTACACTAACGCCTTAATAAATAATTACGCACCTCGCTTTAAACGACGACTTTATTTTTCATAGGGCTAATTGCTTTCTTACATAGATCCTTTATTCATAGAACCTTTGATTTCCTTCATAGAGCCTTTGCTCGTAGACCCTTTGCCTTCTTTCATACTTTTTTTCTCTTTCATACGTTTACCGTTCTTCGATTCAGGTTTACCCGTCATATGTTTATTTTGTTTAGAACTCAGGACAGCATCTGCTTGAGCCTGTGTTAATGTACCTGCAGCGACGAGTTTATCTAAAGCAGTTTTTATTTTACTAGTTTCTATGTCTTGAATAGAGCTTTTGATTGCATCCACTTGTTCGTGGGTTAGGGTCCCTGCAGTAACAAGTCCCTCCAAAACTGTTTGTAAGTCATGATTTGTTTGCTCATTTAAAGAGCTATGAACAGCATCCGCTTGTTCCTGGGTTAACGTCCCTGCGGTGACGAGTCCCTCTAAAGCTGTTTTTATTTTACCGACTTCTATCTCTTGAATAGAACTTGTTATTAAATCAACTTGCTCCTGAGTTAGTTTCCCTCCGGCGACGAGGCTATCCAAAACATGTTTTTCTATTGAGACATAAGCATGTATCCCCTGTTTTTTCATCATAACTGTACTATCCGTGCTTTCCGTATTGGCTAATACAGGTAATGCCATCAGGCTCACTGTTAACATAGCCGTACCAACTGCAACCGAGATCTTTCTTCCATACTTCTCCATCCTGATCACTCCTTTTAATTTTTGACATCTAGCTGTGATGTATTTACATGTTAAATTTATCAAACTAATTTGAATAAGCAATGAAATTCTTGTGAATTTCATGTGAATTTTCAAGTTTTTTTACTTTAGATGCCCCTTGTTTGTAATTTGTAAATACACCCGATCCCCAAGCATAAAGGGTTCAGCGCAAATTTGCATAGCTGACCCCTTTGTTCATACGTATTAAACCGTTGCCAGTTTACCTTTAACTAACCTTATTTAATCGGTCAAAGATGCTATTGGAAATCTTGGCATGTCCTGTATTCTACACATTAGACGAAATAGAAATTTTAAATTTTCTTGGCAGGTTTGAAAACTCTCTGTTTCTTTGGAAATATTCAAATACCTCCTGTACAATCTCGCGAGTATCGATCGTTTCATTAGGGTCTATTCCTGCTAGGGGGTTCCCTATAGTTGTTCGCGGACAATCCCCTTCGGACCCAATAGTATGCAATTGGGCTTTACTCAAGATGTTCATCACTATTGGGATGTTTTCAATCGTAAGCCAATGAAATTGGACGAGTCGTCAAATCCATAATTCCTCGGCCATATTCTTGTGCGATATTTGCTCGTGCTTAATCCGTATTTAAAATTCCACTAGGAATTTTTAGGCGCATCAAAAAATATCCTGCACTTCGGGGTTTTTGCACATTTACCCCAGCCCATTTTAAGAGATTCTGTTCATTAAGGTCTATTGATTCAAATCCAGACTCTTTGTACTCAGGAATTTTTTCAACGATATTAAGCCATCTTTTACGAGCTTAGTTTTTCAAAGTCGTTGAGCTGATTATAATCCTTCACCCAGACTCTATTCCAGGAAAATACCTCCTAAACGCATAAGAATAGTATGTTTTGTTGACGTTCTAAGTATAAGACACAAATATGAAATTCTTATAAATAAACAATGTAAAAGTAACTATGCGCAGAAACTTAATTTATTAACAATTACTAAAATGCTATTAGGATTTGATATAATGCATTGCCGTTAATGTCAATTTCCGTAAGTAATACGTTCATCATCGAACTTCCAGAACTGGCAGCACTACTTCGGTTGGTTATCATATTCCTCCAGATTGACTCATGAATTGGTTATTTTATCAAGGTCATCTTGTCCCATAAGGTCCTTTACATTTGTGTCTGAATTCATTAACGTTTGATTGACCTGGTGAAAAAGTCTGCTGCATAAAGCCTTACATTTGACTCATCCACCCGTTGCCTTGAGTCGTTCCAGCTAAAGCTGGTAAAGCTAAAAGCCCAACTGCCACTGTGGCGGGGTAATAGAAACTAAGCAGATAGGGACATCAATATATAGATTTATTAAACAAAAGGCCCCCATCAAGATGATGAGAGCAAAACGAACTGGATGAGCTATATTATGCCCCAGTATTCGATTGATACATTCAATTTAATTCCATGTCTAATTTATTGATGCGTGCAATTCAAAATCTCTTTTCGTTTTTCTCCCATCTCCTCCTTTAGATGCTTGTGATTATTAACCATAAATTTCATCATTAATAAATGCCCTAAGGGACAAGCTAAAACTAACAGAACCGATAATACATTTTTCATACCTGAACTTGGCAAGTTTAACGATGATAGTATTCCGAGAAGTATAATCGGAACTAAACAGCATAGTAACATTAATAAACCATGCGATTTATGGTCTCCCTTATTTTTCATTTTTCGACTCTCCTTTACATTATACTCTTTCGGACATCTTTGATGGATATAAACCCCTAACGCGTGTAAGAAACGACTAAGATCATAAAACCCTGCGTGCCAATATAACGCTTGGACCAATAGTTATCAGATTGGCTATGGATGCCTACCCCTAGGAGTTCCAACTTTGTACTGTTCAAACTATGTTCTGGGGAGAGAAACTCCTAATGCCTTAAATACATACTGAACAAAACCCTAACAATCGAAACCATCTCTTGTCGTACCACCCCACAGATAAGGAACTCCTTGTATACCGTGATCAACTCAAACCTGAGACATGGTGTTTTTCACCACCTATAACAAGGGACATCTGACGTGAAAATATATCGAACAAGCGAGATTATGGTGGGCGAGCGATGAAAAAGGGCCAGCGAAATTTGAAGGCTGACCCTTTTCGTTTAATTTATATTTTCTGCAATAAACTTTACTGAACTTCGTCAGCTCCAGTCGTTACTTCAGCATCAATAACTTCGGCCATCACCTCGGTTTCCGTAGTTTCAGCAGTTATCTCAGCTTCTACAACTTCAGTTGTTACTTCTGCGTCAATAGCTTCAGCTATTACGTCGGTTTCCGTAGTTTCAGCAGTCATCTCAGCTTCTGCAACTTCAGTCGTTACTTCTGCGTCAATAGCTTCAGCTATTACGTCGGTTTCCGTAGTTTCAGCAGTCATCTCAGCTTCTGCAACTTCAGTCGTTACTTCTGCGTCTGTAGCATCGGCTGTCACCTCAGTTTCCGTCGGTTCTATTATCTCGACTAATGCAGCAGCTACAGTAACACTTAGTGTAGCACTTATAGACTTGTCAGGTGCTTTGGCAATGATGGCAAGCACTTCATCTTTGACCAGGGTTACACTGTCCTTTAAGGTCACTGTATAAGCACCGGTTTCATCAGCTGTCGTTGTGCCAATTACGGTTCCGTCTCTCATAATGCATACAAATGCAGCTGCATCTGTAGTTCCCGAAATTATCTTATCTCCGGCCATAACCGTTCCTTCTACCTCAGGTGACGTTGTCGGAGCTAACGCTGCGGCCACTGTGACACTCACAGCGTTGCTCTCAACTTTGTCTGATGCCGTGACCGTTATTGAAAGTACGTCTGCTTCGACTAGGGTTACTCCGTCGTTTAATTTCACAATATAAGAACCTGTTTCATCAGCTGTTGCTGTACCGATTTCGTCTCCGCTTTTCTTGACACTTACTGTCGCCCCGGCCTCAGCGGTTCCCATTATCATTTTTTCACCAGCGCCAACTGTTCCCATGACTGTCGGTTGTGTTGTCTGGGCCGCAGCAACCGTTACACTCACGGCTTCACTCATGGACTTGTCAGGTGCTTTGGCAACGATGGCAAGCACTTCATCTTTGACTAGGGTTACACCGTCCTTTAAGGTCACTGTATAGGCACCGGTTCCATCAGCTGTCGCTTTACCAATCATAGTTTCGTCTCTCATGACGCATACAAATGCATCAGCATCTGTGGTTCCTGAGATCATGTTGTCTCCGGCCCTTACCGTTCCTACTACCGTAGGTGTCGTTGTCGGGGCTAACGCTGCGGCCACTGTAATACTCACAGCGTTACTCTCAACTTTGTCTGGTGCCGTAGCCGTTATTAAAAGCACGTCGGCTTCCACTAGGGTTACTCCGTCGTTTAATTTCATCATATAAGAACCTGTTTTATCAGCTGTCGCCGTGCCGATTTCGTCTCCACTTCTCTTGACACTTACTGTCGCCCCAGCCTCAGCAATTCCCATAATCATTTTTTCACCGGCACCAACTGTTCCCATGACTTTCGGTTGTGTTGTCTGGGCCGCAGCAACCGTTACACTTACGGCTTCACTTATGGACTTGTTTGGTGCTTTAGCAATAATTGAAAGTACTTCGTCTTTGGCTAGATTTACACCATCGTTTAAAGTCACGGTGTAGTTACCTGTTCCATCAGCTATCGCTGTACCAAATTCGGTTTCATTATTCTTGATACTTATTGTGGCCCCAGCCTCAGAAGTCCCTGAAATCGTAGTGTCTCCTGCTCTGACCGTTCCTGAGATAACGGGTTGCTCTGTCTTTTGAATGACATCTCTATCTCTATCTCTATCGCGATCTACAACTGGTGTAGATGAGATGTCGCCTAATTCTGTGGGGGTATCTGTCGTTGTTTTTCCTTCAACAGTTCCACCACCACTTACTTTGATATCACCAGTAACAGAACTCAATTTAGTGATTTCCGCACCACTTTTAACGACGATTTCAGATGTTCCCTTCGTTTCTAATTTTTCAATTTTCCCTGCCAATACGGTAACAGATGAGTTATCAATAATTGATACGCTAGGAAAGTTACCTGCTAACTGAATTGAATCGGGAGCCGATGCCCCAGTAACATTTAAAGAAGGAACAATCGTGCCATCTGCGGCCGTTAGTTTTATGCTCCCACTAAGGGAAACTTCGTTAGAGAATGTTCCTTGGAGTTGTATATTAATCGGTGTTTCTCCTAGAGACTGCGCGGCCAATGCTCCAATATCTGCTCCGTTTTGTGATTCTACATTAGCATTTGATTGAACTAGAGTAGATCCCAAAGTTGTTCCTGTTTCTGCAACTACGCGGACGTTTGAAGAACTTGACACGACAAGACTATCGGAAGTTGTTTCCTTCAAGTAAATGCTAAGTTCTGCACCCGATAGGACGACAATTCTGTCGGCTTGCACACTGTCAAGCGTAGCAGAGCCGTCCTTACCTGGATCAACAAATATCGTACCCTTAACAACGACATTCTTCAGTGTTACTCCATCAGCATTGATAAGAATATTTCCGTTGACTGTTTTATCCTCGAATGTTGCGTTAAGAGTATTTAATTCCAAGGCTCCATCCAGATTGTTTGACTGTCCGGGTTGGGTGTATCCTAAGCTTTGAACCGTCGAATCTAATATTACAGCTGTTCCTCCTAAGATCCCTGGATTTTTAAGCGCTATGTTTGTCTCAATAAACCCTTTAGTACCGTCTGGAACAGATTCTTTATTCGCCAGTACGATAGCGCCTCTCACTTTGGCCACCATGGGAGCGCCTGCCAGAGAATCGATAAGGCTAGTATCATTCCCATTTGCAAAGAACATTTTGCCCCCAGCGATTAGATTTTTAAATTCCTTTAACACTTCTGTGTTAGTATCGAAACGATCATTTCCGCCCAGCCTCAAAGCATTGGGAAATTCATCCTTTACAGAGTCAGACACAACCGCTGTTCCACCTATGACATATGTTTTGTTGATACCCGACGAGTTGATGAAATCTGACACAACTGTTGGCACGGAATCCTTATCAACGAGTAGAACGGGTATACCTTTCGCCGCAGCAATCGGAGCTATAGAAATTGCATCGACATTCGCAAATGCGTTCGTGACCACAACTTCTTGAAACGGTTTTATTGCTTGAATTTCCTTTGCTATATTTACAGCCGTTTCGTACCGATCATAACCCCCTAGCCTTACTGTTTGAATACCCGCTGCACTAAGATCACTCTCTACTTTAGCCGAAATAACCGCTGTCCCACTTACCATATATACCTTTTTAACTCCTAGCTTCTTTAATTCGTTCATTGTGTCAGAAGGGACAGAATCGTTGTCTGAGAGGAGTATTGGTCCATCGACTGCTTTAGCGAGACTTGACGAGGCCAGCGCGTCCACCATGTTGAGATCACTAGATGGTGCTAGAACTGCTGTGCTGGCCGATTGCCACCCATAGTCCGCGATCTGAACTGCAGTGCCATACCGGTCATACCCACCTAGACGAGTAAGCGTGTTTACTAAGCTTTGAGTAGACTGAACATTGTACGTTGATTTTATTTGGACATCGCTCGCCATAGCGACCACAGGACTTAATCCCCCAGTCAGTGTAAGTGCGGTAATTGCCAGCGATGCGATGAATTTATTAGAATAGAATCTTGACACCTATTTTCCTCCTCTTTTTTGTATCTAGCGTTTTTCCTTTAAATAAGTCTTCAAACTTATTTCCTTTTTTCACATCTCTGTATACTAAAATTCACTAGGTTGTGTAAATCCCATCAGCGTCTTATTATGGAAGGTTGATAATTCTGTAACCAGCCTGATCAACAGCCTTAACAAGTATAAAACGATCAACGGCTCCGATCACCACTGCCTGTTTTTGGGCTAAATCGACTTCTGCTTGCTTAACACCAGGAACTTTCAACAACGCTTTCTCGACGGAACTTTTGCAGTGCCCACAAGTCATTCCTTCAATTTTTAAGACAATCCCATCTTGGGGATTCAAAGTATTTACAATAGAATGGTCTTTATTCGAATGTCCACAGCAACCCATTTTTTATTACTCTTTTTTTCAACTTAATTATTCTTTAGAGTCGTTGCTCCATTTTAAGGAAACGTTTATCCATCAATGTATCCAGTAATTTTTGTCTAGAAATTTATCATAGTCCTTCCACTTCCATTCATCATCTTGCTTCCTGAAGTGGCAGTACCGTTTCCGTTGATCATCATGTTTGCGCCTGAATCACTCATGAATTGGTTCATTTTATCAAGGTTATCTTGACCCATTTGGGCCTTAACATTTGGGTCTGAATTCATGAGATCTTGCATCGCCTTAACATCTCCCGATTGCATGGCATTCTGCATCTCCTGAGAATTATGAAGGTTTTGCATTTCCTTCGAATTCATTAACTCTTGGTGTTGCTCCGGTGAAAACGTTTGTTGCATAAATCCTTGCATTTGAGCGACCCACCCGTTCCCTTGTTGCTGGGTCGTTCCAGCTAAAGCTGGTAAAGCTACAAGCCCAACTGCCAATGCAGCGGTTCCTAGGATTGCCGTGAATTTTTTATTGAATTTCTTCATTATATATTCCCCCTAATTTAATCTTCGTTTTACTGCTTTACTGATCTTCCATGTCCTAAGTGTAACTTTAGGATACGATTTTCTCATGAAAAAGTTATGAATTTCTCATGAAGAAGGGATGTAACAAAACTTAAAGTTTCACTACATCCCATCTTCATAATGAGCGCTTAAAATAAGAATTCGTCATGAATTCCAACAAAGAA
>JUEG02000738.1_pt1 | contig 12393 bp, 9 predicted proteins | sample 432341 | NCBI WGS metagenome assembly JUEG02 (sample SAMN02953476, study PRJNA257561) | rock porewater metagenome | biome: terrestrial; feature: Opalinus Clay rock; material: porewater; isolation source: Opalinus Clay rock BIC-A1 borehole | place: Switzerland: Mt Terri URL, St-Ursanne ...
AAATAGGCCAGGGTTTTACCTGTTCCTGTTTTGGCTTTACCAACTACATCTTTTCCTGTGACTATTAATGGTATGGTGCTTAGTTGTATTTTTGTAGGCTGCTTAATGTTTACTGCCTCTAAATTTCGAACTATAAAATCTTGAAGTTTTAATTCTTTAAATGTATTAGTCACTTTTACGACTCCTTTATTTGTTATTCTTCATCTGTCTCTTCTACGAACTCATCAATATATCCACCTAAGATACTTGCTAATCCCACAAACTCGCAGCCAATATCATAGTCACCATCTCGTTTTTGAGACCTTATAACTTTAAGAACACAGTAAAACTTCCGTTCATCATCAATAGTAACCTTGGCATTAAAGAAATTATTTAAAGGAAGCTCCTTACTACAGATGAACCCCATGCCCAAATTAGATATATTGATGACAGAAACATTTTCTTCAAAACGAATTACTTCTCCATCCCCTGACTTATATAAAGATTCAATGTCTAATTCCATATTCATTGGTGCTCTTTTACTTCTTCTTTTTTCAAGCATACCTATCCCTCTCCCCATTTGTTTTTTAGAAAAGCTCATCCATAAAATTATTATATCTCATCTTATAATATATTATATTAATTTTCCAGAATTTTAAATATTTAGTATCCATTTTAAAACCAATGGAATAAATTAATATCATAAGCGATTATAGCGAGGTGAAATAAGAATGTCTTATTCAGATAGAGAACTGCTGGCTAGGATTATAAAATGCGAGGCCGGTGGTGAAGGTGATAATGGAATGAAGGCCGTTGCCACTGTAATAATGAATAGAGTTAGAGTTCCCTATGGTGAATACCACAGAGTTAATCAAGGGGACGTTAGAAAAGTAATCTATCAAAAGGGTCAGTTCGACTGTATGCGTTCAGTTCTTGGCGGAGTTGCAAACCCTCAAACCATTTGGGCAAATCCTCCGGAACAGATACATTATGATATAGCTGATTGGGCAATGTCAGGTAATAGACTATTCACTATAGGTTATTCTTTGTGGTACTTTAATCCCTTTCAGCCTACTTGCCCCCCAATTTTTCCAAGAAATGGTGTAGGAAGTCTACAGGTTAAAGTCGCACTACATTGTTTTTATAATCCCACAGAGTTATATGCAGACACATAAAAAATAATGCTCTATTAAAATAAAAACACTACCCAAAATTAAGGAGGAGAAATATTATGTATCCAGATGATTTTTCAAACTATACTTATCCAAAGATGCCCATGTATCCAGGTATGCCAGGTATGCCAGGAGTAATGCCGGGAATGCCCTATCCTAATATCCCAATGCCAGGCCAAGTACCTCCAGGAGTAACACCAAGTATGCCCACTCAAACTTATCCGCCAATGACCCACATGCCTACTACAACTGAACCCCCTGACTTCGAGTATGAACCAGGAGCCCCTGTTGAAACAGATGTTAATTATACACAGGGATATTTAAAACAACAAATAGGCAGATATGTCAAAATTGAATTCCTTATTGGAACGAATATGTTCGTAGACCGCGAGGGAACCCTAGTAGATGTTGGTATCAGCTATGTTATTATTAGAGAACCTGAAACCGACGATTTACTTTTATGTGATATTTATTCAATTAAATTTGTAAGAATTTATTACTAATCAATTATCTTACTAATGGGGACGCTCAGAAACTTAAAGTTTCGTTTGTCCCCTCTTAGAATTGATAGTCATCGGATAAATTAGAATTGATGAAAGGTGATGATTATAAATGTATTATTCTCCATATATACAGCAGTCATATAGAGCTCCTGTTCCAGCTTCATATGTAAGAGTACTTCATGCTTCTATTGATGCACCCTCTGTTGATGTATATGCCAATGGAAGGTTAATCGCCAGTAACCTACGGTATAAACAATTCACCCAGTATATACCTCTAACTCCAGGAAGATACACAATATTAGTATATCCTTCAGGCTCCACAACCACTGCCGTTATAAACACCAGCCTCGATGTCATGCCTCAATCCAACTATACAGTGGCAGCCACCGGATTTTTACGTGATATCAAAGCCTTGGTAGTGGCCGATACCGCTTTGCCTTTACAAGCAAATAGGGCCCAGATAAAGTTTGTACACCTATCTCCCAACGCACCTATGGTGGATATTACCTTACCCGATGGTACAATACTGTTTAGAAATGTGGAGTTTAGAGAAATAACTCCAAATCTGATTGTTAATCCCAGAACCTTTACTTTCCAAGCTCGAATAGCAGGTACCAATCAAGTAATTTTGAATGTTCCTAATCAGCCTATAACCGCTAATCGCTATTATACAATCTATATGGTGGGCTTGACAGACAGAAATCCACCCCTTCAAATGCTAGTGGCTCTTGATAAAGCTTCATATTAGGTTTAAAATAAAAATGGTGGTTAAGAATTTTATCTTTTACACCATTTTTTTATTTTTTGTTTAGAGTGTTGTAGTAATTGTATTCTATAAAGAATAATATTTTTCTTCTCTCTTCATATGATCAGGTTCCTTATATCAAGCAACATAATTCCCCCCCTGAAATTGTATCAACTGCATTATATGTTCGATATAAGATTTATGTTTTAAGAAATCACTTTAATACATCCTTTATAATCCTCAGAGTGTTCTTGTAAGAAATTTTTTCTATTTCATCATCTGTAAAACCCTCTTTTTGCAGGGCATCTATTAGCTTATAAATCTCTCCTATGTTTTCAATCTCTAGGGGCGGACTTATCCCATCAAAGTCACTACCCAGGGAAATAACATCAATTCCTCCAACCTTTTTTATATGCTTAATATGTCTAACCATGTCCTCTACCCTACTTAGATCTGAATTCCCTAAAAACATACCAGCAAAGTTAATACCCATAACTCCTCCACAATGTGCAAGGCTTTTAATCATATCATCCGTTAAGTTTCTAGTATGGTTTCTTATCACTCTGGCATTGGAATGGGAGGCCACAAAGGGTTGAGAGGATATTTGAGCGACATCATAAAAACCCTGGTCTGAAAGGTGTGAAACATCGACCAGCATGCCCAATCTATTCATTTCTCCTACTAGTTCTCTACCAAAGGGAGTAAGTCCCCTATGTGAAAACTCTCCATTATGATTTGGGAATCCAATCTCATTTGGAAAATTCCATGTTAAGGTTACTAACCGCACTCCTAGACGATAAAAATTCCTGAGATTATGAAGCTCACCTTTAAGAGCTCCTCCTTCTTCAATAGTGAGAAATGCTGAAATTTTCCCTTGCTGATGATTACTAATTAGTTCGTTGTAATTCCTGGTCAAGGCCATATCTACTTGATTAGACTCTATTTCCCGATAAAATTTATCAAGCATCCCAAGACACATTTCCAAGGGATCGCTCTTATCCATTAAGTCTATATACAGGGCAAAAAATTGAGCTATAGAATTTGCTTTCTTTAGTTTTTCCAGATCGATACTAAGGTTATTATTCTTTAAGCCTCCATTCTTTTCTTCCATAAGTTGTAAAATCGTATCGCAATGCAAATCGATGACCTTCATAAAACTCCCCCCTCAATAATTAGTTTTGACAAATAGAATAAGGTACGTTTACTTTCCACTACCTTTCATATATATTATTTTAGGTATCCCTTTATCAGTAGTTTTTCAAAAGTTATAGCATCAACGGGTTTACTGTAGTAATAACCCTGAATCTGATGACAATGCTGTTCTTTTAAAAAGGATAGTTGCTCTGCATTCTCAACCCCTTCTGCAATGGTCTTAAGTTCAAGACTTCTAGCCATGGCCAATATCGCTAGAACAATAGCCATTTGCTCTTTATCCTCTGGTATTCCCCGTATAAAGGACTGATCTATTTTAATTCGATCTATGGGAAATCGTGTTAAGTAAGCCAGAGATGAATACCCTGTTCCAAAATCATCAATAGATATTTGTATACCCATTTCCTTGAATTTATGTAAAGTCTTATTCGTAAAGTCTGCATGATGCATGGCGCTACTTTCCGTTATTTCTAGTTCTAAGTATTCAGGGGACAATTCTGTGTTTTTCAATATGTTTTCTAGCTTATTGATTAAGCTTTTTTGATTAAATTGTAATGCTGATAAATTTACCCCTATTTTTATTTTAGAAAGTCCTTTTCTTTGCCATTCTTTATTTTGCCTACATGCCTCTTGGAGAACCCATTCTCCTAAGGAAATAATTAACCCTGTTTCTTCTGCCAGAGAAATAAATTCTCCCGGGTTCAGAAATCCTAATTTGGGATGTATCCACCGGACCAAGGCTTCCGCTCCAATTATTTTTCCGGTCCTAGATTCAATTTGGGGCTGATAATATAAAATAAATTGATCTTGTTGAATTGCCTTGTGTAAATCATTTTCCATGGATAAACGCAATAGTGCTTTTTCATTTATTGAAGGTTTATATAACTGATAATTATTTCGACCCATATCCTTCGCACGAAACATGGTAGATTCAGCATTTTTAAAAAGGGCTTCAGCGTTATCTCCATCCTCTGGATACAAACTTATACCTATGCTCGTAGTAATATAAAGCTCATTGTTATTAACGATATAGGGCTTTGCAAGTTTTACAAGCATCTCATTAATACGTAAAACAAGACTTCCAACACTTGTTACTTCTTTTATTATCAAGGCAAAAATATCTCCACTAAATCTTGCAACTGTGTCATCAGGCTGTACAAAAGCCAGTAACCGCTCACCAACAGCCTTTAATACCTTGTCACCCACAGCATGTCCTAGGGTGTCATTAATCCGCTTAAAGCGATCCAACCCTATAATTAATACCGCTATTATTTCTCCATGGCGATTGGCATGAATAATGGAAGTTTTAAGTCTATCCTTAAAAAGATACTGATTTGGTAGTTCTGTCAAAGCATCATGATACGCTTGATATTTTATATACTCTTGCTGCTTAACCCTTTCAGTTAAATCATTGAAAACAGAAACGTATTGCACTGTTTTTCCCCTGTCGTCCTTTACAGCTGATATCGTCAACCATTCAGGATAGGTTTCTTCATTTTTACGGCGGTTCCATATCTCTCCCTGCCAATGTCCCTTTTCAAGTAAATCTGACCATATTGTAGAGTAAAACTCCTTTTCATGATGATCAGATTTGAGTATTCTAGGATTTTTCCCAATTGCCTCATGACTTTCATAGCCAGTTATGTATGAAAATGCAGGGTTAACCCATTGGATATTCGCCTGTGAGTCTGTAATTACTACACCCTCTGTGGTATTCTCAAAAACTTTGTGGGTCATTCTTAAAGCAGTATTGATTTTTTCTTTTTCATTGAAATTTGGTAAAAATCGATTCAACATACTACGCAATTCCTCTATATTTTTCGTCATAATCTTCTCCCCTACAAACTCGTCAGACCTGTATTTTAATCATACTTCCATTTTATAGCAGAAAATAAGAATAAACAATCTAAGATTATTTCCGGTATAAAAAAATCAGCCCTTTGGGCTGATTTTTTTTATATGATTCTTTCTAATTTAATTCCTGTATCGTGATCATTCAAATTTTGCACTTCTAGACCAGTATCTACTACTTCTTCAATGGATACCGCTAAGGTCTCCTGTTTGATATAATCTTCGTGCTTTTCTACAGCTTTTGAAATGTCTTCATCACCATTGAAGTAGATTCGGATGTTATCCATCATTTCATATCCATTATTTTTTCTCATTTGCTGTACCTTTGAAATAAATTCCCTGGCGAAACCTTCTTCGATTAAATCTTGGGTTAATGTCGTATCAAGAATCACAAACAAATTATTGGCCATCTCCACTGTAAAACCTTCTTTAGCAGAGATTGATATGAGTACATAATCCTTATTTATCTCATGCTTTTCTCCATCAAGCTCGACTTCTATACTTTCTCCTGCCTCCAATAAAGGTGCCACAACAGAAGCATTTAGCTCTTGGAGTACCTTACCTAAAGCTTTTATCTTTGAACCAAACACAGGTCCTGCATTTTTAAAGTTCGGCTTTAAGCTGAAGTTCATGAATTCATTGAGATCTTTTTCAAAAACAACTTCCTTAACATTTAGCTCTTCTTGCATCAATGGAATTAGGTCGTAAATCAATGTTTCATACTTTCCATCTATGAGAACCTTTTGCAGTGGCTGTCGAACCTTGATTTTCGAGTGGGCTCTCGCAGCTCTTCCTAAGCCTACTAGGTCTCGTACCAGGTCCATTCTTTTTTCCACGGATTCATCAATTAATTCTTCTCTAGATACAGGGTAGTCGGCCAAATGTACAGATAACCCTCCCGTCAAGTTTCTATACATTTCATCGGACAGGAATGGCGCAAATGGAGCAACCATTCTAGAAATTCCCACTAATATTTCATAGGTCGTATTATAGACTGCCTTTTTATCATCGCTAAGCTCTGTAGCCCAGAAACGGCGTCTCGCCCGTCTAATATACCAGTTGGAAAGATCTTCATTTACAAAGTCTTGAATCTTCCTCACAGCCTTTGTAAGGTCGTATATCTCAAGCTCGGAAGTGACCTTTTCAATTAAGCTGTTGTACTTAGATAAAATCCATCTGTCCAGCTCCGGTCTTTTATTATATTCTACAAAGAAGGTCTTCGGATCAATTTCATCTGTATTCGCATAGAGGGTAAAGAAATTGTATACATTCTGTATCGTTCCAAAAAATTTACTCTGTACTTCCTTTAAGCCTTCGATATCAAACTTCGTAGGAGTCCATGCTGGAGATACATAGAGGAGGTACCATCTAAGCACATCGGAACCATACTTATCAAATAGCTCAAAAGGATCCACCGTATTTCCTTTGGACTTCGACATTTTTCTTCCATCCTTGTCCAAAATCAAATCGTTTACAAGTACATTTTTATAGGGTGATACCCCCATGACAAAGGTGGAGATTGCCAATAAAGAATAGAACCAACCACGGGTTTGATCAATACCTTCACAGATATAATCTGCTGGGAATAACTCATGGAAGTTGTCTTTATTTTCAAATGGGTAATGATGCTGAGCAAAGGGCATGGCACCGCTATCAAACCAACAATCTATTACCTCTGTAACCCTTGTCATCGTTCCTTCACATTGCTCACACTTAAGATGGACATCATCCACATATGGTCGATGCAGTTCAATGCTCTCATCAATATCTTCAAAAGCTCTTTCAACCAATTCTTTTCTTGAACCCACTGAGGTAATATGACCACACTCACATCTCCAAATATTAAGAGGGGTACCCCAATAACGGTTCCTTGATAAAGCCCAATCATTTAGATTTTCTAGCCAGTTACCAAATCGTTTTTCTCCCACATAGTCTGGATACCAATTTACAGAATTATTATTTTCTATAAGCTTATCCTTCATTTTTGTTACCTCTATATACCAGCTAGGTTTAGCATAGTATAGTAAAGGCGTGGAACAACGCCAACAATGAGGATAGTTGTGTTCCATCTTTTCTTTTTTAAATAGCTTACCCTCTGCATGGAGCCATTTAATAATTTCTACATCCGCGTCCATTACGAATTGCCCTTCCCATGGAGTTGCAACATATTTTCCTTCTTCATTTACTGGCTGTAGTACGGGCAGGTCATATTTTCTTCCTACCTGGTAGTCATCTTCCCCGAAGGCTGGAGCAATATGAACGATACCAGTACCATCCTCTGTGGTTACAAAGTCAGCCACAGTTACAAAGAACGCCTTTTTATCTGGCTTTACAAAGGGCATAAGTTGCTCATACTCCATGTATTCCAACTCTTTACCCTTCATTTCCTCTACAATTACAAATTCCTCTCCGATTACCTTCTCAGCCAAATTCTTTTCACAAATATAGGTTTCACCCTTGGCTTTTACCCTAACATAGATCTCCTCAGGGTGTACAGCTAGTGCCACGTTGGAGGCCAGCGTCCAAGGCGTAGTGGTCCAAACAAGGAAGTATTCATCGAACTCTTTTCTCTTAAATGCCGCAATAACGGTATTGGTCTTTATTTCCTTATATCCCTGGGACACTTCATGGGATGCTAATCCCGTTCCACATCGTGGACAATAGGGAAGGATTTTATGACCTTCATAGATATAGCCTTCCTTAAAAAACTTATCTAAGATCCACCAGGCTGATTCAATATAATTATTGTCTAAAGTAATGTATGGATTATCTAAATCTATGGCATATCCCATTCTTCTTGTCATTTCTCTCCATTGCTTTTCATAGGAGAAAACTGACTCTCGACATTTTTCGTTGAACTTCGCTAAACCATAGGCTTCAATATCCTGCTTGCTTGATAGCTTTAACTGCTTTTCTACTTCGATCTCCACAGGTAGTCCATGGGTATCCCATCCTGCTTTTCTTTTTACCTGGTGCCCTGTCATCGTCTTATATCGACAGACGGAATCCTTTAGTGTTCTAGATATTACGTGATGTATTCCAGGTTTACCGTTGGCGGTCGGAGGTCCTTCATAGAAGACAAAGGATTTATCTCCTTCTCTGATTTCAATACTTTTATCAAGAACATTATTGGCATCCCACAAATCTGCAACGGCTTTTTCCCGCTCCGCCACTGGTAAATCAGATAAAGCTCTGAATTTTTCCATCTTGATCTCTCCCTTTCGTTTAAATTTTAAAATAGAAAAGTCCCTAAGCATTTACACTTAGGGACGAAATTAACCGCGGTACCACCCTGATTATAGGAAAGAATCCTATCTCTTCATGCATAGTAACGTATGCCTACGGAAACCCTTACTTTCTTTCAGAGTTTCAGCTCCAAGGTGATGTTCATATCAAAGCTTAGCAATAATCTCTCAGCAGTTGATTATTTCTCTGTAAGCATTCCTTTAATACTACTATCCTTTTCATTGCTTTTCATTGCTTTTCATTGCTTTTCATTGCTTTTCATTGCTTTTAATTTTTTAATAGTTATTATTTTTTTACATCTTATTTTATACGGAATATCTTAAACCTGTCAAGGGAAATGACAAAATTAACAATATTGTGTCATACCACGTCTACACATGTTTAATAATATTATCTATAGTTCCTCCACCAAGACATTCCTCTCCTCTATAAAAAACAACTTCTTGTCCAGGGGTAATGGCCTTTTGGGGTTTATCAAAGACCACCCTACAGGTGTTGTTAGCCTCCATATGAACGGTTACTCCTTGATCTGGTTGCCTATAACGGAACTTTGCAGTGCATGGTAAAGTATCCTCTGGTTTACTACTGCTTACCCAATGCAAATCTGTGGCTAACAATGAATGGGAATAAAGACGGGGATCAGTCTCTCCCTGTACCACATATAGAATATTGTTTTTAATATCCTTTTCAACAACAAACCACGGTTCCCCAGTCCCGGCTCCACCAATACCTAGACCCTTTCTCTGGCCAAGGGTGTAGTACATAAGTCCATCGTGACTACCTTTTTTCTCACCTTCATAGGTTCTGATTTCACCTGGTTGGGCTGGTAAATAATTAGCCAAAAAATCCTTGAAATTTCGTTCTCCAATAAAGCATATTCCAGTACTATCCTTCTTTTTAGCCGTAGTTAGTCCTGCCTCCATGGCTATTTGCCGAACCTGGGATTTAGGTAAATCCCCTATGGGGAACATAGCCTTAGAAAGCTGATGCTGACCTAATGTACATAGAAAATAGGTTTGATCCTTATTGTTGTCTACTCCCCTTAAAAGAGAGTATTCACCATCACGGTATCCAACTCTTGCATAGTGACCGGTTGCAAGATAATCTGCTCCCAGCTTAAGAGCATAATCCAAAAACTCCTTAAACTTTATTTCCCGATTACACATGACATCGGGATTCGGTGTTCTTCCCCTTCTATACTCATCAAGAAAGTATTGAAAAACCCGATCCCAGTATTCCTTTTCGAAATTAACTGTATAATAGGGTATGCCGATCATGTCACAGACTCTTCGGACATCTTCGTAATCCTCTGCCGCAGTACAGTAGCCAAACTCATCCTTTTCATCCCAATTTTTCATAAAAACACCCATTACATCATAACCCTGCTCCTTTAACAGTAAAGCCGCCACCGATGAGTCTACGCCTCCTGACATGCCTACTACAACCTTGGTATCCTTAGGGTCCTTTTTTAAGCTATTCATCCTTATTCGCTCCTTAAATCTTCATTCTTTTATATTTTTGCCAAAAATTCGTATAATCAATCTTTTTTATCTCACAAATACTTAATTTTAGAACATGAAATACTTTTGTTCCTTATATTATACATCAAACTCTTACTAGAATAATTTTTTTGTTTATAATTTTATTTTTATATGGTATTTTATAATTAAATACAATATTTGGGAGGTTTTGAGAATGGACTTTCATGCTAAAATTGGTCAAATGAAGAAAGAGATCATCAACTCTACTCAAGAAATATTAAAATTCAAAAGTGTAAAGGATTCACCCCGGAAAGGAATGCCTTTTGGAAAGGGTATCAATGAATGCTTGGAATATTCATTAACCCTTTCAGAGCAACTGGGATTTACCACAAAAAACTTCGATGGCTACGCAGGTCATGCTGAATTTGGTGAAGGTGAAGAAGTTGTTGGTATATTGGTTCATCTCGATGTTGTTCCTGAAGGTAGTAATTGGACCTATCCTCCCTATGGTGGAGAAATTCATGATGATAAAATCTATGGAAGAGGTGCCATCGACGACAAAGGGCCCGCCATTGCTTGTTTATATGCCATGAAAGCCGTAAAAGAATCCGGTTTTCCACTAAATAAGAAAATACGTATTATATTCGGTACTGATGAAGAAAGTGGCTGGGAGGATATGAAATATTATTTTGTCCATGAGAAAGCTCCTGATCTTGCATTTACTCCGGATGCGGATTTTCCAGCTATTCATGGAGAAAAAGGTATTCTAATCTTTGATTTTATTAAAAAATGTAGTAACCCTTCAAATAATGGAATAAAAATTTATAGTATCAAGGGTGGAAACAGACCAAACATGGTTCCAGATTATTGTGAAGCCCAAGTTTCTCTTGATCCTTCTATTCATGATAAGTTAGATTCTTTTATAAGAAATCATCAAGCTCGAATGACAGCAGAGGAAATAGATAATAAGATCATACTAAAATCATATGGAGTGTCTGCCCATGGAAGCTTACCAGAATCTGGACAAAATGCAGTTTCACAGCTTATGCTATTTTTAGGTACCCTTAACCTAAGTACTGGAGATGCTACTGATTTTGTGCGTTTCTATAATAGCAAAATAGGAATGGAATACAACGGACAATCCATAGGCTGTGGATTTAGTGATCAGGAATCAGGCGGGCTTGTTTTCAATGTAGGTGTCATCGATTTAAATAATGACGAAGTACGACTCACAATAAATATACGCTATCCGATCACTTATACTACAAATCAAGTTTATGAAGCTATAGAAAAAGAACTAGAAAATACAGGTGTTGAGCTTATTAGAGGCACCCATGATATGGATCCCCTATATATTCCCCGTGACCATGAATTGATACAAAAATTGATGAAGATTTACACTAAGATTACTGGAGATGATCGGGAACCCATAACGATCGGAGGAGGTACCTATGCCCGTGCCATGAAAAATGCCGTGGCCTTCGGTCCCTTATTCCCTGGACAGCCAGAGCTTGCCCACCAAAAAGATGAATATATTTCAGTAGAAGATTTACTAAAGATCACTGAGATTTATACAGAAGCCCTTTACGAATTAGCAAAGTAAAGAAGCTTATGGCTACTGGTTACTAGCCACTGGCTAAAAAATAAAACCTAGCTGAAACTCTGTAGTGGAGAGCTTTCAATTTTAATCTCCCCTACAGAGCATTCATTCTTCACCTTTTTTCCTTTTGGACAAAGTTCTCACAGCGAGTACCTGTCGATTTATAAACAACAATCGAAGGTATTTGTTTTGATTTAATCCGAAATAATCTACATCCATTAGGAAACCTCGCTTCCCATGTGATATAGAAATAACCGCATTTTTTGCAATCTATCCTTTCCAAATTCATTACGTTTCTCCCATATTCATTAATTTATAACACTTTCCCTTAATTTTAAAGTTCAACACAAGTCATTAAAATCCTACTTTATTTTGGAGAAATCGTAGTCTATGCATTTTTTTTGAATATTTATTCATTCGATTTTATATTAATAAGTAATATTTTTTTGATTATCCCATTTGCGTTACCTTTGTTTTTTTATATTATCAAAATATCTATTTAACTTACAATCACTTTAATTCGCTAAAGTATTAATTTGGGCGAATTTTCTCTTTCGAGATATTATTTTTTTCCCTATGCACAGGACAATAGTCTAGGTATAAATCGCAGAAAAATAATATCTTAAAATCTATTGAAATTTGTATAAATATTAGTTATGATACA
>JUEG02000824.1_pt1 | contig 12371 bp, 13 predicted proteins | sample 432341 | NCBI WGS metagenome assembly JUEG02 (sample SAMN02953476, study PRJNA257561) | rock porewater metagenome | biome: terrestrial; feature: Opalinus Clay rock; material: porewater; isolation source: Opalinus Clay rock BIC-A1 borehole | place: Switzerland: Mt Terri URL, St-Ursanne ...
GGCCAGAAACTATCGAGTTTTTCCATTTGTTCATAAGTTGCATGTTGACAAATGCTTACAACTGGTAATCTGTCTACACTTTTTCCGGTCAACGCGGCCATAAATCTTTCCCGACTTTCCATTTGCATATATATTCCTCCTTGATTTATGTTCTTAACTTAAAGCTTTTAAGTTTACTTGTTTGAAAAGGGAATTTGGGTAAATTCAAAAACCTTCTCAGGGCAATTGGCCTCGCAACGCTTACAGGCTGTTCCATTACATCTATCCGGTCTAATTGTTAAGATTTGTTTATCACCTTCTAGGTTGAAGGAAAGTGCTTTCTCGGGGCACTTGTGAACACAAATTCCACACTCTGTACAATTAGTAAAGTTAATTTTGCAAGCTTTTCCAACTGAATCTATGTAAGTAACGCCATGGTAACCTAAATCAGGAATATCCCGCTGGTACAGTTTTGTAATTTTCGGGTTCTTGGCTGGTGATATCAATCTAGGGAGCTTATAAAGTTTACTAAATCGGTGGTATTGTTCCCAAGGCATTCCCTCGCCCCATAAAGATAGCTCTAGTAAGTAAGCCTTTTCAAAGGACTCAGATTCTCCAAACATACAATGATTTGCTCGAAGTTGCTGGGTTAATTCCTGCAACTTCCACAGGTATTCCGGATTTAGTACAATCTCACAAGCCATTGCAAGAGAGGTGTTTCCTACCTGATAAATTTCTTCTACTCCGGGAGGAACTAAGCCTATTTGCAAAGCTTTCCAGGCATTTACATAGGTACCTGAAGCTCCAGCCATGTACGCAGTTTTTATATCAGCTAACTCAATTCCGGCCACCTTTGCTAGGGTTATAAAACCAGCACGGATAGCACCAATAGCTTTTCCGGCTTCTACAACATCTTCCTTGCTAAGAGAAATCTTACTTCCAAGATGCAGTTTTTGATCAGGTGTTTTGATATCTGGAAGTCGAATTAAGTTCGCTTTTAATCCTTCATAGACAATGGCGATAACCCCTGTTCCTGTTATTCCCTTGCTTTCAACACCGCTCTTTTCAATTGTGGCAGGTGCTGTAATATCTACCAAATCGCCTTCCAAACTTATCATTTCATCATCTAATACGCTGCATCGGTAGCCTACTTTTTGGGCTTCTACTTCATGGATTGCTCCGGGAGCGGCCAACATACCAAATTCAATGTGCTGACCTTCCAAAGCAGGTCCAGCTGCACACGATCCCGTGATAATTTTATTGCCAACTTTTAAGGCCATTTCAGCGTTGGTTCCATAGTCGGTAACCAGAGCGATTTCATTACACTCCAAAAATTTGGACTTAACCATCATAGCCATTGCATCTGCTCCGATTTCATGCTTTACTGCCCCCGGAAGATATACTTCCACATTTTTAGGTAGCTGTAAGCCACTTAGATCGGAAGCCTTAAGAATTTTTGCATTTCGATTTGGAGGTATAATCCCTAATAAACTTTTTTTCCTATCCCCGGCATAGGCTAGGTCCCTAATTTCAATACCTTCGAATAAGGAAAGCTGAATTGGATTACCACATAATGCAATCCGCTCGATTTCTGTTTCGGGTACCTTTAAAGCCTTAATCAATTGATTTATGGTCTCAGTGACGAGGAAATTAGCAGTATCTAAACCAACGTCAATAGCAAAATTGAGGTGATCCATGATATTTGCTCCTGGTAAGGGATGCCTAGTCGTAATTGCAGTAGCTATAACCGCTTTCTTTTCTAAATCTACGGCTTGGCCTCGAAAACCACTTGTACCAAGATCAAAGGCAATACCTACTCTTTTCACCTAAATTCACCCCATCAGTAAGCAATTTTTTAATTCTTTAGTTAAAGCTTTTTTATTGAGTCCTGTACCAATTACGATGATTTTATTAGTATTGAAAGTTTCCTTCATTACAAATTCTGTTACTATATGGGAGGCCAAGTCAAACCGTACCCAAGATTTATCTGGCATTTGAAATAGCCCCTTAGCTCTATCTACATCACCAAAATGACAATCCTTGACCATCTCAAACAGAGTTCTTAACTTTTGCAAATTATAAAAACCAGCATTTTTTTGACTAAATTGCTGATATTGTTTCAACGGTACATCCGGCTTATCCTTTTGAGGACCTAGGTGATTATGGTTAGGTCTGGAACTAACTTTTTGGAAATTTACCTGATAATCTTGCTCAAGTACCTTTCCAAAAGTAGTTGAAATAATCTGCACGGAATTATTTGTTTTGTGAACAATTTGCTTAATATGATTAATCTGATCCTTTGCCACCAAATCACACTTATTTAGTATTATAATATCAGCCATCTCTATTTGCGTTTCAACAAAGCCACGGTTTTGGCTCCTAATCTCCTCAAAGGTACTAGCATCTAGAACAACTGTTATGGTTAGACTTTCAATATATTTTTCCAGACTAAGACTACGTAAAACCACCAACAGATTTTTAATTGTTGCTATGCCCGTGGGTTCAATAAATAATTGATTAGGACAAAAATCTTGGGCTATCGTTGCTATTTGGCTACGAAGATCTGAAGTCAAAGTGCAACAAATGCAACCATTGGGTAACTCAACGACGTCAGCTCCTTTTTTGCTTAAAAGGTCCCCATCAATTCCGATTTCTCCAAACTCATTAACCAGCACCACTACTTTACCGTCTTTGGTTCTCTGTTCCAAAAGATTTAACAACACTGTGGTTTTTCCAGAACCTAGTAGACCGTTAATAAGATTAATATGCATTTCGTACACAACCTTTATAGGAAAGATTAAAGTGAAAAGTTCCCAGGCTTGGAAAACCAAGCCTGGAATAATTAAATTCTAATTCCACTTTTCTTTCATTTGACTCCAATTTAAACCGTTAACAACATCATTTGCCATCTTCGGGGCTTGGGAGGCATCTTTACCGTAAATACCTAAATCGTAACTACCGACATACTCTTGAGAAACAGCCCCTCCACCACAAACAAAAGGTATGCCAATATTATCTTTTTGTAGTCTTTTGGCTATTCTTTCAAAGGCTGTCATCGTAGTAGTCATTAATGCTGTTCCAGTTAACATGGTTGGTTTATATTTTTTAACGGCGGTGATTACATCATCCACAGGAACGTCCTTGCCAAGATCAACAACCTCATAGCCATTGGCTCTCAGAAGAGCATTTACAATCTTTTGGCCAAGGTCATGAATATCTCCTTCGGCAGTATGAGTTACAACTACACCTTTCTTTTCCATGGCCTGACCGAGTTTCTTTTCACAGATTTCTAAGCCAAGTAACATAGCATCGGAAGCAACAATGGCTTGAGGAAGATAGTACTCTCCTTCTTCCCATAATCTACTTACCTCGTTCATACCTCTAATTAGCCCTTCATTAATAACTACCATTGGATCTATACTTTCTAAAGCTTTACTAACTTCATCTAAAACGAGATCACTATCCCCATCTAATACGCATTGGAATACCAGTTGTAAGCCATCATCTTTGCTTTGTGCCTTTGCACCTTTTGCGTCTTGAGCACCGATAAGATCATATCTTATGAAAATGTTCTCATAACTAGCGATAGTTGCCATCTGTTTCACTCCTTATTATCTTAAATTTGGTTATACTTTACTTGTTACCAAACCATAATTCGCAAGGTTAAAGCCTGGAACTAATTTTTTGTAAATCTCAGTACATTCGTCGATGAAGTTTTCTTCCTTGTCAGGTAAACTCTCAAGAGTACGCATAGCTGCATCTAGGGACTCCTTTTCGAAAGCTGATAATACTAATTTAGGGTCTCCCAGCATTAATTCTCCGGCTTTAATAGCCGCAGCTCTGGCCCTTGCATAATAGGAAGTATCGTTTGCAACTATTGCTTTTCCGATTTGGTACGCATTTTCTGGGCAAAGAATGAAACCATGAGTATCACGGTATTTGTCTGAATTTACAAACATGTCTCTCAATATCTTTGCTTGACCCATTTCAGTTGCAGTATTCATTAAAGCGGTATCATATCCAAGAATCTCTGTAAATACCGCTGTTGTGGTACCACCAAACATGTCATGATACTCCACAGCCTCATTACTCCATAAGTCGCAACAAGCAGCAACAAGGTTACCTAACATATCACTGTGAGCACAGGCACTGGTTTTTCCTTCCATAGAAATTGGAATACCGGTGATGGCTTTAACTATAACATCCTCGTAACCGCAGTCCTTAGAAGGCCCTTTAGCCCCTTGCTCATACGCAACCAAACTGCGGGAAGCAGCAATGGCTCGTGTTAAAGCAGCAAAGGTATGGGGAACCGAGCGATCCTGGTAACCACCTGCCATAAACATCGCTACATTGGCTTGCGCACAATTTGTATCGCCGCCAGGGGTAGCTCCATACTTGTCAGCAATCTTAACAACTTTATCCCACATAAACTTCATATCTCGGCTACCAAGAACACCAATGCCAAATAAAACACCACGGATGTCTTGACGAACTATAGTATAGTCAGATATCTCTTTTCCACCAACAGATTCTATCGATAGGTTATCGGTTCCTCCTGCCGCACAAGCATCAAAAGCCTTTAACATAGTTTCCATAGTTACACTGTTTCTGATATCTTCCTCGTCTGGTTTACGATAATCTGCTATTGTAGATCGGATTGCGCTTTTCAAGCCGAACTTACGATAGTAGTCTTCCATCAAATGTTTAGTAGTGGCGGCAATCTCTCCACCCCAATCAGGATTTTTAGTCATTTGATAAACGTGCTCTAATTCCACCTGGATTCCAGGAATACCGATTGCGACGCAGCGATCAAGAACATCAGTCACCATTTTTTCATATTCTTTCACTAGAGTCTTCTTGCTTGACTCTGTACCAGGCCGTGGATGTGGCACTAATTCTGGGTAAACATAGCCACCACCAACTGTAAAATCCCGGCCATAACTAACTGGGTTTTTGGCATTACCAAAAATCATTTCATCCGCACTGGCATAAGCCATTTTATTGAACTTTGGCATTTATTTTGACCCTCCCTTTGTATCCTTGTTTTCTAAAAAGCATTGTACACTTACAAACTTATCAATTAAATCAATCTAAAAACCCTCTTCCAAAGACACCCCCTTTTTTTGACAAACAGTATGTCATTTCCAGAGATAATGATCTAGTATGTCATCTATACTGAGAGTTACTTGTCTAAAGATAACTGCAATTTATATGCCATAAATTGTAACTACCAAATTTTTTTCAAATAAATGCTTTAATCCCTACAGATCAAACCATTTATTTGAAAAAAACGTTTTGAATTTCTAAATCTCCCTATCGATTGTGAAAAGTTTTTTACCAAAATATGTTACATTTTGTAACGGTGTTTTACTTCAAGAGACGAGAGTTAAATTGATCGCTGGAAAGGTCTACTAATTAGAGGTCTTTTGAATGTGTTACATTTTAGGACAGTGTTACAATATTGTTACATTTCCTTAACAAAACAAAAAAACAGGCAGCACCTGTCTACTACCTGTCATATTTAATCCTAATGGCTTGCCAATCTAACCCATTACAGATATCTTCAGCAATTTTGGGAGCTAGTAATGCTTCCTTACCGTATATAGCCATTGAAATTGTATTTATGAAGGTAGAAGTGACTCCACCCCCTCCACCACATAAAAAAGGCACTGTTAAACCCTCTTGCTCTAAACCTTCAGCAATTTTCTTAAAGGCCACCATTGTTGTAGATAAATGAGCTGTGCCGCATAAAACATTCGGCTTATGTTTTTTTACTGCCTCTATTACTTTTTGGACAGGAACATCTTTACCAAGATCAATGACCTCAAAGCCGTAAGCTCTAAGAAGGGCATTGACTATCTTCTGACCAAGATCATGAATGTCTCCTTCGGCAGTATGGGTGACGGCCACTCCTCTTTTCTTGTATGGACGCCCCAACTTTTTTTCACAAAGAAATAGCCCCTTTAACATCGTGTCAGACGCTATTAATGTTTGCGGTAAATAGTACACTCCTTCCTCCCAAAGTCTGCTCACTATTTTCATTGCTTTAATGAGCCCCTCATCAATTACTGCCATAGGCTCATTATCTTCCAAGGCGGAAGTTATAAGATCCGAAATGTTTTCAATGTCCCCTAGAACAACACTTTCAAGTACTTGTTGCATTTTGCGGTTTTCACAGGCAGATCGTTCAATGCTATAATAAGGAGTTTCTGTTAGTAGATCATATCGAACAAATATATTTGAGTAATTCTCGATCGGCATACAGTTCATCCCCTTTTGTCGTAAAAGTTTAGGTTTTGGCTAACTTGTAATGTTTAATTTTTCGATAAAGGGTATTTCGTGCAATTCCCAAAATCGAAGCGGCTTTTGTCACATTCCAGTCCACAGAGTCTAAAACCTCATTAATACTAGTAGCTTCGGTAGTTTTAAGTTTTTGAGAACCATTTATTGATTTTGATTTGACGATTCGGTTTGGCAATTGCCGAGATAATAAGGTATCTGATTCTAGCATATGCAAAGCCTGTTCAATAACATTTTCTAACTCTCTTATATTTCCTGGCCATTCATAATTCTCCAAACAATGAAGAAACTCCGCAGAAACCTTAGGGGTTTTTTGACCCAAGCGCTTAGATAGCTTATCTACAAAATATTTCGTCAGAGGTTCAATGTCCATCAATCTACTTGCCAGGCTTGGTATCTGTAAATTGACTACATTCAGTCTGTAGTATAGGTCAAGTCTGAATTTTCCCTTTGTTACCTCTTCTACTAAGTTTTTGTTGGTGGCGGCAACGACCCTGGTGTTTATGGGAATATACTTTTGTCCTCCAATTCGCGTTACCTGTCGCTCCTGCAAAACTCGCAAGAGGGTTGTTTGGATGTCTAATGGCATATCTCCTATTTCATCTAAAAAAATGGTTCCTCCATTTGCTAACTCGAACTTCCCAGGTCGGCCTCCCCTTTTAGCTCCGGTAAAAGCACCGTCTTCATAACCAAAAAGCTCGCTTTCCACCAATTCGCGAGGCATAGCTGCACAGTTAACAACTATAAAGGGTCCATCCCTGCGCCCACTAAAATTATGAATTGCTTGGGCAAAAATTTCCTTACCTGTACCACTTTCTCCCTGAATAAGAACAGTAGAACCACTTCTTGCAACTCTTTTTGCGCGTGCGATAACTGCTTGGAGTTCCTGGTCGTTTCCAATTATATCGCTGAAGACCATGTTGGCTTGTGCCCCTACCATTTTGTTTACTAATGTATGAACTTTCGACATCTGCCTGAATATTCCGATTATTTCAGTCAAATTCTCCCCTTCATCTCTTATGGCCTTTACGGTTAAGGTAAAATTAGTGGTACCAGTACTCGTTTCAATAAAAAATTCTTTATCCATAAATTCCAGACCTGTTTGAAAAACTTCGACAAGTGGCGTTTCTTTTCCAAAAATATCATAGAAGTGCATATTCAGACATTCATTACGGTCAACTCGTAAAATTTTTGATCCTTCAATATTCAAATAGGTAATCATACCAGTAGCTTCAATAACAATTAATCCATCACTCATCGCTTCCATTGCGGTTGTAATCTTATTATAGGCTACTAATAACTCGGCAGATTTCATTTGGGAAGTAAGTTCATTTTCAATCGCTTTAACTGCCGCTACAACCATACCTAAGGTGTGAGGGTGGACGTTTACAGATAAATCGATCATATACAGTACACCCAGAAGCTCTCTTTCGGGGTTAAAAATCGGGGCTGCAGAACCGGTAAAACTATGTAGAATTTTTGAATAATGTTCGGTTCCATTAACCTGTATAGGTTTTTTTTCAAATAATGCAGTACCAATAGCGTTGGTACCAACTATGTTCTCACTCCAATCAGAACCAATGTGATGGTCTAAATGCTTGGTGCGATAATCTATAACAGGTTCACTTAATACGTCTAAGATTATGCCATTATCATCTGCTAAGCAAATCAAGGTGTCGGAGCCCTTAACAAAGTTATATAAATGATTCATGAAGGGTATTGCTGCCCCAATTAATTTTCTGCGTCTTTGCAATCGCTTTTTTATTTGTTGATCATTTAATAAACAAAGGTTTGAGAGTGAAGACGAATGATCAACCTTCATTTTCCAACTACGATGCCATGAATTTGCCACCATCGGTCTTATAACATAAGGTTCTATTTCTGCATTGTTTACGAACTTTTCCCAAGCTCTATAGATTCGTTGATGTTTTCTATCTATATAAATCACCCACTTTAAGTTTCTAATGGATTTTCACTACTACTTGATGTAGATTCTATAATAAGCCTATTTTTCCTTTAATTTACAGAAATATATTTGCGGTTTCGTCGATAAATTCCATTTAAAAAAAATAAAAGAGACACTCAAAATGAGTGTCTCTCGAAATGTCTAGTCATTAGGTATTTATAGCTTCAAGCTAAAATTACTTAACTTCAACACTAGCACCAGCTTCAACTAGCTTAGCTTTGATAGCTTCAGCGTCTTCTTTGCTGATACCTTCCTTAACAGCCTTAGGAGCTGAATCAACTAACTCCTTAGCTTCTTTTAAGCCTAAACCAGTGATTTCACGAACAACTTTAATAACGTTGATCTTCTTTTCACCAGGGCCAGCTAATATAACGTCGAATTCTGTTTGCTCTGCAGCAGCCTCAGCAGCAGCAGGAGCAGCAGCAGCGGCAGCAACAGGAGCAGCAGCAGATACACCGAATTCTTCTTCGAAAGCTTTAACTAATTCAGATAACTCAAGAACAGTTAAACCTTTAACGGCTTCCAAAATTTCGTTTACTTTAGACACAATTTTCACCTCCTTGCAAAGATAAAAGCCAAAAGCTTCTGTTTATTATTTATTATCTCAACTCTAGAACGCGACTTACGAAGCGAACCGATTTGAGAGAAACACTATTTTTAAGCTTCTTTTTGTTGTCTAACCGCATCAAGCACATAAACAAGATTGCGTAGGTTGGCGTGAAGTACTCCAGCGAATCCATACATCGGAGTCTGCATTCCAGCCAAAACCTTGGACAACAATACCTCGCGAGAAGGTAGGTCAGCTAATGCCTGAACAGCATCAATACTAATAACTTTACCTTCTAAAATACCTGCCTTAATTTCCAGGCTTTTGTGAGTTTTAGCAAACTCAGCTAGAACCTTTGCAGGGCTAACTGGATCTGTATAACCAAAAGCTATTCCAGTAGGTCCTTCCAAATAAGGATCCAAACCTTCGATTCCAACTTGGTTCGCAGCTAGGCGAGTTAAAGTATTCTTAATAACTTTATACTCAACACCAGCGACTCTCAACTTATTACGAAGTTCTGTAACCTCAGTCACATTTAATCCTCTATAATCAGTAAGTACAACCGCTTGGGATCTTTCTAATTTTTCTCTTACCTCAGTGACTACAGTTTCTTTAGCAGCTATATTAACCATATTTCCACCTCCTTAAAAAGCAACGAATCAACTCTAATTGCCAACTTTACAAAAACAAAACCTCCAGCTAGACAGCTGGAGGTTGATTACATAAGTTAGAAAATACACTTAACACTTCCACCTCGGTTGGCTGACTAAAGTCAATTAAATCTTTCGATACCCACTGTCTACGGTTACGTATATGAAGTTTTAACAACATCACCTATTATATCCTGCAAGAAGGAGAATGTCAAGTATCTTTATTTTTATTTGCCAGCAGCTTTTAATGGACTAATTTTAATCCCAGGCCCCATGGTCGTGGCAACAGTTATACTTCTAATGTATTGACCTTTTGCAGCAGCTGGTTTGGCTTTAATAAGAGTCTCTATAAGTGTAAAGTAATTTTCGTTCAGTTTCTCCTGATCGAAGGATACTTTTCCTATTGGAGCATGGATAATACCCGCTTTGTCAACACGGTACTCAATCTTACCCGCTTTGATCTCATTAACTGCTCTGCCAACATCAAAAGTTACAGTTCCAGTTTTAGGGTTTGGCATCAAACCTTTAGGTCCTAAAATACGGCCTAGCTTACCAACAGTACCCATCATATCCGGAGTAGCAACAACAGCATCAAAATCAACCCAACCACCTTGGATTTTTGCTACTAGTTCTTCTGCCCCTACATAATCCGCGCCTGCGTTTTCAGCTTCTTTTATTTTTTCCCCTTTGGCAAAAACCAAAACTTTTTGAGTTCTACCTGTACCATGAGGGAGCACAACCGCACCTCTGATTTGTTGATCTGCATGTCTAGGATCTACACCTAATTTTACGGCAACTTCTACAGTTTCATCGAACTTAGCTGTAGCAGTCTTTTTAGCTAATCCAATGGCTTCAACAGGCTCTAACAAGCTATTTCTATCCACTAACTTAGCAGCATCTTGATATTTCTTACCTTTTTTTGGCATTAACTTTACCTCCTTGCGTGGTTTTAGCGGAATTATCCTCCCACAATTTAAAGCCGGTTATCCCGGCCCAAAAAAAACTAAATAATTTCAATTCCCATACTACGGGCAGTTCCTTCAATCATCTTCATAGCCGCTTCGACATTAAACGCATTTAAGTCTTCCATCTTGAGCTCGGCGATTTCTTTTACTTGATCATGCGAAAGCTTAGCAACCTTTTTTCTGTTAGGCTCACCTGATGCAGTTTCTATTCCGGCTGCCTTCTTTAACAAAACAGCAGCTGGAGGAGTTTTAGTAATGAAAGTAAAAGACCTGTCTTCGTAAACAGTTATAACAACAGGTATAATATAACCTGCTTGTTTAGCGGTTTTTTCATTAAACTCTTTGCAAAACGCCATAATGTTCACACCATGTTGACCTAAGGCTGGACCAACTGGAGGAGCCGGATTTGCCTTTCCAGCATTTACTTGAAGTTTAATCATTCCTACAACTTTTTTAGCCATGTTTACACCTCCTTATCTCATTGTGGTGATTGCGGGGTTTAACCCTCCCACTCTATACCAGAAACATAAGTATAATTCAATTTTCTTATTACACATGTTTCAGTACTGCAAACCTTAGTCATACCATGCCCGCATCGTAGCTTGATGAGGGCAAATTTTAATATATTATAATGCATCTTCAACCTGGGTAAAGTCAAGTTCAATTGGAGTTTCCCTGCCAAACATAGAAACAAGAACTTTCAGCTTACCCTTTTCAGGATGAATCTCCTCTATATTGCCCACAAAATTTTCAAAGGGTCCAGAAATGACGCGTACGTCCTGACCAATTTCAAAAGGCACTCTTGTTCTTGGCTCCTCTACGCCCATCTGCTTCAGAATATGATTCGCTTCTGAATCATGAAGCGGAATTGGTTTCGCACCAGTTCCTACGAAGCCCGTTACACCAGTGGTGTTTCTTACTATATACCAAGAATCATCAGTCATAACCATCTCTACCAAAACATATCCAGGGAAAACTTTCTTCTTGGAAATTTTCTTCTTGCCATTTTTAATCTCAATTTCATCTTCCATCGGCACAAGGATGCGAAAAATTTTATCCTCCATATTCATGGATTCAATTCTTTTCTCTAAATTGGCTTTTACCTTGTTTTCGTAACCTGAATATGTATGGATTACATACCACTTTTTATCCATAACACAAGGGACCTAAACCTGGTCCCCCACCCCCTCTAACCGTTTTCCTTCTAAAGTACTCGACTTGCAATTGCCCCTAAAATAGAGTCTACAATCCAAATCAATCCTGCTATGATCAAGACAGCAACCAAGGTTACTCCCGTGTATGCGACAAGCTGCTTCCTATTTGGCCAATGAACCTTCTTAAGCTCGCTTCTCACTCCACGCAGAAATTTCCCAGCTTTATCAAAAGCACCGGCTCTAGGCTGATCCTTTTTAGCTGTTAACTTGTCCTCTTTACCTTTTTTTAGTACCACATTTTTAGGTTCCGCCATATTATCCCATCCTCACCTTTTCCTATGAAGGACTACTTTGTTTCTCTATGTGCTGTCTGAGCTTTACAGAATTTACAATACTTTTTCATTTCTAATCTATCAGGATCATTTTTTTTGTTCTTATTAGTAGTGTAATTTCTTTGTTTGCACTCAGTACACGCTAGTGTAATACCAGTTCTCATTAGCTGCCACCTCCCCTAAATTAAAAAACCTTGCGCTAGAGAGTTTTCGTACCTATACAATTTATCATAATAAGTAGGGGTTGTCAATAGCTTAGGTTTACAACAAACATGCGTATAATTCGATTTCCTCATTACGCGCGTTTCAGTACATCAAACCGAAATCTTGTTTCCGCTATTGCGGAAACATATACATTCTTGAAGTACAAGAAAAGTGGGGTTTCCCCCACCTGCTATGCCTTAATGGCAGTTACAACACCAGCTCCAACAGTTCTTCCACCTTCACGGATAGCGAAGCGTAAGCCTTCTTCCATAGC
>JUEG02000751.1_pt1 | contig 12300 bp, 13 predicted proteins | sample 432341 | NCBI WGS metagenome assembly JUEG02 (sample SAMN02953476, study PRJNA257561) | rock porewater metagenome | biome: terrestrial; feature: Opalinus Clay rock; material: porewater; isolation source: Opalinus Clay rock BIC-A1 borehole | place: Switzerland: Mt Terri URL, St-Ursanne ...
TAACTTCCATAGGACACATTTATCCCAGATAACTTAAGCATGCTCGGCCCCCCCTAAGTAAGCTTCTATTACTCGGTCATTGTTGCTGATATTTTTTGGGGTCCCTTCTGCAATTTTTGTCCCATAGTTCAAAACCATGATTCTGTCCGCCAAATTCATAACCATCTGCACTTTGTGTTCAATTAAACACACTGTAATTCCGGCTTGTCGGATCTTTTGAATTAAATTAGCCAGTTCGCTGGTTTCTCCATGATTAATACCCGCAGCCGGCTCATCCAGCAACAGTAAGCGTGGTTCAGTCACCAGGGCCAATCCGATGGCTAAACGTTTGGCGGCCTCTTGGGAAATGTTTCCTACCGGTTGATTCTTCACCTCGGTTAGTCCTATAAATTCTAAGATCTCCCCTGCTTTTTCTCGGCTCGCTCCTTCGTCCCTCCGCGCACGCTTGGTATTAAAGATGGCATCGAGCATTCCCATTTTGGTTTTAGATCGATAACCAATGATCAGATTGTCCAGTACTGTACTATCTGTAAAAAGGTTCGTGGTCTGAAAGGTTCTACCTATGCCGCTACAGGCAAACTCATGGGTCGGAGTGCCTGTCATATCCTTACCCATAAAACTTATCCTTCCGGAACAGGACGGGTAGAACCCACTGATGAGATTAAAAAATGTCGACTTTCCGGCACCATTAGGCCCGATAATGGCTACAATTTCCCCCTCTTCAATCTCAAAGGTCACCTTGTTTAAGGCGGTCAGACCGCCGAAGTTTTTAGTTAAAGCCTCGGTTTTTAGCAGCATGGCTTTCTCCTTTCGACGGCAGGTTTGTTCCGGACTTCTTTCCTTGGTTAACTCGTTTCTCTAGCTTGGCTTTTAACGTTTTAGTTGCTCCTACGAGCCCTCCTGGGAAAAACTTAACGATTAAGATGAGCAGTGCCCCGAAGACAACCATCCGATATTCTTGCATAAACTGGAGGCTTTCTGTGATTGCTGAGGCTAAGAGAGTTCCCACTAGGGGCCCGGCTATGGTCGCTTGCCCTCCTATTAATAGAAACAGCAAAAATTCAAAGGTTAGATGGGTCGAAGCAATCTCCGGACCTAAAAACCGGATATAGCTCGAAAACAAGGCCCCTGCAATACCAGTAAAGAAGGCTGCAATACCAAAGGCCAGTAACTTGCTTTTCATGACATTAATCCCCAGGGTAGCAGCTAATTCTTCACTGTTACGGATCGATTTGAAGGTTCGACCGACAAGGGAGGACGCGATCCGACTCATGACAAAGATGGTCAGAATCAAGAAGGCAAGAACCAGGTAATACTGAGATTCCAGGGATTTAAAGGCAATGGGTCCGATACTCGTCGGTATAGGAATTCCAATTAAGCCTCGGACTCCTCCGGTTAAGCTGTCCCATTTTTCAATGACTAAGTGAATGATGACACCAATGCACAACGTTAGGATGACAAAGTAATGTCCCCGGGTTCGAAAGGAGATTAATCCTACCAGTAAAGCCAAGAGTGTGGTTGCTGCAGCGGCGATCGGCAGGGATAACCAAAACGACAGTCCCAGCTTTAGACTGAGTAACCCGGAGGTATATGCTCCCATTCCAAAAAAACCTGCTTGGGCTAGAGAAAGCTGTCCTAAATAACCGACGATCAGGTTTAATCCATAGACCGCAATAGCATAGATAAAGCCTAGGGTCACGACGGTTAAGTAATATCGATTAGGGCTTATATAGGGAAAGGCAATGGCCAGCGCAAAGATCCCTAAATAAGCAATATACTTGACTTTCGACGATTGATTCGTTGACTTCATTACTTAATGCCCCCCCTTTGCAAAAAGGCCTGAGGGTCTGAGCGAAAGGATTAAGACTAAAATTGCAAAGGCAATTACATCTTTATAGTCACTGGAAATATAGGTCGCACCGAGGCTCTCCGTCATACCTAAGATGAAACTCCCGAGCACGGCTCCTGGAATACTCCCCATTCCTCCAATGACGATAATCACGAAGACTTTCATGATGATCAGTGAACCCATGGCAGGATACACTAGAAAAATCGGTCCGGATAAGGAGGCAGCAGCTGACGCCAGAATGGAGGCGACGGCAAAAGTCAGCATCGCTACTCGATTAACATCAATTCCAACGAGACTGGCACCGTCCCTATTTTGTGCCATGGCTTCAATGGTGGATCCAATCAATGTATGTTTTAGAAACACATACAGGGCTACCATTAAAATGACAGCTCCAGCTATGATAATCAGTCGTTGTTCAGTCAATCGCACCCCGCCAATCATAACTACATTGTCATAGATTGCAGGGATACTCCGAAAATCCGAACCCCAGAGCACCCGGGCTGCGGCTTCAAGAAACATCATAGCTCCAACTGCTGCAATAAATTTATTCGTGCTAGGGCTATTACGCATAGGATTAAAGACAATTCGTTCTAGTAAAATACCTAGGACAGCCAAGACAACCCCTGCAATAATAGCCGACAGCCAGTAGTTAATTCCATATAACGTCATCATAAAAAAGGTCACATACCCACCAACCATGTATAAATGTCCATGGGCGAAGTTAGGCACCTGCATAATGCCATAAATTAGAGTGAGTCCTAACGCGACTAAGCAATAAATGCTCCCCAAGGTGAATCCGTTGAAAATCTGCTGTATTAATAAATCCATAGAACCACCCCTTCCATCCTATCCAGGAATAGACAAGTCAGTTAATCCCGGACTGTTTTTGATCCTAAATATGAATTAGGAAGGACCGCATGGGACTTCAACGCCATGACGGCCCTCCGAGCTTGAGTTCTTTCGATATTTAATCTCTGACCTCTAACTTCTGATCTCTGACCTCTAGGCTTTATTTTTTAGTCGTATCTGCAGGATTTGGAATACTAAACTGTTTTCCATATTGTCCATTTTCTATCATGATCCCAGTACCTGGGGTCATTGAACCGCCGCCTTCAGCTATCCCTGGAATGTGAGCTGTGATAGTAGGATCATTAAATGGAGTAACAGCTCGCATGCCTTCTAAAATCTTGGCAGCGTCGGTAACATTCCCTGCTTTTTCGATCCCTTTGGCTAACAGCATCATATTGTCGTAGTTCTTACTTGATTCCCAAGCTGGAACTTTACCATTGTATTTAGCCTTGAAGCGCTCTACAAAGGGCTTTGCTCCTGGACTATCATATAGATAAACCGGCGTCAAACAGACAGCTCCCTCCAAATCAGTCAAAGGAATAACACCTTCCATTTGTTCTACTTTTGCCTGATCCATGAGAATAAACCCGCCTTTGAAACCGAGTTGCCTTGCTTGTTTGATGACCATAGCAGTTGGTTGAGAAGGTCCTCCAACGAATAACACATCTGGATTTGCCGCTAAAGCTTTGCTAACGTAAGTATTGAAATCTACTTCTTTATTATAATCAACCGGGCTATTAGCTACGATGGTACCACCCAGCTTTTCCCACGCAGGAATCATCGCCTCGCTCCAGTCTTTCCCGTATTGGCTTGAAGTAGGAATAAGAGCTAGCTTCTTGCCAAACTTGTCCATAACCTTCTTCGAATACACTTCTGGGTAGAGACTATATGGAGTCGTCATCTGAACAGTTAACTTATTTCCTGTTTTGGCTACCTTGCCTTCACTGGTATACGCCATGATCAGGAATTCATCAGTCTCATTAAATTGTTGAAGAGCGAAGGCGCCGCCACTATGTGGTACAAAGATTACAGGGGTTTCAAACTCTGTCCTTAACCTGCGCGCATTGGTTGCAGCTTTATCAGGCATATATTGGTCATCTAGTTTAATGAGATTGATTCTATACTTTTCACCATTGACCATGAGGCCTTTGGCATTTATTTCATCCACCGCGAGATCTAAACCCTCAGTTACATCCTTACCAAATAATGCCCCGCCGCCACTTAACGGTCCGGTATACCCTATATTAACTGTTTTGACGTCTCCACTCGCCCCAGGATCTGAACTTGTGGGAGTAGATTTATTTCCACAACCCGATACTACCAGTAGTACAATTAAGCTTAGTACTAACCATATACTTTTCCGTTTCATTTTTTTACTTCCACCCTTCCAGTTATTAAAGAGATTTAGTTACTATTGCTGCTTCATAAGACTAATATCTAAGTGCGACTCAGCCGACTCCTCCCCCTCTCAAAACCTATTTTTTTGATCTTTTGCAAATAGTTCAACTATTTTTAACTTTTAAAATATTATTGCAAGAATTGTGCCATTTCTAAATACTAGCCTTTCGTGATCTCAACAAAAATAAATGTATAGTTTATATACATCCATGTGTATCAATGTATACTTTATAGATGATACACAGTAAAAAAAGGGCCTTGTCACAAATTACTTATGACTCAGACCCTAAAATAGAGTGAATTGTTTCATTTGTATACTTTATATTTTAAATCTGGCAACTCCTTCAGCCAAGTGCTCAGCATGTTCATTAAGATGACTCATGAGTTGATTAACTTGTTCTAGATCCATAGACACATTAGTTGCTGAAGCTGCAACCTGTTGTGAACCAGCAGCCCCTTGACTGATGGTCTGGTTTACATTGTCAATCGCCGCTACTACTGAATTTACGATTAGGGTTAACTGAGCAGCCGTGGAAGAAAACTCCTCTGTAAGGATATAAAAGTTCTTGGCGTCGTTTTGATACTGAGTACCTGTTTCTACCAGCTTATCATAGTCAGGCCTTACAACTACGTCGATAAAATGAAGGACTTCGTAGGCACCTGAAGCCAGGTTCTCATGAGCCTTGACCACGAGACCTACTAAATTATTTATATCTTGCGCCGTCTTGGAGGACTGCTCTGCCAATTTTCGTACTTCCTCAGCTACTACGGCAAACCCTCTTCCATTATCCCCTGCTCGTGCAGCCTCTATAGCTGCATTTAGGGACAATAAATTAGTTTGATCCGCTATCATAGAAATGCTCTGGGTAAGTTCACTAATCTGTTGCACGACCAAAGATTCTTCGATTGCTTTTTTAAGCCCCTTTTCTCTTTCTTCGTAAATTCCTGTTGCTTCTACTAATGCAGATTTGGCTTCCTCCTTCAATTGTTGAGCACGTAGCTCGATCTCTTTAGCCTTTTGACTTCCTTGATAAGCATGTCCTTCCATTTGGGCAATGAATTGGCGAAGCTCATCGCTGGAAGCCGTAATTTGTTGTGTTTCAGCTGCTATTTCTTGAAATCCGCTCGAAACTTGTTCTGTGGAAGCTGCAATCTCTTCCGAATTAGTTGTAACCCTCCGGATAGCCTCTCTAGAGGAAGCTGTTGCCTGCTGGAGATTGCTATTAACCCTTAAGGCTAAGGCTATCATTTCCCTCAGACTTCCCGCCGCTTTTCCTAATTCTGCGACTAAGAGACCCAGCTCATCCTTACCACCCTTAACCTCAATGGCTAAATTTCCTTCGGATAGCGCTTCAGCTACCATCATCCCATTTGAGATTGATTTATTTGCAGAACGCATAATAGCATTAATCAGGATTATTCCAATCACTAGGGCAATCCCGAATATGGTAAGGCTAATCGTGTTGATTCGTTTGGTTAGAACCGAAGCTAAACCAACGCCCTCTTTCATTTGTAAATTTTCAGCAGCAATATAGTTGTCTAAAGCATCCATAAGTACAACATTATCCGGGGCAGCCACATTTGTCATATACATAACGGCAGCTGACAACCCTTGATTCTTGTACATGTTAATAATGTAATCCGGGTGGTATGAGAAAGCTTGAGCAGTCGTTTTGACTTCCTCAAATTGAAGCTTTGACTCCCCCTTCACCCTTTCCTCAATGTACATAAGATATTCAGCACTTTGGGTGGTTGCCTCTTTATACTGCTGCAAGTATTGGTCAGAGCCCGTTGCTAAATAACCTTGAATCGCTGCAATTTGGCGTGTGTATTGTAACCCTAAATCCTGAGCCGCTGCCTGCATGGGCAGCTGATAACTACCAAAGTCATCTACTACACTGGTAAGACCTCTAACCAAATAAAAGACTGTACCAACGAGCAATGCCATCAGCAAGAGAATTGTTAAGTACCCCAAAGAAATCTTTTTTGACAAATTCATAACTTTAACCTCCATTCAAGACTTCATTGTACTTTAAATTCTCTTTGTGATTCGATACAGGGATCATTGTAATGTTCTTCTTTAGATCTTATAGCCCTCGCTACTTATGGATGCATTCTTTTCAAGAGATGTATCTTTTGAAAAAATTGTTGCTAATGCAGCAATTCCATATGCTAACAACAAATACCTAAAACCAATAGCAAACGAACTTGCTGTTAGGGCACTTGAGCTCTGGACACTTTGAGCCATGGCAACACTACAAAGCAAGGGAATGATTGCAGCCCCCGCCATATTAAAAAAGTTACCAATTCCTATTGCCGTTCCTGTCAAGGGTGTGGGATACAACTCTTTCATCAGCGTGAATATTGGGCCGGAGCTAATACCTGCTAATAACCCGCTTAATAGAAATATAAGAGCAATATGCCAAGTCAATAAGGCACTTGTGTAGAAAGTAAACGGTATCCATAAAAAAACAGACCCTAGACTACCAATAAGCATAGGCAATTTGCGGGAATGAAAAATCTTGTCCGAAAGGATTCCACTGAAAGGCAAGCTTAGTAATTGGCCCAAAGATAACAACATTATTAAATAACCAGCGGATATCCTATTCATGCCAAGAATAGTCATCAAATACGGCCCTGCCCACAAACTTTGAAAAGCCATTGTAGCACCGTAACCAAAGAAATTTCGTATAGCGATAGGCCACATACCCCATTCGGAGAGTACCCATTTCATCGCCAATTTTGAACTAATTTGTTTTGGTTTATGTTCAGATTGTTTTAACATTTGTCTATCATCGAGCAAAAACCAAGTAGCAAAACTCAGAACTAATGCGATGACGCCCATCATAAAGTAAACTGTACGCCAATCTAGAAGTTCAACTAGGAAGGCTAAGGGTACTGAGGCGCAAAGAATCCCTATTATCCCGGAAAAAACCAGAAGACTTGTCAATGTTGAAAATATTTCGGCGGGAAAATAACTTGCAATAAATTTTTCCGTAGGAACAAAAATACAGGATACTGAAAGCCCTATAAGGAGCCTCGAAATAATGCTTAATTGAAATGTCGTTGCAAATGCGAAGATAATCGAGGCAAAGGAGGTTAACAAGAGCATTGCAGATACTAAACGTTTAGGTCCAATACGATCGACTAAAATTCCGACAGGGAACTGCATTAGAGCGTAAGGGTAAAAGTATACCGCTGCCATAATAGTCATTTGTGAAAGGTTTAAATTAAGATCCTCAATTAAACGATCTGCCATAATGGCAATAGAAACCCGGTGAAACATTGCTAGGATATATCCAAGATAAAGTATGAACAATGCTCCCCTGAGACGCAAATTGACCTTAAAAAACATTTCTTTATATGAAAAGCCAATTGTATGTTTTGTTTCCAAGGCCTAATATCCTCTCTATAGTACTAAATACATAATGTCATAGCTTCTTATTTAAAGCCTAAGAAGAAATTAGGGTTACTAAACCCTAATCTCTCCAATACATTAATAAAATAGGCCAAAGGGTACATAGGTCTCGAATAGGTACCGATAAACTAGTCTAGGGAACTTAGGTTAATGTGGGCTATCCCTGACAAAACTCTCTCATCCTTCTCATTTAACGCTTCTAAATCGCATATTAAGGTTTGTTCAGATCTAGCCCTTATAAAACCTGTTAATCTAATCCTGTCTCCAGGCCGAACCATTCCCACAAAACGTACATTTAGCTTCCCTATCCTACCCTCATTACCCATCCATTCGGTTAACATAGCAGCCATTTGAGCCATGGTAAGCATACCATGAGCAATTACCCCTCCCAGGCCAGCTTGACGTGCATAGATATCATCCAAATGAATAGGATTAAAGTCTCCCGAGGCTTCCGCATACTGGCGTATTTGCATGTTACTTGGAACCCATTCTCGAACTGGTAATTGATCAAAGACCTGATGACTATGCAGATTTTTCATTGTTCACCCTCTTTTCCAGGGAGATAAGCCTAGCTTTTGGTTGAGTTTTATGACTTTGATCGAAGCCATTTCCAATTCTGGATCAAGAACACTAGCTAACATATATTCGTTCAAAGCTTCATGTAAATGTCCAGCTTGCTCTTTGACAATACCCTCACCTAAATGTCTCATTGCTAAACTCTCATGATCTATATCATCTGGGTTATGTCCAATATGCACAAGTTAACCCCCTTGTTGCACACGAAATACCAACTCGCATAATCCACCGTCATTTAAATCCTTACTACAGGACATATCCAAGCTCAGACTAGTCTTTTCAGCGACAACTTGATTGGCTGCTAAACAAAAGACATGACAGTTATTGATTCTTTTTTCGGCGAACATTTTGCCGATACTACAGTTGAAATTTCGAACTTTTAGTGCCTTGGTCGTCGCCTCTGTGACTGTCCATGCATCTCTTGGGCGCAAAGTCAGTATTCCAAGTTCAACATAACGTTCAAAGACATGGGGAAAGCTTATTCCAGTCTGCTTAGCAACACGTTCGATCATCTCCGCCGTTCTGTCCCGAAAAGTATCGGAGTCAGCTTCATTAATCAAGAGGTTCATAAAGGCTTTCCCCTGGTTTATTAGATACTCCTCGCTGGTCTCTCCCTTAGAATTAAATAGACTTTCTAATTGGAATTCCTCCATAACTTTAAAGATTAGTTCCTTTGGCATATCATATTTATAATCTTGACCTGGGTTTATTTTCAGTCGTCGGTCCCCAGCTACTTCAGTACTGGGGTTGCCTTTGACTTTTTGCATAACCTTAAAATCCACAGCCATATGAAACTCCCCTTTATTTTTATATTAGGGCCAGAAATTCTTTAGATATTTAGATAGTTCGTTCTTTTAATTGCGCTGCCCGCTCCTCTTTATAAATCTGTGCTAATTGATCTTGAGCAATGAATTCCAAATTAATCGCCCCTGTAGGACAAACCTTGATACAATCTCTACAACCAGAACATTTGTCAAAATAGCGACCAACAATTCTATATTCTTTGGGATCTGTCTCCCGACCTTTCCATTTCTTCGTAGGACCACATACGAAAACCACGGAGGGACAAACACTTAAACATTGGCGACAGCTTAATGGATCTTTGCATAAATCATAGTCTATCTTGATTTGAGCAATCATCACGTTTCCCCCTTATTACCAGTTTTCGGCCAATCCGGGCAGACTTTCTCGGTTTAATAACTCTATTGCTCCGCTCGGGCAAGCCGTAACACATAAGCCACATCCAAAGCATTGATCCATATCGACATAGGCCTTGTTGGTATAAACCTCAAGGTTAAGAGATTTAAATTGGCATCGTCCTAGACAGCTTTTGCATCCAGTACACTTTTCTCGATCTACTTTAGCTACGGTATGCCCCTTTAACAAGAATTTAAAATCATAGTCAAGTCTATTGCGAACTGCAACACACCCTGGATACTCACACATGCATAGTCCCCCTATATAGGGTGTTCCGAAAACATCAACCGTCTGAACCCGACCCTCTTTGTGGTTCATCATGGCCCATTCCTTCGCTTCTTCTGGAGTTAGGAACTCGACCCCCCCCCGGTAGGTTTCTGGCCAACGTTCCCATTTATACATACCGGGACCGATACCCATGCAAGTGAAATTTTCGTCATCAGGCATACCCCGCTGAACTCTACGACAACCACACGTCATTTTTACTAATGGATAGGCTATATCTAAAATCTGCAAGTACTCATCAAGGGTGACAACCTGTCCGAAATGAGTTTGATAGGCATGTTCTAAGGCCTCACGTTTAATATCTTCTTCCCATTTTAGGTCTCCGCTGATTCGTGCTTTAACTAACTCCGCAACAACCCCTGCTCCCATACCTGCAGCCTGCGGATCTACATCTGCACCTGAAGCCTCATGTCCTTCTTTACGCACCTTATAAAGACGCCGTGCATAGTTTTCTGGGTTAAGATACCATTTTTCTCCGTTACCATATTTTTCACATACCCAACACATTTTGAGTCTCCTCCTTCTTCTTGGCATAAAAGCTTCCTTTACGCAACTGACTTACTAATTGGGCCTCGTTTAAGACCGGATAATCAAATACAGTAACACAGGAGCCAACACTGAGTGTACTATGGGCATCACTACCCCCAGTTCCCTTTTTGCCTAAAATTGCTGCTGCCTTTTGCGCCGCTAGAATTTCTCTCCAACTGCTGCGTCCATTGAATATTTCCAATGTATTTACAAAGCTAAACACAGATCTCCTACATAGTTCCTCAATATCTATCGGCTCTAAACCTCGTTCTTCCCTAGACAACGTTGAAACTCCAAAATCCATGCGAAAAGGATGAGCGGCAACCATTACTCCTCCTAGTTCTTCGACCCTTAAGGTTAATTTGGAAAGGTCCTCTCTAAGGTAAAGTAAGGGCTGATGAACACCATAAACTAAAATTTCGCCGACAGGGGTACTTAATTCTACCCCACTATATACTTGAACCCCGCTCTCATTATGCAATTTAGCTAAATTACCTGGATCCCAGCAGTAATCATGATCTGTGATACAAATTCCACTTAAACCTTTCTTACACGCAGCCTGTACCAAGTCCTCCACAGACATACGGCTACAAGCAGAACCTTGGCTGGAGTGGGTGTGTATGTCAAATTCCATGCTCATATACCAAATCCTTCAATTAATTGGTTCTTACAGTTTAATGCAAAACTAATGCCAACTAATTCTCTCCAGCGATTTGTTTATCCAATATAAGCCTTTTTGACTTCTTCATTACCTGACAGTACATCACTTCGATCATGCATGACAACTCGACCGTTTTCTAATACATAACCACGATGAGACACCTTCAAAGCCAAATGGGCATTTTGCTCTGCTAAGAGAACTGTCTTTCCGGCCTTATTCACAATCTTTACCGCATCAAATACTTGCTGAACTACTATAGGAGCTAGACCAATTGAGGGTTCGTCTAACAACAACAATTCAGGATCAGACATGAGCGCCCTTCCTATCGCTGCCATCTGTTGTTGTCCTCCGCTCAAAGAACCTGCTAAATCGTTTTCTTTCTCTTTTAGGACAGGGAATAATTCATAGACCATGGTCAAACTCTTTTTTATACCTTCTTTATCGTTACGCCGGACATAACCCCCTAGGAGTAGATTCTGCTTCACCGGCATATGCGAAAATAGAGCCCGCCCTTCCAGGCACTGGGATATCCCTAAGTTTACCATCTTAAAGGCTGGCAATTGTTCAATTTTATGACCCTTAAACTCAATACTTCCACTCGTTGGCTTTAGTAATCCGCTAATCGTCCGAAAAAGCGTTGATTTGCCAGCACCATTGGCCCCTAATAAGACTACAAACTCTCCCTTATTGACTTCTATGTTAACATCTTGTAATGCAAGATAACTTCCATAGGACACATTTATCCCAGATAATTTAAGCATGCTTGGTCCCCCCTAAGTAAGCTTCTATCACTCGGTCATTTTTATTAATTTCTCTTGGGGTTCCTTCAGCAATTTTCGTACCATAATTTAAAACCATTATTCTGTGCGCCAAATTCATAACCATCTGCATCTTATGCTCGATTAAACACACTGTAATCCCAGAATGTTGAATTTTCTCAATTAACTTCACTAACTCGCTGGTTTCTCCATGATTAATACCCGCAGCCGGCTCATCCAGCAACAGTAAGCGTGGTTCAGTCACCAGGGCCAATCCGATGGCTAAACGTTTGGCGGCCTCTTGGGAAATGTTTCCTACCGGTTGATTCTTCACCTCGGTTAGTCCTATAAATTCTAAGATCTCCCCCGCTTTTTCTCGGCTCGCTCCTTCGTCCCTCCGCGCACGCTTGGTATTAAAGATGGCATCGAGCATTCCCATTTTGGTTTTAGATCGATAACCAATGATCAGATTGTCCAGTACTGTACTATCTGTAAAAAGGTTCGTGGTCTGAAAGGTTCTACCTATGCCGCTACAGGCAAACTCATGGGTCGGAGTGCCTGTCATATCCTTACCCATAAAACTAATTCTTCCGGAACAGGACGGATAGAAACCGCTGATGAGATTAAAAAATGTCGACTTTCCGGCACCATTAGGTCCGATAATGGCTACAATTTCCCCCTCTTCGATCTCAAAGTTCACCTTGTTTAAGGCGGTCAGCCCGCCGAAGTTTTTAGTTAAAGCCTCGGTTTTTAGCAGCATGGCTTTCTCCTTTCGACGGCA
>JUEG02000609.1_pt1 | contig 12297 bp, 10 predicted proteins | sample 432341 | NCBI WGS metagenome assembly JUEG02 (sample SAMN02953476, study PRJNA257561) | rock porewater metagenome | biome: terrestrial; feature: Opalinus Clay rock; material: porewater; isolation source: Opalinus Clay rock BIC-A1 borehole | place: Switzerland: Mt Terri URL, St-Ursanne ...
GCAGAATAGAACTTTCAGAAGAAGACAAGGCAAAGTTAGAGGAACTTAGGGGTAAATTAGAAAGTGAAGAAATTACAAAAGAAGAATTTAAAGAGGCAATAAAAAAATTAATGCCTGAAAGAATTCAGGTAAGAGAACAAAGAAAAGGGTTACTTAATAAAGAGGTTCAATAGACCTAAGAAGCTAGAATAGCAACTGCGTACCTCCAAGGCAGGAAAGGACGTGATATTTCACGTCTTTTTTGCTATAATATGGGTAAGGAGGTTGAAAGGATGTCATTTCGAATTTATTTGGTAGAAGATGATAAAAATTTAAACTCAGTTCTTACTTCTTATTTAAAGAAAGAAGAATGGCAGGTTTGTTCTTTTTTAACGGGTGAAGAAGCAAGACAAGTGATTAATTCTCCACCTGATTTATGGATATTGGACATTATGCTTCCTGATATAGATGGTTATCAGCTCATTCGTGAAATTAAACTTGCATCCCCTCAGATCCCTGTTATCTTTATCTCAGCAAGGGATGCTGATATCGATCGAGTTATTGGTTTAGAACTGGGAAGTGACGATTACTTGCCTAAGCCATTTCTACCCCGTGAGCTAGTGATTCGAACGTATAAGCTTCTAGAACGAGTTTATCAGAATCGCTCTCAGCTACAAACTGTTTATCCATATAGTATTGAGGAAATAAGTAGAACAGTTAAATTGCAGGAAGAAATAGTAGATCTAACATCTAAAGAGTTTGAAATTTTACTTTACCTCACAAAGAATAAAGGACAAGCATTAACTCGAGAGCAGCTCCTTAACGATATCTGGGGTGATGATTATTTTGGGACGGATCGTGTTGTAGATGATCTTATTAGACGACTTCGAAAAAAAATGCCTGAGCTACGTATTGAAACCATGTATGGATATGGATATAGGATGGTGTAATAAATGAAAAATCTATCGTTATCTATGCAAATTTGGTTATTCTTTACCGCTATTATGTTAAGTATTTCGATCCTGTTATCCGTACTGTTTCCATGGACTTTGCGTGATTTTTTTACAAAAGAAATCTATGCTACAATTGAAAGTGCTCAAAAATTAACCTTGAATGGCGAGTTTCCCATAGAGAGTTGGGAAGATCGTATTCTTTCAGATCCGAAGCAACAAATACAGGATAGGCGTACCGTTAATCATTTTATCCTAGTAGAAGATAGCCAAAAGGTTATAGCAGCTAAGGTTCCTGTGGAGTTTTTAAATAAAGTAAGAACAGAAGTTAAGAGTCAAGAATTGAACACCCAGCAATATAGTGGACAAATAGGAGATAATAAAATTTTTTATGTTATTACTAAGGGAAAAATATTGAATCACAATGTTTTTCTTGTGTCTTATATGTGGGACTCCTATCGTCAAGACTTGGTGCAAACGCTATTACAAAGATTGATTTTGATTATGAGCTTGGTATTTATTCTAAGTTGGATACCCGCCCTAGGATTAGCAAAATATCTATCTAAGCCTTTAATTACTCTAGAAAAACGAGTTAAAAAGCTTGCCAATCGAGATTGGCAAGAGCCCATTATAATGGAAAGACAGGATGAAATAGGAAGATTAGGTAGGTCTGTAGAGCAACTTAGAAATCAGCTTATCCAACAGGATGAAGCTCAACAATCTTTCTTGCAGAATACATCCCATGAGCTCAAAACGCCTGTTATGGTGATTCGAAGTTATACCCAGGCAATTCAAGACGGAATATATCCTAAAGGGAATCTAATAAATAGCATTTACGTTATTGAAGAAGAGGCTGTACGCTTAGAAAAATGTATCCATAATCTCCTTTATTTAACAAAGCTCGACTACTTAGCTACACACAACCTTTCCCATGAACAAGTGGCAATTAATGAACTAATAAAAGATGTAGTAGAAAGATTTCGTTGGCGACGTAATGAATTGAATTGGATTTTAGAGCTTACTCCGGCTGTTATTAAAGGTAGTGTGGAACAATGGCGAGTAGTTTTGGAAAATTTATTAGATAATCAGATTCGTTATGCTGACAGTCAAATCCTTATCTCACTAACGAATTTGGAATTCTCTAATGAAAAGAAAGTCCACATTCGTATTTGGAACGATGGACCATCTATAGCATCCGAAATAATAGATCATATCTTCGATAAGTTTCATAAGGGATCTAAAGGGGAGGTGGGACTAGGTTTGGCCATTGTTCATCGTGTTGTTTCTTTGAACGGTGGAGAAATATGGGTTAAAAATGAAGATGTAGGAATCTCTTTCAACGTAGAAATTCCTTTAGCATAAGTTAGGGTAGTATTGGGAAAATAAAAATATGAAAAAAGATTTAAGAGAGGAGTTTAGACATGTTAACACAATTAATAAACAAAAGAAGGTATAAGTATATACTAGTAGTGGTTTTATTGGTAGTAGTTATGAGTATAACTGCTTGTACAAGTGAGGACGTTGTAGCAAAGGTGAATGATGAGGTTATCACAAAAGAGGAATTATATGATCTTTTGGTTAAACAAAATGGCACGCAAGCATTGGATTCATTAATTGCTGAGAGAGTTGTTAAGTTAGAGATTGAAAAACAGAAAATTGAAGTTTCTGAAGAAGAAATTGAAAAAGAGCTAACAGAGTTTAAAGAGTATTATGGCGGAGAAGATGCATTTAATGAGACAATAAAAAGCTACGGATACACGTTGGATGATATTAAGAAGGACATTACTTTAAACATCCAGATAGAGAAACTGATTGAGCCTCGAGTTTCAATATCCGAAGAAGAGATTTTAACGTATTTCGAAGAAAATAAAGAAATGTTGAATGAAGAAGCTCAGATAAAGGCTCGTCACATTCTGGTTGAAACAGAGGAGAAGGCCCAGGAAGTTAAAGAAAAACTATCCTCTGGAGAAGATTTTTCTGAGTTGGCTAAGGAGTATTCAATAGATGACGCCAATAAGGAGCTAGGAGGAGATTTAGGATTTTTTGGTAAGGGACAAATGGTACCAGAATTTGATGTTGCAGCTTTTTCTTTAGAAATAGGCGAAATCAGTGACCCTATTCAAACAGAGTTTGGTTATCATATAATTAACGTAGAGGAAAAGAAGGAAGCAAAGGAAGCTAATTTTGAAGAGAATAAAGATAAGATAAAAGAAGTTCTGTTATCGGAGAAAATGCCTACAGCATATGAAGAATGGTACCAAGAGAAATACAGTGAATATAAAATTACGAATTTACTTACAGAAAAATAAGATTTGACAAGATATACTAAGGGTCAGATGTATGGGACCATTGTGTTGCTATCCATCGGTGGTCAGATAGGGGGAAATATAAAGACTCAGATGATTAAATATTTCCCGGAAAATATATGGTCAGGGACTGAAAGGTTATTGTTTTTAGCATTTAAGTTTTTCTCCCTATCCCAGTACTTGTGAATAAGACAGAATTGCTTTTTCCTTTGTTCTAACGGGTAAGCATTAAAACTTTATTTAGATAAAAAGCCTCAAGAATTTCTGAGGCTTTTTCATAGACTTAAAATATACTAGTTTTGAGTACTGATTTTATTTCTAAATAATACTGCACCAAACAAGGCCCCAACTACTGCTGGTACGAGCCATGAGAAGCCTTCACTAGCGAAAGGAAGCATACCAATGATTCCTTGAACAGATGTGATGTTTACGCCGATAGCAGCCAATGCGTCAAATAAGCTAACTAGCAATGCACCATAAACTGCACCTATATAAACTCCTTTATTTATTATAAAATTGTCAAATAGTACATAGATAACTCTTTGAGTGCTAAACGAGATGGATGGTTCACTCTTTAAGAAAATAAAAGGTGAAGTCATTAAAGTTCACTTTTTCTGCTTCACCTTTGTTTGTTTTTATTTTAAATCATAGATTATTGATATCTAAGCTAAACCAGAATTCAGAGCCTTTCTGCCTGACTGAAGAATAATGAAGCTCAGAGCCATGAGCTTCAAGAAAGGATTTTGCAATAAATAAACCTAATCCATAGCCTTTTTGATCACTATGCTCCCCTCTATAGAACATGTTGAAAATCTTATCCATATCTTCTTGTGCAATACCTGCTCCTTCATCGATTACCTTAAATGTAAGCTTTTTATTTTCCTCAAGGATATATACTCGAATCTTACTTCCTTCACTTGAAAACTTGACTGCATTGTTTAATAAATTATTCCATACCCGACTAATTTTGACTGGATCAATTTTGAGGAAACCATAAGTGCAAATATTCATCCCTTCAAATTCTCTTTGGGAATCAATAACGTACTGTTTTGCGGTTTCAAACAGCTTTGATGAAAAATTCTTACTGCTTACTTTTTCTGTATATAGCTTTGGAATATATTGAGCCTCGTAGGCAGAATCCAGTATATCACAGGTGATTTTTTCAATATCCTCTGCACTGGAATATATGCCATCAAGAAATACTCTTTTAACGTTCTCATCTTCTATGGTTCCAGATATAATACCCTTGGAGTAACCCTTTATCAATGTAATAGAAGTCTTGAGGTCATGGGAAAGGGCTGAGATAAATCGTGCTGTTCTACCACTATTCTCTTCTATTATCTCTGACAACTCCCTAGAGGTTTTAACGATCTGTTCATTTTCATAGTTGAATTGACTTTTAATAGAAGTAAGATATTCTTTCAAAATCTTTAAGGATTTTGTCAAATTGCTAATTTCGTCTTCGGAGTGAATAGCTTTTTTATCCTGCTCTAATATGTAGTGTTGTTCCGGATCTCTAAAACTTTTTATAGAATCTGAAATTGTTCTTGAAATTAGTAGGTTGCCTTTGGCAGCATGATTAATATAGTTCGTAATTGCCACTATGGGAATAGAAATCTTATTTGAAATATAAGTTCCTGCAAAAATTGCTAATAGTGTGGCTATGATACCAATAGTTATAACATAGAGCAAGAGACTCAAGGATTTTTCTCTCATCTCCGATTCCGGAAGGACTGCAACAAGAACCCAGTTATTACTTTCTATCAGTCTATATATTTGAAGTTCTTCATGCCCATTATTTCCAATAATTGCGTGCTTCGTATTTACCTGTTGGGTTTTTCTGAACTCATCGGGGACAGCATAATTCATGTGGGTAGCTTCTGTCGCAATGAGCTTTTCATCTGGATGGGATAAAATAAGGTTATTTGAATCGATAATGACGTAATAGCCTGTCTCTCCAAGTTCGAAGCTCTTGATAGAGTTTGAGATGAATTCAGCATAGATCGAGACTCCTGTATAGGCTAGAACCTGGTCATATGAATCAAAAATAGGGCTGACTGTGATAATAATCAAAGAGCCGTCGGATTTAGCAATCAATATGTCACTGGTGACGGTTTTATTTGTGGCTTTTGATTCCTTGAAATACTCTCTGCCAGATAAATCCAGATTCATTGCTTCGGGCATGGTTGTAGAGACAATTTTACCATCCATATTTAAAATAAATAAATCCATATAGAGTCTATCGGCGTTGTTTTTTTCTTTCATCAATGTAGTTAGATATTTATCTAAGGTTTGAGCACTGATTCTATTTTCAATAAAGCTCTTTACTTTTAAATTCAATGCCAGCTTTTCAGTCTCCAACTGAGTTATCTTAATCAATAAATCAATGTTTTCCTGAGCTCTATCCAACTGTGACTCCATTAAGGTTTTGGCGTCTTGGTTAATAATAGAGGCAGATTTATTATAAATCGTATAACTAATAAGAAGTATTAGTAGGATTATGATCGAACATATTGTTAAGGTAATTCGTTTCTTAAGACTCATGGGTACCACCTTTTTCTTAAATGTTAAAAGTGCCCATAGCTACACTATTAAGCTATAGACACTTTTATTTTATCATAAAAGATGATGATAATACCCTTAGCACATTTATTTAATTTAAGAACAGCTAGAACAACAAAAATGCTATTGGTGCAGCTAACAATAATGATAGAATAGTTCTTTCAATCCATATAATAAGGATTTCTTTAAGTGTGATAGGTATTTCAGTGGATAAAATACATGGTATTGAGGCTGAAAAAAATAATATCGAGGATACGGAAACCACTCCTATTACAAACTTAGTGATGATATGTGCTCCAGCTACTAATCCAGCGGGAAGGAACATTTCGGCAATCTCCACTGCAGATGCTTTTGCTGCCAGCATTGGTTCAGGAATCTGTAAGAGTAATGTAAATGGATAAAAGATATATCCGAGTATATCAAATACGGGAGTATATTTTGCAAGTAATAGACCGAGCAAACCAACTGAAAGAATTGTTGGTAATATACCCATAGCCATGATAAAACCATCTTTCAGATTTGCTTTAACGCTTTTCAACAATGGAACTGAATGTGATGTCGCCTTTACCCCTTCATTAATTGCGTTTTTAAATATGTTTCCTTTTAATACGGGCTCTGGATCTCCCACCTCTGTATAATAGGAATCACTCTTCTTGCTTAAGGGATAAATTCTTACTGTGATAGCCGTTACAATAAAGGTAATCAGTAGCGTTGACCAGAAATAAACATTCCAATAATCCATGATTCCAAGGGTTTTAGCAACAACAATCATAAAAGTAGCGGATACCGTTGAGAAACCGGTTGCAATAATCGAAGCTTCTTTGATTGTATATTTTCCTTCCTTAAAAACTCTATTCGTAATCAAAAGGCCAATGGAATAGCTTCCAACAAAAGAAGCTACGGCATCTACTGCTGATCTTCCCGGTGTTTTCCAAACGGGTCTCATTACAGGTTGCACTATAACACCGATAAATTCAAGTAAACCATATCCTACTAGAAAGGCTAGAAACACAGAACCTAGAGGAACAATTAAACCAACAGGAATAACAAGCTTGTTAAAGAGAAAAGGAATCATGTCTGGTTCAAAAAGATAGCTGGGGCCAAGTTTAAAATATGCCATAAAAGCAACTACGATTCCCAATAGCTTCAAAAAAGAGAAGGCGGTTGTTACATTATCCTTATTCCATGTTTTTACAACAAAGGGTCGTATACCTCCGAGGATAATAACTATGAGTGCGTAAATTGGAGCGGCACCACCAAGGGTGTTATTTATCGCAGTTACCAGGTGGTCAAGGGGAATAGTTGATTTACCAGCGATGTTAATTGGTAAGAAGAACATAAAAATACCAATAGCACTGAAAAATAATAATTTGAGTATGTTTTCTGTCGTCATAAATTGAGCTTGCTTTTGTGCCACATTCTTTTCCATTTTTTCTACCTCCTTGTTTAATGTTTTTGATATTAGTGAACCCATTATAACATGTATATTTCAAAATTCTGAAAAATTCACGGTATTACAAGCAAGATGTCACCAAACTGTCATAATTGTTATGCCGTGTAATATAAAAGAATGTAAATAGGATTTAGGAAATTCTCTAAGGGGTATTGTTTTCTGTATAGCTTTTATGATTTTGGTATGATAGGATATTCAAAAGAATAAGAATCATACAAGTGTACATAGTAGAGATATATAATTGGCCTCAAAAGTTTACTATCCATCCTTACCAAGCACATCGAAAGGAAGATTATGATGTATAAAGTAATGGTTGTAGATGATGATAGGAAGATTGTTTATATGATTACGGAATTCATGAAAATTCATAACATGACAGTGGTACAAGCTTTTAACGGAAAAGAAGCGATTGATCTATTGGATGAATCAATACAGCTGGTTTTATTAGATATAAATATGAACTTTCTTAATGGGATTGAAGTCTGTAAGATTATTCGAGAAAAATATAAAATACCTATCATATTTCTTAGTGCAAACTCAACTCAACATAGTAAGGTGTTAGGACTGGGTGTCGGTGCGGATGATTATGTAACTAAGCCATTTGATCCTTTGGAACTGATTGCCCGAATAAAAGCCCATATCAGGAGATGGCAGGAGTATAATAAGAATAATTATTCAAAAAGTAAAATAATCTGCTTTGATGAATTCAGTATTAATAGACTAGCCTATAAGGTTATGAAGGGTAAGAAAGAAATTTATTTGTCCTCTACTGAATTCAAGCTTCTGCTTTATTTTGTTGATAATGTTAATAGGGCACTTACTAGAAAGCAGATATTGGAAGATGTATGGGGGAGTAGTCATTATGATGAAAATACAGTCACGACCTATGTTAAAAGATTAAGAAAAAAAATAAGAGTTCATGAAAATGAACAGCATTATATAAAGTCCGTAAGAGGAATTGGCTACATCTTTGAAGCCGATGTCTAATTTAGTTAATGTTAGAGGACAAATAATAATGAAAAAGAGGTGTTAGGAGTGAACGATTTAACGTAGAGGAAAAGAAGGAAGCAAAGGAAGCTTGCTAAATAAGGGCAAGACAGAAAGATATATGGGCAGAATACTGAGAAATATTTGCGAGAAAAGGAGGAGTTAGCTCAAGATCCTAATTCTCCAAAATATTCAGGATGGACTCATTGTACAAATCATGGGTTAAAAGAAACCTAGTAATGTAGAGGATCTAATGCATGACCATTATTGATGTCTAAACCTAAACCAATAAGACCTCCCAAGAGAATACAAGCAAATATGGCCACCATAATGGCTCTATCCCATTCCTTCGATCGGATGCTTTTGTTAAAGGCATAGATACAAAGGGCTCCTAGACCACCGATGATCCCGATGAAATAGGCCGTACTTCCAAAATGCTGGATAAACCAGTTGATAAAATAATGAAAGATAACAAATCGAGGAGCCAGGGAAGTATCAAGATTCATGAGAAACCTTCTTTCATTCTTTTGATTAGTATTATACTGTGGATAAAGAGGATTGTCCAGAAACCATCATAACATTCAATTTTTTATGTTAAAACTTTATTTTAGATAAAAAGCCTCAAGAATTTCTGAGGCTTTTTTATAGGTTAAAACAATCTAGTTTTGAGTACTGATTTTATTTCTAAATAATACTGCACCAAACAAGGCGCCAACTACTGCTGGTACCAGCCATGAGAAGCCTTCATTAGCGAAAGGAAGCATACCAATGATTCCTTGCACAGATGTGATGTTAACGCCGATAGCAGCCAATGCGTCAAATAAGCTAACTAGTAATGCACCATAAACTGCACCGATATAAACTCCTCTATTTATAATAAAATTATCAAATATAGAAAGAATTATTAAAACGATTGCCACGGGATAGACAGTTACTAGTAGGGGTACTGCAAACTTGATGATGGTTTCCACCCCTGCATTTGCAACAATAGCGCTGAAAACTGTGGTAAGGATAACCACGGTACGGTAGCTAACTCTATTGTTGGAGAGCTTGCTGAAGAATTCACCAGCTGTGGCTGTTAAACCGATAGATGTGGTTAGACTAGCAAGTCCAACAGTTAATCCTAAAGCAACTTTACCTATGTCACCTAATAATAAGCTGGTTATCCCAATGACTAAATTTGTTCTATCTACATCTGCAGGGAATACGTTTACCGCTGTGGCGCCTAGGTACATCAATCCACTATAAACAAGAAGAAGACCAGCTGCTGCCACCATACCAGATAGGATAGTTAATTTCATTTGTTCTTTTTGCTTTGTATAGCCTTTGGAAACTAATCCTGCTATAACAATACTTGTTAATATAATTGAACCAAGAGCATCCATGGTTTGATATCCTTCAGTAAAGCCTCTAGAGAATGGATTTGCTAAATCAGTCACAACAAGATCCCCTACTGGTGTAGTGATTCCTTTGAAGATTATAAAACCAATGGTAACTAACAAAATAGGAGTAAGCACCTTTCCGATATTATCAATAACCTTAGATGGACTCATTACAAAAAATAGGGTAATGGCAAAAAAGATAATGGAAACCACAATAGGGTTTGCATTTTGAAAAATTGGCTTAACAGCCATTTCAAAGGTTGTAGCGCCTGTTCTTGGGATTGCCAGTAAAGGTCCAATGGCAAGCATAATCACTGATCCAAGTATTTTTGCAAATGTAGGACTAACCTTTCCAGCAAACTTTTCCATAGAACCGCCATTTTTTGATACGGCTATAATTCCTAATAAAGGCATACCGATACCAGTTAAAATAAATCCAATAAGTGCGATAATCCATTTGTCACCAGCAATCAAACCAATTGAGGGTGGAAATATTAAGTTTCCAGCACCAAAAAACATGGCAAAGAGCGCAAAACCTACAACGATAACGTCACTAAATGTCTTTTTGTTCATGATGAATTCTCTCCTTTAGATAATTGAAATAGAATAAAAATTTGTATTTTGCGTATATTAAGTAATTATATAGAGATGATTGAACATTTACAAGACGGTTTACATAAGTTTAAATTTTTGAAATATATTAAAAAAAACAACAATTGTTTATATATTTAAAAGTTACCGGTGTACACTTGGATTGAAAGTAATTATTTAAATTCAATGAAAAGTATGAAAATAATGCTTCCCCAAAAAAGGATGAACTATGACATTGAAGTATACAAATAAGGGCAAAAACAAACCTCTTACAGAGCCTTGCATTTTTAGTGTTTAAATATAAGAACAAGGCTACGTCTTTTAAGATGTAGCCTTGTTCTATCTCCACTTCATTAATATATTTTCTAAGAATACTTTTGTAATAAATAAAGTAAAGAAATGTAAATTTGATTTATAAAATTTTCTATTTAACCTCTATTCGGTTTTTTAAACATATTTAAAAGTCTAAGGTAATGATTTGCTTCTCTTAGGGTATGATCTCCAAGTAATGGCAAAATAATGGATTTTATATTACACCGAAGTAACCCGTCAGTTCCCTGGGCTTTAAAGTTACGTATTTTTTCAGTTGCTATTAAACTTTTCTGAGTAACTTTAGGTAATGGCATATAATTATCCATCATCTTAATGGACATTTGAGTTAGTAAATCAAATTCGCCAGCAAAATTGTTCGCAACCTGTATTAATTCTTCTTCCGTAGGATCTAATAGACCTCTGATAAATTTTGAATGCTCAGCCATAATCCTGTTCCAGAATATTTCTTGTTCGATCAACTCTTCTACAGTATCTGTTTCATCAAACTTTTGAAGTTTGTACAGCATCTTTAGGTAAAACTTTGCCTCTCGTAATACATGGTCTACCAGTAAAGGATAGTTATGGGTAAATAATCTACAAGCCAAGACTTCTTTTAAAAGAGTCTCTTTAAGCTGTGCAACAGCTGTTGTAAGCATAATTGCTTTTTGGTTTAATTGATACACTCTTTGCTCAAGCACTGGGTTATTTATAATATTTGCACTACCACCAAGTGATGCTTCTGCTTGTGTTAATCTGGTGTTAATCGGAATACCTGTATAATACTGTGTTGCCAATTCGGCATTTAAAGTAAATTGTGTGATAATTTCACCAGAGGATATTACATGAGGACTAATAACACCATTAGATAAAGATACAGCTTCATTTAACAATTGGTCGAGATTGTCCTTTAACTCATTTGCCTGTTGGACTAAGTTATAATTCTTTGGTGTAAAGGATGATGCAACAAAAACTAAATGTTCCTTCATTATTCTCAAAAAAAATAAGTTTAGCTCTAGTGAATGTTTAACAAAATCACTTCTAGACATCATTTTAAATAGATCCCCCTTAAATTAATTGAAATATTGTTGTTCTATAGCATTATTTAACTTTGTGTAGAGCATATTTTTTATAGATTTGCTAATTATCAAAATCTTTTTTCTTTCCTTTAGGACTTCGATTATTGTAAGTAAAAAAATATACAAAGCTTCCAATACATAATATGCATATAAAGATCTATATGGTGAGCGTTTTGAAAATAATTAAAAAGAAAATATCTAAAAGAGGAAATTGATATACATCATAGCAAGAAGAGTCATGGATACAGCATTGCGGTGATATTACGATACTATTTTTTGCTAAGAGTCCAGAGAGAGACTGATTAACTAACATAAAACCGAGTACAGATGATATATGAGATTGTTAATAAATTTTATTATTTGTAATAATAAAGGAAATATATAATAGGTGTAGAAATTAAGATTAAATAAACTCCTAGGGGGAAAGGCTTTATGTTATAACAGTAGGAGCTATTGAAATCATTAATAAAAAAGAGGTGTTGGTATGAACAATTACAATGAGAAGATATTTGAAGAAATTGTAAGCTTACAGCCGGTTATATGGATAAACGCTAAGAAACAAAAGATAGATAGAGCACTTGCAGATATTGACATAGACTATGAAGATATTCTGGATGCAGAAAAAAGGCTTAGAAGATTTGCGCCACTTATTAAAAGGCTTTTTCCAGAAACAGAGGATGGCATTATTGAATCTCCACT
>JUEG02000110.1_pt1 | contig 12289 bp, 11 predicted proteins | sample 432341 | NCBI WGS metagenome assembly JUEG02 (sample SAMN02953476, study PRJNA257561) | rock porewater metagenome | biome: terrestrial; feature: Opalinus Clay rock; material: porewater; isolation source: Opalinus Clay rock BIC-A1 borehole | place: Switzerland: Mt Terri URL, St-Ursanne ...
TATCATTGGTTTACCTATCTTAGTATAAACCAACACTCCCGACAGGTCAAAAAAAATAACCACAGTAAACCTGGAGGCTTGATGCCAACCTGCCCCTGTGGTTCTAAACACTGAAGTTACTTGTTCAGGTCTTTCCGTTCGGCTGTCGCGATATAGATTACATTTTCGCCGATATTTGTGGCATGATCCGCAAAGCGCTCAAGATAGCGGCCAGCGAAAGTCAAGTACATCCCTTGATCTAAGTGTTCTGGATTTTCGGTCATGATGACTAAGAGATCACGTACGACTTGTTTATACAAACAGTCAACTTCGTCATCTTGTATCGCTAGATTCTGTGCAAGTTCCATATCCTCTTTACTATAAGCTTCCAGTCCCTGACGCATCATGGCCAGTGCCTTTTCTGCCATCAGAGGGATGTCAATTAGAGGTTTACAGAGAGGTCCCTCGATTCTACGCACCACCTTAGCAATGCCGACGGCTAAATCAGCCATCCGTTCAAGATCTGTCGATATCTTCATAGCTGAAATAATCTTCCGTAAGTCCTTAGCTACAGGCTGTTGAGTAGCAATTAAACGTACACACTCATCATCCACCTGTCGCTCTAAATCGTTGACTAATTCATCCTCTGCAATCCAAAACTCTGCCTGTGACCTGTCCAGTGTTTTTAAGGACTCCATACATCCTTGTAGAATCCTTTCAACTTCCTGGCTCATATATATCAGTAAATTAGTTAATATCAACTGTCCTTCATTGAGTGACTGACGCATTGATTCGCCCCCTTTTTATCCAAAACGTCCAGTAATATAATCTTCCGTTCGTTTGTCATTCGGATTCGTGAATATTTCCGATGTCGGTCCATGTTCCACTAATTCTCCATTTAGAAAGAACGCTGTCGAATCTGCTATCCGAGCAGCCTGTTGCATATTGTGGGTCACAATGAGAATGGTGTAATTTTCTTTAAGTCCTCGGATTAGTTCTTCAATGTGTGTCGTTGCTATTGGATCCAGCGCTGAAGCCGGTTCATCCATAAGCAGTACGGATGGTTCCACTGCCAAAGCTCTGGCAATACATAGGCGCTGTTGCTGTCCGCCTGACAAGCTCATTCCAGAATAATTCAAGCGATCTTTCACTTCATCCCACAGCGCAGCCATACGCAAGCTTTTTTCTGCACTAGCATGTAGCTTTTGCTTGTTTTTCATACCATTAAGTCTTAATCCAGCCACAACATTTTCATAAATACTCATAGAAGGAAATGGATTTGCCTTTTGAAACACCATACCGACCATTTTTCGTAAGGCGACAGGATCTTGACTATAAATGCTTTCCCCATCCAAAAGGATCTCACCTTTTACTTTCGTACCCGGTAATGTTTCATGCATGCGATTAATACAGCGGACAAACGTAGATTTGCCACACCCCGACGGCCCAATGATAGCCGTCACCTGCTTTGGCGTTATTTCCATGTTTATCCCTTTAAGGGTTTTATTAGACCCATACCATGCTTCAAGGTTTCGAACACTTAAGCTATGACCCACTTAGAAAGCCACCTCCTCTAGTTATTTCGTGAGCGGAATGCAAATCGTGCAATCAAATTTAGAATAACTACCATGAATATTAAAACTAACGACCCTGCCCAGGCTAGTTGATGCCATTCTTTATAGGGAGACGTTGCATACTGATAAATTTGAACAGGTAAGGCTGCAATCGGTTCATTAAGAGAACGTGCCCAGTACTGATTCCCTAAAGCCGTGAACAATAATGGGGCTGTTTCCCCGGATACGCGGGCAACTGCTAGCATAGCACCCGTAATAATACCTTTGGCAGCTGTCGGTAATATGATTCTTAAGATAATTATCCTTTTAGAAATCCCAAGAGCATGGCCAGCTTCCCTGATCGAATGAGAAACAAGTTTCAGCATCTCTTCTGTGGAACGAATAATTAGAGGAATCATAATGATCGAAAGTGCAAGGCCACCGGCAAGTGCCGAAAAATGTCCCATTCTCAAAACCACTGCAGTGTATATTACAATCCCTACAATAATCGACGGAATCCCTGTTAAAACGTCGGTGGCAAAGCGAACTCCAATACTCAGCCAACTGGTCCGATCATACTCTGTCAAATAAATTGCTGTCAGAATACCAACAGGCATCCCAATCAGACTGGCGATCAGAACCATGATAAGAGTCCCCACGATCGCATTAGCCATCCCACCCCCGGACACACCCATTGCCTTCGGCAAATTGATAAAAAAATCTAAGTCCAAGGCACTAATGCCGTTGATAACAACGTAGCCGAGAACTCCGAATAATGGAATAAGCGCAATGAGTGTCGCAACAATAAAAATCCCCATCATCATCGTGTTCCGATATTTACGCATGCGATCATTCATTATGAAATTCCTCCCTTCGGACCACGTGCTACGGACCATACAAGAAGTCGCGCAAAAACATTTAGTATTAGGGTAATACCAAACAAAATAAGACCAATTTCAACGAGTGCGCTTAAGTAAAGATCATAAGTCGCTTCTGTAAACTCGTTTGCAATCACCGCAGCCATAGAATAAGCGGGAGCAAACAAGGACGGAAGAATATCTGGGCGGTTTCCAATCAACATGGTTACCGCCATTGTTTCTCCGAGGGCTCGACCTAAGCCAAGCATAATCCCACCTAGAATCCCTGATTTGGCATATGGCAAAACGGCAATCCTAATCATTTCCCACTTCGTGGCGCCCAAAGCTAAAGCGGCTTCCCGCTGTTCATTTGGCACTGCTGCCATGACTTCTCCAGATATCGCGGCTATTGTGGGAAGGATCATAATAGCTAAAATCAACCCGCCAGCTAACATGCCAAAGCCAAGGGGTGTGCCTTGAAAGAGCGGAAGAAACCCGAACCACTTCGCGAGTCCTGGTTGGACAGTTTCTCTCAACCATGGCGCTAAGATAAAAATCCCCCACAAGCCGTAAACAACACTGGGAATCGCAGCAAGCATCTCTACCAAAAAAGCAACCACCATACGAACCTTGGATGCAGCCATCTCATTAAGAAAAATCGCCACTCCGAGACCAATCGGGGTTGCAATTAGCAAGGCCAAAAGTGAAGTCACTAATGTACCATAAATAAATGGCAGCGCTCCAAATTGTTCCTGGACTGGATCCCAAACCCGGCCAGTAATAAAGCTAAAGCCAAATTTGTCGATACTCGGGCGGGCGGATTGAAACATCTGCCACCCCATCCAAAACATAAGAACCAGAACACTGATGGCCATTAAAAGTGTCAACAAACGCAAGGTTTGATCTCCAATGGAAGCTGTGAGTTTAGTCTTTTTACTCATATCTTCTGATCCTTCCGCCTTCCTCATTAATTCATCTATAGGGACCCTAAAGGGACTTATTTAACAACAAGTGACTTACTTAAGTATACAATAGACACTTGGAAAAGCCCAGCGCTAGCTGAGCTATCCACTATTGAGACATTTTCCGATATCGTTTACTTCATTATAGGTTGGCCTTGAGATGTGACCGATTTAAGCATCGTTTCTATACGGCTTACCAAACTTACAGGCAACTTTGCGTAATGCAATTTCTCTGAAAGATTCTGACCGTCAGTAACAGCCCAGTTTAGAAAGTTTATCAAGGCGGTTCCTTTGGCTTTATCCTTTTGATCTTGATATACTAATGCCCAAGCAAAACCCGCAATCGGATAAGCATCCACACCAGGAGCATTAACAATCGATACCCTCATATCGTCTGGAATCGTAGCTGCAGCAGCAGCTGCGGATGTTGATTGAAGGGATGGGGTAATCCACTTACCCTCTTTGTTTTGCAACGTTGCATAAGACAGATTGTTTTGAATAGCGTAGGCGAGTTCTAAATATCCAATAGAACCTGGAGTTTGTGTTATAGCACCAGCTACACCGGCATTCCCTTTACCGCCTATCCCAGCTGGCCAATTCAACGAGGTTCCTTTGCCTACCTTACTTGACCACTCAGGACTGACAGCGGTGAGATAGTCTGAGAATATATACGTTGTCCCACTCCCATCTGAACGATGTGCGACCGTAATTTTTGTATCAGGTAGAGTTACACCCGGATTCTCGGTGACAATCCGCTGATCATTCCAAGTGGTGATTTTCCCTAGAAAAATATCCGCAAGTACCGCCGGACCAATTTTGAGCTCCTTAGGGCCATTAGGAAGATTATAACTGATCGCTACCGCACCTAATGTTAAAGGGATATGCAGAATTTTCCCACCTTTTGCCGCGGATTGTTGCTCGTCCGTCATTGGACCATCTGTTGCCCCAAAATCGATAGTCTGCTCCGAAACTTGCTTAATTCCAGCACCACTACCCGTGCTTTGATAATTAATGGTAATATGTGCGTTATTTTTACGATACTCCTCTATTTGCTGATTGAATAATGGATAGACGAATGAACTTCCTGATCCCGTGAGATTAACCGACTCGGCCTTTTCTTGACCTGCAGGTGTATTCGAGTTTCCACACCCTACCAATGAAAGAGCTAGCACACCTGTTAATATGGCAGTTAGAAATTTACTTTTTTTAGCAAACACAAGATTTTCCCCCTATCAAATTTTTAAATATTCCCAAAACAATGTACCATACAAACGTTAATACTAAATTAACTCCTTGTTAAGTTTGTGTTAAATGACTAACATTTTCTGATACATATTTGTAAATACGATATTGCCCTCCTATTAGATTCTTAATTTGTACCTACCCAATGTACCATACCAACGTTAATTGTATATTAACTCTGTGTAAAGTTTGTGTTAATTGGCTACATTTAATGTATATAGATAGATAATGTCAAAAAGGAGATTTTTCATTCCTTGTAGAATTAAGATATTAAGAATAATTAGTGAGGTGTCATGTGTGTTTAATGAAACATTAGAGCCTATCGACACGTGCGGCTGTGGAGATACTGGATATCTGACAACCCGAACTGTCCCCGTTGACTTGGTGCATGGTGTGGGACACATTGAAAATGTCCCTATTTACCACTGTCGTTCGAAAAACTGCCACGAATTCACGCTACCACCGATTGTATCGCGCCGCGTCGATGATATGGCTGAAGAAATGGAAAACTCCAAATTAACGGCAGCTGTTTACTCTTGGGTTGCCCATCGTGAACAAACCCTCGACCCGCTTCAACGGGCAAATGATCAAACTCATATACAGGCTTTTACCATTCAGTTTAGTGGCCGGGAGTATGCGGATGCCCATGTTATACTGATCGTACCTGGCCAGGCAGTCTTTTTTCAAAGCACTCTGGAAGAAACAGAATACTACCTACTTCGTTACGAAGAGGACAGACGCTCAGAGGAGATTTGGTTTTCTTTTCAGAAGTTTTACTATGAAGAACCAGACTTAACCTACGAAGGTTTTCTAGAATGGTCAGAAGATGGACACGTTAAGGAAATTGGGCGAGTTACCCTTGATGAGGTGGAAGATACATTAATCGATGAATTTGGAGAGTGGGAGTAGGCGGAAGTGTCTTAGCCCGTTCGTATCATCCTTCGCCGAGTTCGCTGAAATGTTCAGTGAGGACACCTTCAGAGACGGTTCCTGACTTGTATGTATGAAAAAAATATTATTGATCATTTAATGACCCCTTACCAAATATACAAGTATGAGAATACTATTTGGGGAGGTTTTTCTTTTGAGTGAAGTCAATCATGGAATGCATATGAGAGAGGGGTTTGCTGACCCCTCACCCTACCCAGAAATCAAAGTTCAGGGTCCCAATATTCACTATGCTGAATTGTTAATGGATGACTATGCCGGTGTTGTCAGTGAATTTACCGCCATTAGCCAATACCTTTATCATCATTTCTTCTTTAAAGATATTAATGAAGAACTGGGAGAACTCTTAGAGAATGTATCCATCACGGAAATGCTTCATATGGAAATCCTAGCCAACCTTATCATAAAACTTGGAGGGAACCCAGTTATTCGAGGTTCGTACAGTACAGCGGGAAAATTCTGGACTGGAAATTATATTTACTATGGAACAAATCTTTGCGAACAGTTGACCGCTGATATCAACGCAGAATATAAAGCAATAGAAGAATACCAAAAACACAGCAGTGCTATAGCGGACCCTTACATCAAAGCCATACTCCATCGAATTATTCTGGATGAAAAGGTCCATATTCGTCTCTTTAACCAAGCCTTAGCAAAATTTTGTACTCGTCTCTAACATAGCTGATTCCTAACAAGTGTTGAGGAGAGTTTTTGGGCCTGTAAAACTAATACTTAAAATAAAAAGCCCAACAACCAGCGCACTGATTGTTGGGCTTATATTTGATCAAATCATTAACCGTCACATCTCCTAATTATTCAACTAATGCTGCGGAAACGATATATCGATCCGGAGAATAGCTAGGAGTGTCGAAAGGATAGCAGGTGGTCATCGTCAGCACGGCCTGGTCTGTAGGAACGATCACCGTTTTGTCGTCTTTATCGACGATGCGCGTGTTATTCACTGCATAGGTGAATGTACCTGCCGATGTTTGCACAATCAGGAGGTCCCCCATCTTCAGATCACCAAGTTGTCTGAAAACCGTCTCACGATGTCCGGATAATACACTATTGTCTTTTTCCCCGGGAAGAACACTTTGGACGAAGTGCCCTACACCTCTCTTCAACGCCTCTGCCCCTGTCCCATGGATGATGGGCAGTTTTCGGTTTAACGCTGGAATCGTCAGACTTCCGATATTGTCGCCTTCCTGCGGATATATTGGGTATAGGTTACTAGATGAAACGGTCATCTCTGGGGAAGCGACTGACTCCACCTGATCAGTGCTGTCTCCCGTTAGCTCGTTTGTCTCAGCAGCGAACGTGGTAGGGATGGAATAACTGCTGACACTAAACACCGCCCAAGAGATAATTCCTATCCCCAACATCATAAATCCTATGGATAAGACAGTAACCAAGGAACGCTTGTCCCACGATAGCATTGCTTTATACAAAACGCTTTCTGCTTCTCCAGCCTACTGCTCCGAGCAGCATTAAAGCAGCTCCGATTAGAAGCATCTCATATATAGGTGTGGACGTATTCGGAAGTTGACCACCCATCACAGTCTCTGTGACAACGACTGGTGGTGTCACTACTACAGGTGCAGCTACTGGTGCTGTTACTACTGGTGGTGTTCCTACTGGTGCAACTATTACGGGTGGCGTTACCACTACTGGTGGTATTATTACTGGTGGTGTTTCTACTATTGGTGGTATTACTATTGGTGGTGTTTCTACCGGTGGTGTTACTACCGGTGGTGTTACTACTGGTGCTGTTACTACCGGTGCTGTTACTACCGGTGCTGTTACTGTGCTTTGGTCCAGAGTAACTGCGGTCTGTGCGAACAGTCGACCGTTAATCGATGCCTTAGTCCCCAGTGTTATATTTGTCTTACCCAGTATGATTCCCTCAAAATGTGCATTTGTTCCAATTGCGACGGTTTTCGCTGACTGCCAGAAAACATTGTCAGCTTGCGCCCCACCCGATAAAATAATCTTGGTGCCGTTAGCTTGAGTAATTCCTCCGGCTATTTGGAAAATAAAAACATCGTTTGCTCCGCCATTGAGAGTAACATTTGAATTTATTAAAACATCATTACTCCACTTGTAAACACCAGGTACAAGAGTCTGACCGCTAAGGTCCCCTGAATATAACTCGGTATAATCTGCAGCTCTTCCAGCAGCATCAGTATACGCTGTTTCCATGTTACTTACCGCGGTCGTAAGGTTACTGGGAGTTGGAGAAGTATAGTTTGAAGCGTATGCTTTCCCAGTAATTTGAGTGGACGTTGAAAATACATCCGTAGCATCCGCTGTCAGAGAAAATCCGGTAATCGCAGATGAATCAATTGGGCTAACTCCGATATTTCCTGTAACAACTGAATTAGGTACGGTAGATATTCCTGCTTTTGACAGAATCGTATAATCACCAGCCGTGCCAAGGTTTACTGTATTAGATGCTGCAAGTGCTGAACTAAACGAAAGCAAAACCATGCTTAGCATTAAAGAGAGTGTCAATAGCTTTTTGGGGATTTTATTAAATGTTTTCAATTTCTTCAAACCTCTTTCTAATTTTACTCTAACCCGTTAATAGTAGATGCACCAGAACCTCCTCCTTCTAATTTACACATATAATAATCATACACGATTTAAGCTTCTTGCCTCCTGACCGTCTTCTAAGGTACTATTCGACAAAATTGTGAAATATCCTGCAAAATTTGGATATTTCGCTAAATATGAACACCCGTACCAAAAAAACACAATGATATGCAAACTTATCGATGTTTTGGCGGGAGTTCTATACTGGTTTCCGCTTCGTCAAAGTTGTTAAACTAAAAGCCTAACAACCAGTTATCTGACTGTTAGGCTTATCTTAGATCTAGGGCTTATTTCTTTTTGCTCCCACGATGTTTTCTCTTACCCTTATAGATTTGATTATCGGCACCCCGCCAAAATCGTCCCTTTTCCTTTTCTTGCATACCCTCGCTCGGTGCCTCTTTGTTTTGTACACCTGTATTCGCTACTTCTTTGCTTCGTACGCCTTTGTAGGGTGCTTCTACACTGTGCGCGCCCTTATAGCCTCCTGCTTTACTTGGTGCGGCCTTGTAGGGTGGTGCTGGTTTGCCCAGGGCACCTTTGTAAGGGGTTACTAGGCTCCGCTCAGCTCTGGAGCGCTCTACTGCAGGCGCTCCGTTGTATGGTGCTTTTTCCGAATTTCGTACATCCTTGACACGATCCTCTTTTATCGGAGCACCCTTGCGAGGAGCCTTTTCTACTGTTCGCGCATCCCTGTAGCCACCCGCTTTGCCTGGAGCACCTTTGTAGGGTGCTTTTTCTACTGTTCGAGTATCTTTATAGCCACCTGGTTTGCCCGGGGAACCTTTATACGGTGCTTCAGTGGTACGTGCATCCTTATAGCGGGATTCTTTACCTTGTATAGCTTTGTGTGGTGCTTCTAGGCTTCGCACACCTTTGTAGCGCGGTTCTTTGCTTTGCACACTCTTGAGTGGTGCTTCTTTGCCTCGTGTGCCCTTGTAGGAAGACTCTTGACCCGACGTTCCTTTGGTCGGTGCTGCCTTGCTCCGCTCGTCCTTGTAAGATACCTCTTTGCTGTCTACACTCTTTTTCTTCATACCGGAACGCCTCACTGGACCCTTACTTGGCTTCATCGGCTTACCATCCTGTTCTAACGAATCTGATCGCACATATTTTCTAGGTCGAATAAGACATTTAGGTCCATACCCGATTAAATCTTCTCGATGAGCTAAACGTAAGGCTTCTTCCACTAGCCCATGATTTCTTGGACTTCGATATTGAATTAAAGCCCTCTGCATAGCTTTCTCATGCATGCTACGCGGGATATAAACTTCCTGCATAGTGTGAGGATCTAAACCAGTGTAATACATACAGGTGGATAGTGTTCCCGGCGTCGGGATGAAATCCTGGACTTGCTCAGGATTGACTCCCATATCTCGAACGTATTCAGCCAATTCGACAGCTTCTTTCAAGGCACTTCCTGGATGAGAAGACATTAAATAGGGGACGAGATATTGTTCTTTTCCTACTGCTTCATTGGCCTCATGGAAACGTTGTACAAATTCTTCATACACAGCTTTACCAGGTTTTCCCATTAGACGAAGAACTTCCTCACTGACATGTTCCGGAGCGACTTTCAATTGGCCACTGACGTGGTGCTCACAAAGCTCACGTATAAACCCAGAATCTCGATCCGCTAAGACGGCATCATAACGAATTCCAGAACGGACGAACACCTTCTTGACCTTTGGCAAACTACGCAAGCTACGCAGGAGATCCAGGTATTCCTCATGATCATTTTCAAGCTTATCGCAAGGTTCAGGAAAAAGACACTGTTTATGGGAACATGCTCCCCTGTTTAATTGTTCCTTGCACGCCGGCTGACGAAAGTTAGCAGTAGGCCCCCCTACATCATGAATATATCCTTTAAAACGATCATTCCAAGTCATCTTCTCAGCTTCACGAATAATCGATTCAGCACTTCGGCTTTGAATAATTCGTCCCTGATGAAACGTTAACGCACAAAATGAGCATGCCCCATAACATCCTCTGACACTGGTAAGGCTAAATTCCACTTCTTCAATAGCAGGAACTCCCCCTTGGTCCTCATAAGACGGATGATATGTCCCCATAAATGGTAAGGCATAGATGGCATCCATTTCTGCTTGTGTCAAAGGGAGTGCGGGCTGGTTTTGCAGCACACTTTTACGCCCATGGGGTTGAACCATAGCTTTGCCTCGGAAAGGGTCCTGCTGGTTATATTGCACCCAAAAAGCCTCAGCATATTTCTTCTTGTCTGATGCAACGTCATCAAAGCTTGGCAGAACAAGGGTATTCTGCGGCATCATATCCCTAGATATAGGTATCATTGTTCCCTTTACATCTGTTATCTGGTCGATCGCCTCGCCCATATTTAGTCGTTCGGCGACCTCCACAATTGCCTTTTCTCCCATACCAAAGACCAACAAGTCAGCTTGACTATCAAGTAAAATGGATCGCTTGACATCATTACTCCAATAATCATAATGAGCAAAACGTCTCAAGGACGCCTCAATTCCTCCGATAATGACAGGAATACCAGGAAGCGCTTCCCTTACTCGATTTGAATAAGCTATTGTTGTACGGTCTGGCCGTAGTCCGGATTTTCCTCCTGGAGAATAAGCATCCTTATGCCGTTTCTTTTTAGCTGCTGTGTAGTGATTAACCATGGAATCGAGATTTCCTCCAGATATCAAACACGCCAAGCGGGGTTTCCCCATCGCCCGAAAGTCTCGGAGATCCTTCCAGTCAGGCTGAGCCAAAATCCCCACCCGGAAATCGTGCTTTTCCAAGACACGAGCAATAATAGCAATTCCAAAGCTTGGATGATCTACATAAGCGTCACCGGTGATCAAAAGAAAATCTAATTCATCCCATCCGCGCGCCTCCATATCCGATCGATTCATCGGCAAAAAGTTTCGTATACGCATATTCTCACCTTTCTAGTCTAAACAATGTTTTTTATTATGAGCTTGTTTCAATTGTAGCATCTATCGTATTCCGAATAATATTCACGTCGACCCTTCGATTTTTTGCTCGTCCTTCCATTGTATCATTGGTGCTAATCGGTTGATACTCACCATACCCTATGGTTCGAAATCGAGCTTGATTAATAGTTTTTGATTTCAACAGATACTTCATAAAATTAATGGAACGTCTTGCGCTTAAATCCCAGTTGGATTCAAATTCGTTTGTAAAAATAGGGATATTATCAGTATGCCCAGCTACTTCTACTTTGTAATCGGGATACATGCTTAACATCTCCGATATGACTGCTGCAAGTTTTTGAGCCTCTGGTTTTACTATAGCCATTCCTGAATCGAATAAGGCAAAATCCTGTATCGTAATCTTCAGCATATCGTTTGTGACATTAGTGTGGAGTTGCAGTGTCAGTCCATTTTCTAAAATGTATAAATCAAGCTTTTTCTTGATAGCTTCCATGTCCTGTTTTTCCTTATTGATCAGATCCTCGATCTTTCGATTTTCCACGCTTTCTTGCATTTTCTTCGGATCGTTAGGAGTAATGTCATCTAATGATATAGGATCTGATTCTTCAAAAACACTTACGCCACCGGTAAATGCACTGTTCAGGCCCTGCATAACTTCGGAATATTTCTTTTCATCCACCTTACTGGACGCAAATAAGATAATAAATAACGCTAATAATAACGTTAACAAATCCGCATAAGGGATTAACCAAGTTTCGTCAATGTGTTCTTCGTGATGCTCTTTTTTATGTTTTTTCAATCTTTTCTTCCTCCATCGCTTTGCGTTCCGAAGGAGAAAGAAAAATGGCTAGCCTTTGGTTAATAGACAATACAGGTTCGCCCCCTTGAATTGCGAGAAGACCTTCTGCCATCATCCTCTTTAATAGTGACTCTCTTTTAGATTTTTGCTTTAATTTATTAGCCATCGGGTGCCATAAGACGTAACCCGAAAAAATCCCGAGCAATGTTGCTACAAAAGCAGCAGAAATCAAATGGCCTAATTTTTCGACCTCATTAAGGTTACTTAAGGCAGCAATCAAACCGACAACCGCACCTAGTACCCCTAATGTTGGCGCGTATGTACCTGCTTGAGTAAATATGAGCGCACCCTGACGATGACGATCCTCCATTGCAGAAATATTCTCTGTGAGCACGTCACGAATAAATTCTGGGTCATTCCCGTCAATGACCAT
>JUEG02000605.1_pt1 | contig 12255 bp, 13 predicted proteins | sample 432341 | NCBI WGS metagenome assembly JUEG02 (sample SAMN02953476, study PRJNA257561) | rock porewater metagenome | biome: terrestrial; feature: Opalinus Clay rock; material: porewater; isolation source: Opalinus Clay rock BIC-A1 borehole | place: Switzerland: Mt Terri URL, St-Ursanne ...
TTTCCATCTACACACCAAAATCATCATGGTATGCTTGGAACCTATGGTAATAAATCTGCCAACACCTTAGTACAAAACGCGGACTGCTTCTTAGCATTGGGAATGCGATTTGATGACAGAGTTGTTGGTAATCCCGATAAATTTGCACCGAATGCAGAAATCATTCATGTAGATGTAGATCCAGCGGAAATAGGAAAGAATATACCAGCAAATATTCCCATTGTTGGAGATGTAAAGAATATTTTAAGAGTCATTATAAGTGCTTTAAACAAGGAACAGAAAAGTTCAAGTAGTTTAAAACAAAATAAAGAGCTTGTAAATATTGAAGAAGGTCTAAACGTTCCATGGATACTAAAGAAAATGTATGAAGCTGCCCCAGACAATATGGTTGTTACTACTGATGTTGGCCAGCATCAAATGTGGACTGCAAATCATTATATTTTTAACAAACCTAGAACCTTTATATCCTCAGGAGGACTAGGCACCATGGGCTATGGGATTCCTGCTGCCTTAGGGGTTCAAATAGCAAAGCCCGATAGTTTAGTCGTTACGATTACCGGTGATGGAAGCTTTCAGATGGGTATGTCTGAACTAGGTACTATTGCTGAGCTTGGGTTGCCCATAAAAATCCTGATCTTTAATAATCAAATGCTGGGAATGGTTAAACAGCTCCAGTACCATTATTCAAACCAAAGATACACTGGAGTGCATTTTGAAAAGAAAGTGGATTTTATAATGCTGGCTAAAGCCTTCGGCGCTGAGGGATATAGGATAAACAAGCCTGAGGAAGTCCCTAGTATCCTAAAAGAAGCTTTTAGTAATAATAAATTTACGGTCATTGAATGCCCCATAGATCAGAATGGCTTGGTTCTTCCCATTGTTCTGTCAGGAAAAGGTCTTGATGAAATGACAGAAGTTGATTAATACAAAAATAAAGAATAACAAGAGGAATGACTACTCTTGTTATTTTTATGACCACCTATTTATTTCTTCTTTTCTAGACATGGTGATAATTGTTTAGAAATCAATCTATTATAATCTCCTTTCAAGAAACTTTTTGAAATTAAAATTAGTTATTTTTATAACAAATCGTGTAAATTTTTTTTTCCTTTTATATATGTTATTTTGTCTACTAGATTCATACCCACTATATAAAAATTCATACTCTTGTGCAGTAATAATACTTTGCTTTTCAGTATCCGTAATCAACACCCCCATATAAATTAAAAGACAAAAAAGTGTATTTTCGGTGCAATAAAAAACACCCTTCTATTAGGTGCCTAACGCAAAATTAAGTAGTAATATCTATTTAATAACCAGCACTTGAATGCGCTTTGTACATTAACGATATTCGGTACTTTTATCATGCTCCGGCAACCTGGCAATCATAGAATTTTCCTTAGACCCATGGCTTTGCGTCCTTATTTTTCAATAAGTTTGCTATTATCATTCATGAAATATATTTAATCTTTGAGTGTTTATTGATTATAGTAAAACATTATAGAAGTACCTAGTGTAGGACTTCTATATAAAAATTTTACAAAATCAGTATATACCTTTTTTGACATTTTATCAAGAATTTATTGTATTTTTATTCATTTGGTAAAATGTTCCTATTTATCAGTATTGCTTTTACGATCTAAAATAACCCCTTGCAATGTTTTTTCTTCTGCCATTCAAGGGGTTGCTTTAGATCTGTCTTTTATAGCTATTTCATTTCAATAAATCACTCTAAAATGGGCAGGGTTGATCCAGCATTAGGAAGCACTAAAATTTGTGAATCCTTACCTAACTCTTTAAGCGCTGTATCTATAGCCTCTTGAACTGTATTAAATGGAACTAGGCTTAGTTTTCTTAATAGTTCATCTTCTAAGTCTGATACCATGAAGATTTGCGCTTTCTCAAGTATCATGGCTATGGCCGCCGCCTTATGTCCACCTAATTTAAAATTCTCTTTTATTTCTTTTATCATTTCCTTAGGTGTCTTATTTAGCATCCACTCTTCAAAGGTTTTTTCTCCAAATCGCTCCTTTGCCGATGCTACAAGTATTATTATTCCTCCATCCCTCACTGCATGCTTTGCATTATCCAATCCCTTTTGAGATTGATAGATATTTATATCCTTTGGAAATCCACCTGGTGATATTATCGCTATATCCGCCTGCTTATGTATTCTTATTCCGTACATATTATCCAATACTTTGCAACCCTCTCTATGGGCTTCCAAATAATGGCCTGATACTGCCTTTACAATCTCTTTCTTACTATTTAACACAACATTTATAATAAAGTCTATTTTAATATATTGACCAGTTTCATCAATATCTTGCCTCACTGGGTTCGTATCTAGGTTTCCTGCATAGGCTCCTTCTTTAACCATATTTGAATGGTTTGCCTGGATAGCAGCATGACTGGATACTCCTGGCATCAAAGCTTTTGCGCCTCCAGAATATCCGGCAAAATAATGATACTCTATATTACCCATACATATTATTCTATCTGCCTTTGCTACAGGCTCAAATATATCTATTGGTGTACCATTTTTACATCTTCCAAAGTTCATACACCTATCCATCTCACTGTCTATTATCTCAACGTCACTGTTATATACCTCGTCTCCAACCAGCATCTTTTTTTCATCATCCGTATGGCTTCTATGGCTTCCCAGGGCCAATACAATGGTTATATCTTTTTCTGGTACTTGAGCTTCTTTTAATTCTTCTATTACTGGAGGAAGAACAATTTTACTAGGCATGGGCCTTGTGATATCACTTGTTACGATTATGATCTTCTCTCCTGGCTTTACGATGTCTTTCAACATTTTTGTTCCTATGGGATTTTTCAATGACCTTTTTACTTCATCTTCACCCTTTAAATCAAATTCAATCTCGTTAGGAAGTAATGAACCCATATAGTTCTTTTCTGCTATATCAAATTCCACAGTACCCTTCCCATATTTCAGCTGGAACTTCAATTAGAACACCTCCAAAAAATATAGAATAAAGTGTAACCACAAGGTTACACTTATAAGTTTATACTCTAGCAACTCCCGATTCTACCGCAGCCTTATACACTGCTTCTGCTACTTTTTCACCAACTCTTTTATCGAAGGCCTTTGGAATTACATATTCCTCATTTAATTCATCTTCAGAGATTAATGATGCAATGGCATATGCAGCAGCGATTTTCATTTCTTCATTAATATCCGTAGCTTTTGCATCAAGGGCACCCCTGAAAATTCCTGGAAACGCTAAAACATTGTTTACTTGGTTAGGAAAGTCCGAACGACCAGTTCCCACTACTCTAGCACCTGCTTCAATTGCAATTTCAGGATAAATCTCAGGAACTGGATTTGACATTGCAAATACGATGGCATCCTTTGCCATTACCTCTATCATTTCCTTCGTTACTGTATTCGGCCCGGAAACACCAATAAACACGTCGGCTCCTTTTATAACATCACCAAGACTACCCTTCTCAACATTTAAATTTGTTATTTCTGCAATTTCTTCCTTTGCAGAGTTCAGATTACCCCTGCCCTTGTATATGGCACCCTTCGTATCACACAGAATTACCGTCTTTAATCCCATAGACATTAAAAGCTTTGTTATTGCTATCCCTGCAGCACCTGCACCATTCACTACAACTTTAATATTATTCAAATCTTTTCCAGTGACTTTTAAGGCGTTTATCATTCCTGCCAGAACAACAATGGCCGTACCATGCTGATCATCATGAAATACTGGTATGTCCAGCTCTTGTTTTAATCTTTTTTCAATTTCAAAGCATCTTGGCGCAGCGATATCCTCCAAGTTAATACCACCAAATGTGGGTGAAATGGCTTTTACTGTATTTACAATCTCGTCAACGTCTTTTGTATTTAGGCAGATAGGAAATGCATCGACATCACCAAAGGTTTTAAAAAGGACTGCCTTTCCCTCCATAACAGGCATAGATGCTTCTGGCCCAATATCCCCAAGCCCAAGAACTGCCGTTCCATCGCTTACTACAGCAACTAAATTTCCTTTTCGTGTATAGTCATATACCTTATTTACATCCTTATGTATTTCTTTACACGGTTCTGCTACACCAGGTGTATACGCTGTTGATAAATCATATTGATTTTTTACAGGAACAGTACTAACCACTTCAATCTTGCCTTTCCATTTCTTATGTAATTCCAATGCTTCTTCTAGTAAAGACATCATATCACTCCTCATTTCAGTGGGAGGGCACAGTGACCCACCCTACATTTTTATTAATATTTAAAATAAGTATATAATATATACTGTTAAAATCAACCCTTTTGAGTTCAATTACCAACTATATATTTGTAGATACTGTAGGAAAGGATTGCTGTGATCTTAGAACCTTATAATACAAACTATAAAAGCTTCTATTGTATCTTTCTGGATACAATAGAAGCTTTTGATTAATTAAACATTAATCTTCTAACCATTTATATAAGACATTCCTTTTTTTATAGCACTTAAATTTGTTTCAAGTAGCTCTGGTTTCTTTTTCGTTAATTTAGCCATACTTTTTTCTATCTTGTCTACATCAACTAACTTTAGGCTTGGCAGTAAGGCTCCAAGACAAACCATGTTTGCTATACTAGAATTACCTAATTCGTTAGCAATGTCCGTCGCTGGAATTTCGATGATTTTTATATCATCTCGAACATCATCTAGCTTGGCTAAAGAAGAGTTTACAACTAAAACCCCACCTGGCTTTACTTTGCAAGCAAATTTATCATAGGCTGGTTTATTTAATGCAATGCCACAATCCGCAAAATCAATAACTGGTGAGTTGATTTCTTCGTCTGATAGTATTACGGAGCAGTTGGCGGTACCTCCACGCATTTCAGGTCCATAGGAAGGTATCCAACAAAGCTCTAGATCAGAACCCATTCCTGCATAGGCTAAAACCTTACCTAAAAACATCACACCTTGACCACCAAATCCGGCAAGTATTACTCTATCCATCATAAGCTCTTTACCTCCTCAGTGACCTTTAATTCACCCATTTTATATATAGGCATCATGTTGTCTCGTAACCACTGTAAACTATCTGAAGGCGTTAAACCCCAGTTCGTTGGACATGTTGACAGGACACTTACAAGTCCAAATCCTAGTCCAGCGATTTGTACCTGGAAGGCTTTCTTAATCGCTTTTTTAGCTTGAATAATATTCTTTGGTGTATCTACAGATACAGAAGCTACATATACGGCTCCCTCAAGATTTGAAACAAGTTGAGGTAAATCAATAGGATAGCCGCTGGAAATAACATCTCTACCATAAGGACTTGTAGAGGTCTTCATTCCTTCCAGTGTAGTAGGGGCCATCTGCCCTCCGGTCATACCATAGATTGCATTATTTACCATTATTGAAGTAATCTTTTCACCTCTTGCTGCAGTGTGTATAGCATGTTGTGTTCCAATGGCAGCAATATCTCCGTCTCCTTGATAGGTAAAAACAACCTTATCAGGTAATGCTCTTTTTACACCAGTACCAACTGCTTGAGCTCTACCGTGGGGAGCTCCTACAAAGTCACAAGTGAAAAAGTCTTGACTAAAACCTGCACATCCTACAGGAGAAATTCCGATTGTGTCTTCAATTATATTTAGTTCTTCAAGTACCTCAGCTATCAATCTCATAATAATACCATGAGTACAGCCTGGACAAAATGAGAAATGAACATCTGTCAAACCTTTTGATCTACCAAATACTTTTTCCATAAACCTACACCTCCTCTACTTCCTATAGACTAAATTTATCTTCAACAAAGCTTAATATTTCGTGTTCAGTTGGTAACATACCACCCTGTCTTCTATAAAGATGAACTGGCATTTTACATTCTACTGCAAGTTTAACATCCTCGATCATCTGTCCAGTATTTAACTCAACGGTTACCATACCTTTTACTTTTTCCTTATAAGGAACAAAGGCTTTTTCTGGGAATGGCCATAGGGTAATTGGTCGAATCAAGCCTAATTTGATACCCTTCTTTCTAGCATTTAATACAGTACTTTTACAAATCCTACCCGTTGTACCATAACTCACTAGAAGGTATTCAGCATCCTCTGTGTGGAATTCTTCCCATTGCTGCTCTTTATCTTGAATATCTTTATATTTAGCTTCCCAATATAGATTGTTTGCTTCACCAATTTCATTGGTTAAGGAATAACTGGCCACTATACGCTTTTCTCTATCCTTACATCCACCCACGGTCCATGCTTTATCGAATTCAGGAGCTTCGGGTCTTTCCTTTAATAGTACAGGTTCCATAGTTTGACCTAAGAAACCATCTGTTAGAATTAAAACTGGATTTCTATATTTGTCAGCCAAGTCAAAGGCTTGCATTGTATAATCATAAAGTTCTTGGGCTTTAGATGGCGCTAATACGATTAGACGATAGTCTCCATGACCACCACCCTTTGTTGATTGAAAATAATCGGATTGAGCAGGTCCTAGGCCTCCAAGACCTGGTCCACAACGGTTAACGTTTACAATAACCATTGGCAACTCTGCTGCTGCACTATAAGAAATTCCTTCCTGCTTCAAACTCACTCCAGGACTTGATGATGCAGTCATAACCCTAGTTCCTGTAGTTGCAGCACCATAACACATATTAATAGCTCCGATTTCATCTTCTGCTTGTAATACGGTACCTCCATGTTGAGGAAAATGCTTTGATAGATATTCTATTACCTCCGTTGATGGAGTAATTGGATAACCAAAAAATAATCTACAGCCTGAACGAATGGCAGCTTCGCCAATTATTTCATTACCCTTTAAAAGTACTTTTTCCATCGAAGATCAACTCCCTTCCAATCATTTATTTATAAACTTCTATGGCTACATCTGGACAAACTGTGGCACAGAGGGCACATCCTGTACATTTATCTTGATCTGTACAAATCACAGGAAAGTATCCCTTTTGATTCGCTTTATTTCCTACAGCTATAATCTTTCTAGGACAAACTTCAATACATAGACGGCAACTCTTACAGTACTCATTTAATACATTCATTTTAGCCAACATAATCTCCCCCTTTACTTAGTTAGTATCTAGTATTAACCTTAACAATTACGTTATGAAAACTTTTATAATAAATCTAATAGAAGCTTCGTTCATATATATTTTATCACATTTATTTCAACTTTGTATAGAGTACTTAAAAAATTTGTGTAAAAAAATTTTATCACAATATAATGCGTCCAAAATAAAAAAAGCGACTCATCTTGCTTTAAGCAAGGCGAGTCACCCCTTTTACTCCTGTTCATTTTTATTTTGTAGGTCACTACCACATCTTTTCATAAAACCCATCATAGCCACGGTAAGAATAATTGAGGCCAGAAGCAAGCCTATAATATATATTACCGCCAGTATCGGTATGAAAATTAGGAGAAATGCAAATATCACACCTACCTGTAAAATCCTATATTGTCTCCATCTTTGCTCTGCTTCCAAGGATAGTTCTCCCTGTCCTTCTTGTTCGGCCATATCTTTAACACCCATAAATAGGTTGTACACCACCATTAGTCCTAGTATAATTGATGCTATTCCAACCACCAAACCCAATGGACCCAATGACCCAAAGTTTATACCCGAACCCTGGGCAGGTGGTTCGTATATGGAGAAAATCGAAAGTATGATCATTGGAATATTGAGTTTTGCAGCTTTTTGAAAATATTCACTTCTAGAAGATAAAATATTGAAGCCACTGCCTAACAAAATGTAGCCTATAATATTTGGAAATATATCAATCCCTTGAAGCCTAAAGCTAACCATAATAAATAAAAATCCCCAATAAAACTTATTAAAACCTCTCTCGTTCATAAAATCCCCCTTAATTACACATTCAAATAAGATTTAAAAAGAATCATAGTGAAGTTTATCAATGAGCAATTGATTTTCATCATAGGGCTTCTTTTCTTCCCCTGGATAGCCTATGGCTATGATACATTCTACAGTGAATTTCTCTGGGATCTCCAAGAGCTCCTTAATATACTCTTCAGACTGTTGTCCATCGGAACGCAATCTTGTCCTGACCTGTATCCAACAGGAGCCTAAGTCTAAGGTCTGGGCAGTAAGTTGAATAATTGTGGAGGCAATAGAAGTATCCTCTATCCATACATCACAGGCTTCAGGATCAGCTACTACCACTATAGCTAAAGGAGTCCCTGATAGAAATTGAGACCCATGCTCCTTACATTGAGCTAGCTTATCTAATACTTCTTTATCCCGAACAGCAATAAACTCCCAAGGTCTTCTTGATTTTGACGATGGTGCCAATAGCGCAGCCTTTAGAATTGTATCCAGCTTGCTTTCTTCCACTTCTTTGTCTTGAAACTTTCTGATGCTTCTCCTAGTTTTCAGCATGTTTAACATGTTATCATCCTTTCCTTTACATTTCTATATTATGATGAGTTTTAATTATTATTTCAACCTTTTATCCTATTATCCCTCTATAAAATATCATAGGAAATAACGAGATGGACAAAATCATCCATCCCAACAACATTTCCTACAAACTCGGTGTTCTAAGATATAACTGACGTTACTTATGATATAGCTTACCGTATCTCTATAACTGTGGTTTTATCCTTATATATTAAGAATAATCCATACCCACAAACCACAATCAATGCACATGTGACAAATGAAGCCTGTACAGAGACATCTGCAGTTTTTCCAATCAATGGATTTATTATAGCAGCTACAATGTTTCCTGCCATAGCATATATAGATAACCTAGTTGCTCTATCTCCTGTAACAATAGCGCTATTCTGTATCTCTAAAACAATAGGATTAATTAAAGACATACTCCCTGAAACAAGCATTATATATACAATAGACAATAACTGATTTCGAGTAAATATAAATGAGAGACAACTAATCATTATACAAAATATTAGCATTTCAATACTTTTATTTTTCCCAAATTTATTGCTCAAAGTATGAGATTTAGCAGAACTTAAATTTGTAATCTGTATTATTACTGCTAATATGCCAAAGTAACTTATATCTATTCCACTTCGTATATACTGAAGTTGATTTAAAAACACACTTGTTGCTTGAAACACCTCACGAATCAATGCAATAGAAATAACTAAAACTAGCATTTGTTTATTTTTTAAAATATTTTTAAAACTATCTCTTATCTTAATCTTTTCTTTTGTATCCATCTGTACATCCTTGATTAGCATGGTCAATAACATTGCAATTCCATACGGAAAAAGAGTAAAAAAGCCTGTCTTATCAATGGAATATTTTACAATCATTGTAGACATTAAAGAAGCAATTAGGTATCCAGCAGTAGCTAGGGCATTGTATGTTCCAAATACCTTTTGTGATTCCCCCTCATTTGAAGAAGCATATAGCAAAGCTATATCACAACCTGATAAACCCGATATTGTTATTGCTAATAATACTCTTTCAAAAAGAAACATTCTAAAGGAAAAGGCCTTATAGAAAACGACTTTTGATATAAAAAATATTATATTCGATATTAAAAGTGTTTTTTTATATCCAAACCTGTCAGCAAACCAGCCCCAAGGAATTTCCAAAGCAATTATGAGTAACATACTGATTGATTCTATTAAGAAAATCTGATACATTGAAATCCCTCTACTCTGCCTATATATCGTTGCAACAGGTCCATAAAAAACAAATCCTTGAAAAAATACTATTAAATACATCAAATAAATATTTAATCTTTTAGATTTTATTACACTATCCAATTTATTCACCTCCATAATTAACACAACAAAAAGATCTTTTAAAAGATCTCAAGAAAATTATGGAATGTATTTTAAATTGGATTAATCATAGTGATATCTCCCTACTCATAATAAATTTTTGAAAAAGCTAACTCATTTATTGACAATATAATTATACAATATTTACCATTCAATTGAATAGTCTTAGTGGTTTTTTTAACATTTTTCCCATGTATAGGTTGCTACAATTCTTGCTTACTCAAATATATCAGGTCTAATATAACACTTATTAAATTTAACTTGAATATTTGAAATGCTTAAGTTAAGAGATAATCGAAGTCATTTGTGGCACGGTTTACAGTAACCATTTAATCTGCAAACTATAATAGGGATAGGCTCACGCCTATCCCTAAAAATCAATTATATAACCTCATACAGTTCCAACGCTACAGCTTTTAGGGGCTTAAGTTTACTCTCAATAACGTCCCAAATGATATTCATATTGATCCCAAAATACTCATGAATCAAAATATCACGAAGTCCCGCAATCTTCTTCCACGGTATGTCCTTATAACTGCTCCGTACATCATCAGGAATCTTTTTAACTGTTTCACCGATAACTTCCAGATTCCTTACTACGGCATCCTGTACAAGTTCATTTCTTATCAAATCATCTTTTACCATACCTAGGGTGTACTTTTCAATTTTATCAATGGCGGTGATTATATCCTCGATATAAGTCTTAAGCTCCCTTTGCATATTTAACACTCCTCATAATGCTAGGTCTCATAGATGGTTTAATGGAATCAAAAATAACCACATCTACTTTCCTACCAAATAACTCTTCCAAATAAAACTTCAAATCCATAAAATTGTCAAAGGTTTCATGCCCATCTTCAAATTCGACAAGTATATCCACATCGCTGGCTTCATTTTGCTCATCCCTAACAAAGGAGCCAAATAGGGCAAGCTTTGAAATATGAAATTTTTCTATATCACTCATATTACTAATTAATATATTCATTATTTCATTTGAGCTATACATATGCGCACTCCTTCTATTTAAACATTACTCATTTAAGTTCTTACTTTCGTTGATCAAATTTTTATTTATAGGCGTATTATGCCAAGTTTATATTTACATTAAAACTAATCCTGTTCTTATTATATCACAATTATGCTGACCTAAAACCCATTATTCCCCTTGCCTCATAGCCTTCAATATTCTTTTTTTTAAATAATAGTGGTGCTACTTTCATTATGCTTGAAGATGAAATGAACGACCAACATTCTCGAAAATTACCATCTAGTTTTAGTCAGATAAAGAATTAAAATAGCTTTCTATGTACTCCATGTCAATACCTCCTACCACCTCATAATTCCAATCATGATAGTCTCTACTTTCTTTAAATGGAACACGTACAATAATATTAACACGGTTTTCACTTAGAATATCAATCATCAAAGCTTCATCTTTGCTATCTTCATTCATCATAATGGAATAGTAAGAAAAATCTTCTGATCTTTCAAAGGGCCCTTTCCAAGTCTTAAGCTGAACAGATTCAAAATATCTAATTATTTCTTTAGCTTTTTTAGATGCATTTTCACCAGTTTCTCTTTTAGTATGACTATCACTGGTGACTGTTAAAGCGTTGTAATCTCTTTCTATGTAGTCCTTTAATTGAAAGCTCTTGAAAAATTCTTCTTCTCTTTCCAAATTTGTTAAAGGTCTAAGACCTAGAAGTTTTAAAGGGTCAAAGATAAAGAATACCATTAAAATGACCAATGTAATACGAAGTTTTTTGTTCATGAATATTCTCCTTTAGATATTTCAAAATGACGATAATCTTTGAGATTTTAAACACATAACAGTCTTTGACCTTCCATTAGTAAACTCATTCATATGCTTAAACGGTTTAACCCTCGACCCCCAAATAAAAATAGAATTCTCTAAATATGGATAATGGGAAGCTCAGGTATTTCGTAGAATACGAAGATTGTGCAGTAGTCAGAGATACTTTTAGTCACAATATTCTTGAAATGTGTAATAAAAAGTACCATAAAATTCAACGTTTGAATAATACGGTATTTTTGTTACTACTTCTTTTTTATCATCATATTTTTACATATTGAAATAAGAATATAGTTGCTACTCCTAAAATTAATAAAACAAGTCCAGAAGCAGGAAAAATTTTTAAACTTGTTTTCTTGATTCTACCCCCAAACTCCAATACAATTTCTTTGTAGTGCTCAAGATTTCTGATATCTTTAAAACTAATTTCCACAGAATTTAAGGACTGTGTAAAAGATCCTTGAAAAGTGAATATGACTGTGACTATCCTTAAATTGTATTTACATTCCGCTTTTTATTTCCCTGTATAATTTTAGAATAATATCTGTTGGAAACAAACGTTGTTCAAACATAATAGTCATTGATAAAGCAGACTCTATTACACCTATACCAAAGAATAAAATATGCAGAAAATGAACTCCATTAAGCATTATTATTTGCACAAAAATCCAAATTATT
>JUEG02000795.1_pt1 | contig 12189 bp, 9 predicted proteins | sample 432341 | NCBI WGS metagenome assembly JUEG02 (sample SAMN02953476, study PRJNA257561) | rock porewater metagenome | biome: terrestrial; feature: Opalinus Clay rock; material: porewater; isolation source: Opalinus Clay rock BIC-A1 borehole | place: Switzerland: Mt Terri URL, St-Ursanne ...
GCTAGCACAACCCATAGTCAGCTTACTCCAGAACAGCAATCAGGCTCAGGGGTAACTCAAGATCTAGTAAGAGTATCTATTGGAATAGAAGATATTCAAGATATAATCAATGATTTTGAACAGGCCTTAGAGAAGGTGGAGTTCGTTAAGTAGGGGGAAAGCATATGCCGATCATTATACCTGAAAATCTTCCAGCTGCGGAGATACTTTCTAGTGAAAATATATTTATGATGAGTGAAGCTCGGGCCATACATCAAGATATAAGGCCACTAAGAATTGCAATACTAAATTTAATGCCAACTAAAATCGTTACGGAAACCCAATTATTAAGGTTAATTGGAAATACACCCCTGCAGGTGGAAATCGTTTTGCTAAAAACAGAAACCTATAATTCGAAAAATGTGGCAGAAAAGCACTTGCAGACATTCTATACAACTTTTGCTAAAGTTAAACATAGGAAGTTCGATGGACTGATCATTACTGGGGCGCCTATTGAGCATTTTGATTTCGAACAAGTTGAGTATTGGGAAGAGTTAAAGGAAATCATGGACTATGCAAAATATAATGTTACTTCAACACTCTTTATTTGTTGGGGAGCCCAGGCAGGTTTATACCACTATTATGATATACCCAAATATCCTTTAGATAAAAAAGCTTTCGGAGTCTTCCCACATACTATTAATAATCCTAAAATAAAGTTATTGAGAGGCTTTGATGATGAATTTTTTATTCCTCACTCAAGACATACAGAGGTCAGGAAAGATGATTTGCTGAAAATAAAGGATCTAGAGATACTAGCGGAATCTGAAGAATCAGGAGTTGCCATAGTAGCCAGTACGGATGGAAGAAAAGTTTTTGTTTCAGGTCATTTGGAATATGACCCTTATACTTTAAAATATGAATACGTAAGAGATTTTAATAAAGGTATTCCCATTGATATTCCTAAAAACTATTTTAAGAATGACGATTCTTCAAAGGAACCAGTGGTGAGATGGAGATCTCATGCTAACCTGCTTTTTTCAAACTGGTTAAACTATTATGTGTATCAGGAAACACCTTATGATATAAACAGAATATCTAACGAGTAGAAAAATACTTAACAATTTAGAGTTATAGAACAAAGGCATCAGTATAAATTTCACTGATGCCTTTGTTCTATAATAAAGGTATTGTGTTGATTTTATAGTATATTTTTGATATTCTTTTTTCAACGATTAATATATGCGAAGCAAGCTTGGGAGGGGAAAATTTTGATTCTTGAGAATGGTAAAGAAATCTGTGGTTGTAAAAAGAAAGAATGTGTAAGACACGGTAAATGTTCCGAATGTATAGAATATCACAAAAATCATAAAAGACCACCCTATTGTAAAAGAGGAAAGGGGCAGGTTGAAGACTGTTCAAAATTCCCTAGATTCAAGGAATAAGAAAAGCCAGCGACCGCAGTGTATAGTGACATACATGAGGGTGCTGGATTTTTGCAGTAACGAAGAAGATGGGGGATTTTTCAATAGTCTGAAGTGCCTTATAAGAGGCACTTTTTATAACTAAGGGGTGAACTTCTAATGATTAGAAAATCAATAATCATATTGACAGTAATATTATTACTGTTGACCATGTCATGCGCAAAAGGGGATATGGAAGTAAAGAATGAACAAAATTCTATTCCAGTTAAAATCATTAAATTAGAAGATGAGCTGAGACCTTTAACACTTGATTATATTGGAATTGTCAATTCAAACAACTTAAAAAAGAAAAGCTTTAAAAGTTCGGGAAGAATAGAAAAAATCTTTGTACAAAAGGGACAAAAAATATCTAAAGGAGAACCGTTGTTGGCTTTGGATACTGGGGATTTAGAGTATGCTGTTCGTGCTGCTAAGGCACAGCTAGAGACCGCTGAGGCCCAGTATAACAAAGCAGTCAATGGACCTTCCCAGGAAGAAATAAGTAATGCTCGTATAAATGAAAAAAAAGCCCAGGATGTCTATGACTACACAAAAGATAATTATGAAAAAATGGAAAGCCTCTATGATCAAGGGGCGATATCAAAAAATGACCTTGATCAATCTAAGTTAGAGCTCGATTTAAGAGAGTCAGAGCTAGCCCAGGCACAGGAACTAAAGAAACAAATAAATAATGGTACTAGGAATGAAGATAAGGCTGCTCTTTCTTCTCAAGTAGATCAGTCAATGGTAAATTATGAACAAAAGGTTAATATGATGGAGGAAGGAGTCTTAATATCAGACATAGATGGACAGGTGGTGGACATATTATTCGAAGAAGGAGAAATGGTGTCTGCGGGATATCCTGTCATAGTTGTAGAGGGTAGTCATCAAGTAATTAAACTAGGTTTAACTCAGAAGGACTTTAGCAAAGTACAACTAGGAACAAGGACGAGAGTAAAGGTTGGAGATATAGAGACGATAGGTGAATTCGTAAACATTTCTCAGTCACCTGACATTCAAACAAGAACATATAGTGCAGAAATTAGTTTAGCAGAAAGTTCATTTCAATTGGGATCTATTGCAAAAGTAGAAATATTTATTGGGGAGGAAAGAGGTACTTGGATACCAATTTCTGCTGTGCTTTCTAATGGGGTTGATTATGTTTATACAATAGAGGATGGTAAGGCATTAAGAAAAACAATTCGCATTGAAACTATTAGAGATACAGAAATAAAGGTAAAAGGGTTAAATGCAGGAGTCTTATTGGTTGTAGAAGGCATGAAAAGGGTTACTGAAGGAGATAAAGTATTGATTCAAGAATGACGGAGGATATTGCAATGGAAAAAGATCTAATTTATGCTGCTATCAAAAATCGAAAAATTACTATTTTTGTTGTAATACTGGCTACTATTTTTGGAAGCTACAACTACTATTTACTACCTAAAAAAGAAACTCCAGAAATAAAAGCACCCATAGCGATTATTACTGCTCAGTACCCTGGTGCATCCCCCGAAGAAGTGGAACAATCGGTGACCAGAAAGATTGAGGACAAAGTCGTAGAGGTTCCAGGATACCAAATATCAAAATCCATTTCACAACATAGTGCCTCTATTGTTATACTTGAATTAGATAAAGATACGGATTTAGACAAATCATGGTCAGATTTAAGACAAAAAATGGATGAATTATCTAAAGAATTATCAGGAGCAGTAGGAGTCATAGAAGTAACCTCCGATGTGACAGAAACAGCAGGAATTATTATAAGTATGTCTGGAGAGGGGTACAGTTACCAAGACTTGGCTTTCTATGCAGAAATGTTTAAAAAGGAATTAAGTCGAATATCAGGAATTGCCAGATTTGAAATAGATGGAACACAGGACAAACAGATTAATATAAACATTAATAGTTCCTTGTTTAATCAATTAGATCTTTCAATGGAAGATATCACGAATATTATTGCTTCCCAGAATATAGATATACCCTTGGGAAAGCTCAAAAATCAAGGTTCTAGTATGAATGTATCAGCGACTGGCTCCTTTTCAACATTGGAAGCCATAGAAAACACTATTATCATGGCGGTAGATGGGTCTATTGTTAGATTGAAGGATATAGCTAGTATTTCAATGGAGCTTGATGACTCTCAGAGCATAGTAAAGCAAAATGGTAAAAACACCGTATTGCTTACTGGCTATTTTAAGGATAACAAGAATATAGTCCTTATCGGTGAGGAAGTCGAAAGAAAGATCGATGATTTAAAGGAGAATCTTCCGAAGGACATTATATTTGAACAGGTCTTATTCCAGCCCAAGGATGTAAGTGCTTCTGTTAACAATTTCATTATCAATCTTGTTCAAGGAATATTTTTTGTTATAATTGTAGTTTTTATCGGTATGGGTATAAGAAATGCCATAATCGTATCCATGGCAATACCCCTTTCTATACTTATAACATTCTCTGTTATGGCATTATGGAATATACAAATACATCAAATATCCATAGCCGCTTTGATTATAGCCCTCGGTATGCTGGTTGATAATGCCATAGTAGTCAGTGATTCCATTCAGGTGAGGATTGACGGCGGACAAGAGCGAATTCATGCATGTGTGGATGGGGTGAAAGAGGTGGCAATACCAATTTTTACATCCACACTTACAACAGTTGGAGCATTTTTACCTCTAATGCTTTTAACGGGTATGGCAGGAGAATATATCAAAAGCGTCCCTCAAATTGTTATGATCTCACTTCTTTCATCCTACGGAGTAGCCTTGATGGTTACACCTATGATGGCATTTATACTCTTTAAAAAGAGAGAAGTACAAGTAAAAGAAGTAAAGATTCGTATATTTTTCCAAAGTATACTGAAAAAAAGCATGAAAAGGAAAAAAAAGACCATAGCAATGGCAGTATTAGCCCTTGCTGCAGCATTAATACTGGCTTCAACCCTAGGTCTTCAGTTTTTCCCTAAGGCAGATACGGATATGATCTATATAGATGTTAGTACGGAAAAGGATGGAAATCTTTCTAAAACAGAAGCTGTTGTTGAGCAAATTGAGGAAGTTTTGGTGAAGAACAAGGAAGTGGTCAGTTACACGACTGCCATAGGGGAAGGTTTGCCAAAGTTTTATAATACCTTGCCTATATATACGAAATCCCAGGACTTTGCCCAGATCATGCTCATCTTAGATTTGAAGCTAGGAAATAGGTTTAAAACCAATACTGACTTTGTAAATGCTATTCAAAAGGAATTAGACCTGCACGTAGTGGGGGCAGTAGTCACAGTCAAAGAATTGGAGCAAGCAGATCCAACGGGAGCACCTATTTATATGAGAGTCACAGGTGATGACTTGGAACGGCTAGAGGAAGTAGCCAGTCAGCTTAAGGAAAAGCTGAAATCAATGAAGGGTACAGTAAATGTTGATGACGACTTAAGTGACAAATCCTATGAATTTAATATTGTCATCGATGAAGTAAAATCTAGTCTGTATGGCATTTCAAAATATGATATTCAAAATGAAATTAGTATAGCCCTTCGTGGTAAAAAAGCATCCGTATTAAAGCAGGGAGGGAATGAAGTTGAGATCATAGTAAATAGCGATATTCATACTAAGGGAGAATTGGAAAACTTGGCCATAAAATCCCCAATTACAGGGAAAAAAGTAGTGCTAAAGGAAATGACAGAAATAGGATTAATTACAAGGATACCAAATATTAAAAAATATGACCGTGAAATGACGGTGTCAATATTCTCAGATGTGGAATCTGGGTATAGTGCCGTAAAGATACAGAATTTATTTATAGATGAATTACAAAAAATGAATATTACTGATGTCAATATTCACTTCGATGGTGAAAAGGAAAAAATAGTTGAGTATTTTGGAGATATGGGCATCTTATCAGTGTTTGCCATATTAATCATATATGGGATTCTTTTACTTCAGTTTAATTCCTTCATCCAACCTTTTATAATACTGGTGACGATCCCACTGTCGGTAATAGGCTCTATACTGGGATTATTCATATTTAGACAACACCTTTCCTTTACAGGTCTAATGGGCATTGTAAGCTTACTGGGAATAGTGGTTAATAACGCTATTGTGTTAATAGATTTCATTAATTATGAGAGAAAAATTGGTAAGGATATTGACACAGCTTGTAGAGAAGCGGTGGAAAAGAGATTCAGACCAATAATCCTTACAACTGCAACTACTGTCATGGGGCTTATTCCTTTAATTTTTTCTGGAAGTGAGCTGTTTAGGCCAATGGCTATTTCCCTAATGTTTGGTTTAATGGTCTCAACCCTACTCACATTGGTTATAATACCTGTAGTTTATAGCTATGTAGAGTCCAAATTTGATTCATTAAAGAATAAGTAGCTTTTTAACATACGGGCGGTATGATATAATAAACACATATTCCATGATATTCTTTAGAATAATTACAATAATGGCAATTTGATGGCTAATAAAGTAATAAAGGGGGTTTTTCATATGGAAAAGTTTGTACCTGAGGTTAATACGTATCTAAGAAGGAACATGATAAAAGTTCCAGAATCTATCTATAAGGTAAGTGGTATAAAGATACTAGGTAAACGTATTAAATCCCTATTGTTTTCCACGGATGTTGCAATAATTAAGAATACCAATGCCGATGCTATTATTGCAGTTTATCCATTTACTCCACAGCCAGCCATTACTCAAGCCATAATGGAAGTGGCTCCAGTTCCTGTGTTTTGCGGAGTTGGTGGAGGATTAACCACAGGGCAAAGATCCATTAATATTGCCCTTCATGCAGAATTCCAAGGTGCACTGGGTGTAGTTTTGAATGCTCCAGTACCCGATGAAGTAATTTCAGAAATGAAGGAACGGATAGACATACCTATTGTGGTGAGTATAATATCAGACAGAGATGATATAGATGCAAGGGTTAACGCGGGAGCTTCTATTTTTAATGTATCTGGTGGCAAAAATACGGCAAGCCTTGTTAGGAAAATACGTGTAAAATATCCTCATTTTCCAGTTATTGCTACCGGAGGACCTACCGATGCATCGATTATGGAGACCATAGAGGCAGGTGCCAATGCTATCACATATACGCCTCCATCTACAGCAGAGATTTTTGCCGTAACCATGGAGAAATATAGAAATGCTAAATAAAAATCAAGCAGGATAAATTCTGCTTGATTTTTTTATAAATTTCATTAATATTATAAACAAAAAAAGCTATGAAAAATCATAGCTTTTATTATGTGATGTATACTTCAAATAGATCTAGTTTTTGTTACCTAAACCGAAAAATGAATCTCCACCACCAAATACTAGGAATAAAACTATTATCCAAATAATTATGTCAGAATCGAATCCAGGAAAAATTTGTTTGTTTCCCATAATATAACCTCCTTTATTTTGAAGATTAGCTTATTTAAGACTGTTAATACTATATTATATTGTACGAAGTTAAAATGTGATACTTAGTAAAAAATATTGTTAATTGGGTATAATGAATTTTAGAGGATAATTTATTTTTTATTTGTGACCTTAATCATATTTTCATGAAATAAATAGACTTATAATTAGAACATAAATAAAGATAGAGTTATCCATTAAAGGGGTGGTTAAGAATGGATAATCCAAAATACGCAGTACTTCAAAAAGTAAGAGATGGAAATAGAACCTTTGGAGTAACACCAAGAATTCCAGGTGGCTTTATTAAACCTGATGAATTGATTAATATAGCAAAGGTTGCAGAAAAGTATGGAGGAACATTAAAAATAACTTCTGGACAAAGAATTACCATCATGGGGCTTGAAGCTCAAGATGTGGAGAAGGTCTGGGAGGAGTTGGGGATGGACCCTGGCGTTTTATCGTCATATTCCGTTAAAAATGTGGAAATGTGCCCTGCTTCATTTTGTAAGAGAGCTAAACAAAATTCATTGAAGCTTGGCATGAAATTAGAAAAGAGATTTTACGGTGCAAGCACACCAAACCGGACAAAAATTGGTGTGGCAGGCTGTAGAAACGCTTGTACCAGTGCTTACTCCAAGGACATAGCCGTGGTTGCAGACCATGATGGATATATCGTAGCAGTTGGAGGCAGTGCAGGCTTTAATCCCCGTTTACCAGATAAAGTGGCTGAAAATCTTACAGAGGAGAGTACATTTCACATGGTAGAGGCTGTCTATGACTATTATAACAAAGATGCTGTTATGGGCGAGAAGCTGGGAGACTTCATAGACAGGATCAGCATCGAAAAATTCAGAGAAGAAGTATTGAAAATCTTTGAAGAGAAAAAGAAATCCAAAGGAGAGATAAACAATGAGTAGATTTTTAGGTCCTATACATCTATGGCTATTCAATAAAATAAGGCTATATGAGGATTTGGAAGCAAATATTATTAAAGAAATACACGATCAAGTTGATCCCAAAATAACAGAGATTGCTCAGGATTTAAATATCAAGATAGGAAATCCCATGCCAAATAAACCTCTTGAAGAATTAATAAACACCAATAATATTCATGGGTGGCTACAGGAGAAAATAATTATCGCGGAGACAAGGCAAGCAACGCTTATAACCCATATCGTTGACAAATATGGAGGCAAAGGCTTAGAGCTAGTAAAAGAAGCATATCAACGACAAGGGGTAGAATGTGGTGAGGATGCGAAAACTCAGTACGACATCTCGACTGCACCTCAACTGTATAAAGCACTAAACAATTATATTCTTGACGGAATGCCCTGTGATAATGTGAACAATATTACCACAAACGATGAGGATAGACTACAATGGCAGGTATTTAGCTGTCTGCATAAAGATTACTGGGAGAGTACTGAAGGAGATATCAACGTTCTTTATGAATTAAGAAAGATATGGATATCAAACTTTATAAGTAATGCCAACCCAAGTTTTTCTTATAGCTTTAATATTGAAGATGTGGATGGTAGAAAAGCGTTAATTCACGAAATTAAAAAATAAGAGGAGGTTATATTATGCAAATTACAAAGGATACTTTAATAAGTGATGCTCTGAAAATTAATTCTAAGGCAGCTGAGATATTGATGAGACATGGAATGGGCTGCTTAGGTTGCCCGTCTTCACAAATGGAAACCCTAGAGCAAGCTGCTGAAATCCATGGTTTAGATCTAAATATTTTGCTGACAGAATTAAATAAGTAATCATAAAAATAATCCTAGGATAGTAAGTTCTAGGATTATTTTTATGATTACTTACCTTTGTCATCCTGAGTATTAACGAAGGATCTAAAAACCTAGATTTTTCACTTCGTTCAATGACAGAGCATGGTGATATCATAAAAACACTACTCCAGCAAACAATTATGTCCGGGAATTTGTTCAAGATGTAAATAGGGCAAAAATAGTGACGGCTTCTGCCATTATGAAGAAACCAGAAACAGTTATATCTACCAAAGATGGATCGAGAGTAGCGCTTCAAAAGATGAGGGAAGCAGGAATATGAATGGATGAATGAAAATGAAGATTTAGTAAACAGCTGGATTACTGAAGAATAAATAATATAAAAAAAATCCTTTGACTTTAAAGTCAGAGGATTTTTTTATATTATGCATTTGCTGTTGCTTCACCTAACATTTTTGGTAGATCTTCTTGTGCATCTTCACTAATAAGTTGTAGGTTAAATACATCTTGTAATACCTTCAATACACCTGATGATACAAACTTAGGGGCGCTTGGTCCGATATAAATATTCTTAACTCCAAGGCTGAATAATCCTAACAAGACTGCTACAGCTTTTTGCTCAAACCATGAAAGCACTATGGTTATTGGTAGGTCATTTACTTCACACTCAAAGGCATCTGCCAAGGCAAGAGCAATTTTAGCAGCAGAACCAGAGTTGTTACATTGACCAAGGTCAATATATCTTGGGATTTCTGTTCCGGGTACTGTTCCAAAGTCTATATCATTAAATCTGAACTTACCACAGGAAGTTGTTAAGATGACACACTCCTTTGGCAATGAGTTCGCTAAGTCTCTATAGTAATTTCTACCCTTTGTAGGTGCATCGCAACCTGCTATTACAAAGAACCTCTTGATTTTACCAGCTTTGATTGCATCTATTATTTCAGGAGCTATATCAAGTACAGTATTGTGATGGAAACCAGTGGTAACAGTTTTGTCTGATTCCATGCTTGCTTTAGGTAAAGCTAGAGCCTTTTCAATAAGAGCACTAAAATCATCATTTGCAATTTTTTGTACCCCATCTAACCCTGCTATTCCATAGGTCCACATTCTGTCAGAATAACTTCCCTTAATAGGCATTAAACAGTTTGTAGTTCCTAAAATAGCTCCTGGAAATTCTTCGAATAGTTTTCTTTGATCATACCAGGCTTTACCAACATTACCTTTTAAGTGGCTATATTTCTTAAGTTCTGGATATCCATGGGCAGGAAGCATTTCTGAATGGGTATAAATATTGATTCCCTTGCCTTCAGTTTGTTTTAGTAACTCGTGCAGAGCATACATGTTATGACCTGTAACCAAGATACAGTGTCCATCTACCTTGTCTTGGGATACAACCACTGGAGTAGGCACTCCTAAATGGCTCGTATGTGCTCTATCAAGCAGATCCATCACTTTTACTGCGGCTGTTCCAACCTTTAATGTCATATTGATATGTTCTTCAAGATTAAAGTTTGAATTTGTTAATGTCGTGTACAGTGCCTCATGGGCTATTTGATCAACCTCTGGATCGATCAATCCTAATTCTCTAGCGTGGGTTGCATAAGCGGCAACTCCCTTAAGTCCGAATATAATAGTATCCTGTAAACTAGCAATATCAGGATTCTTACCGCAAACACCAAACTTTGTACAACCAGTCATGGGTGTTTGTTCACATTGATAGCAAAACATAGGATTTGGATCATTTGACTTTGTTCCTTCTTTATCTTGAAATAAACCAAACATATTTAATTTCTCCCTTCATTTCTTTATATTTTCTATAACAAATATATAACAAACTATATTCTCAAACTGTGATTGATATCACAAGTTATGATTTTTAACATATTTTTTTTCTTCAAATCTTATTAGTATATTTTTCTATGACTTGAAAAAACTAATATTTGAATAAAATATAATAAAGGAGGTAGTTACTATTGTCGGATAAAGATATTAAAAAATCCTATGAACGAAGTGCAGAGAGGATGGAGGGAAGCAAAAAAACCTTAGGCTCTCAGTTAGAGCCCCATCATTTTAACGATCCTAATACGCATCCAGATTTGCATAAAAATATCAAGGTAAGCTATGACAACCTAGATAAGTCGATGTCCATGGAAGAGGTACATAGGTGGCAAAGGGAGCATATAAAAAAGGATGACCAGGGTAAGGATGGTTATCCACTGAACGTAATTATTGATCCAGCCATGAGAGAAATGTATAAGGTGGTTCATGATGCAGGAATGACAAACGTATTTGATAGATTTAGCGAACAGCAGCCCATACAATGTGCCTTTTGTGTGGAGGGCTTATCCTGTCAACTATGTGCAAATGGTCCCTGTAGAATTAGTCCTAAGGCACCGAGAGGAACATGTGGGGTAGATGCCCATACCATGGTGGCTAGAAACTTTATGTATCGTCATGTTACCATTGGAACATCAGCAAACATATTCCACGCCCATCAGGCAGCAAGAACTTTGAAGGCAGCAGGAGAACATCCTGAAAGTGGGCTGAAAATCCGTGACCCCGAAAAACTGAAGAAATATGCAGATATGGCGGGCTTAGATGCAAATAAGCCAATTAATCAATTGGCTATAGACTTTGCTCAGTGGGCCATGGATGATATGCATTCTCCATATCATATAGAATCAAAATCCGTTGAAGCCTTTGCTCCGACAAAACGTAAAGATCTTTGGAGACAACTGGGATTATTCCCTGGAGGAGGGTATAGTGAAGTAGCCTATGCTCAGACCAGCTGTATGACAAATCTACGTTCTGATCCTGTGGAATTCCTACTGAACAGTGTAAGATTAGGTGTTGCCAATGAGTATCAAGGATTATTTCTTCTTGACATACTGCAGGAAATTCTAATGGGAACTCAAGAAATTGCCATGAAAAAACAGAATATGGGATTAATGAAGGAGAACATGATTAATGTGATTACCAATGGTCATATGCCTCTATTAGCCCATGTGGCCATAGATATGGCATCCACAGAAGAATGGCAGAGAAAAGCCAGGGAAGCAGGAGCGGATGGTATACAAATTCTAGGTCATGTGTGTGAAGGTCAGCAGTTAATGAACTATGAAGGTACCCATAATCAAAAGGGTTATGGAGGACAAGAGGGCGAGTGGCTGTCCCAAGAATATCTATTGGCCACAGGGGTTGTAGATCTCTTCATGTTTGACTATAACTGTACTGTACCAACAATGCCTTTATACGCAGAGCGTTTTGGAACTAAGCTTTTAAGTACCCATCCTGTAATAAAACTTCAGGGAACAGAAACCCTAGATTTTGTACCTGAAAAAATGAATGAGCAGGCTGCTAAGGCTTTAAATATGGCGATTGAATCCTTTACAAAAAGAAAAGGTGAGAAAAGAAAGACCTATATCCCACCCCATGTTTCAGACTGTATGGTAGGATTTAGTACAGAATCAGTGAAAAATGCCCTGGGTGGCAGTTTTGATCCATTGATTGAACAGATTGCTAATGGGAACATTAGGGGAATCGCGACCATCGTAGGGTGTACTACTGCTCGTTACGGACAGGGTGGAAGCAATA
>JUEG02001141.1_pt1 | contig 12175 bp, 13 predicted proteins | sample 432341 | NCBI WGS metagenome assembly JUEG02 (sample SAMN02953476, study PRJNA257561) | rock porewater metagenome | biome: terrestrial; feature: Opalinus Clay rock; material: porewater; isolation source: Opalinus Clay rock BIC-A1 borehole | place: Switzerland: Mt Terri URL, St-Ursanne ...
GCATCACGCGGTGGCAGTACGACTCCGGCCTGCCGCCCCGGCCCTCCATCCACCCGGGCACCGGCAGCAGCGGCTGGATCCGCTGCCACTGGGCATCCGTCATGTCCGTGTCGTAGGCCCGGACCCGCTCGGGCTGGTCGGCCGCGTTCCCGAACCGGTGAGCGACACAATCGCACGCCACGCCCGCCGAGTTGAACTCATCGCTCTCAACCGCGTACAACAAGGACAACAGGGCCTCCTGGAGCCGCTCGGATTGGGTTCGCACCCCCGAGCTACCAAGAGGCCCTGCCTTCATGCGCGGTCACGGCCGAATTCACCCCCGCCGACCCCCACTTTCGATCACATCGCGCTCATGATCGATAGGACTACAGCCTCTCAACTCAGGTCAAATCTGCACCTCCATGGAGCGCGTCTACGTACATCAGGACATCGCCGACGCCTTCATCGACGCCTTGGTTACGGCGGCGGGGACCTACACCACCGGCGACGGTCACCACGAGGGCGTCATGATGGGCCCGCTGGTCGACGAGCGCCAGCGTGACACCGTCCGGCGTCACGTCACGGACGCCATCGAGCGCGGCGCGACGATCCGTGCGGGAGGCGTCGAGCCGGACGGCAAGGGCTACTTCTATCCGGCCACGGTCCTCACCGACGTCGACGAGACGATGCTGGTGATGACCGAGGAGACCTTCGGGCCGCTCGCCCCCGTGGTGACCGTCTCCTCCTTCGAGGAAGGACTCGCGCGCGCCTCACAGTCATCCTTCGGCCTCGCCGCGACGGTCTACACCGACGACCCCGGCCACATTGCCGCAGCCGCCCAACTCCCGGCAGGCGTCGTCTGGGTCAACCAGTGGCAGGGTGGTGGCCCCGAGCGCATCTACGAACCGGCCGGCGACAGCGGCATGGGGGCCACGGGTGCGACCGCGGCCTACGACGCCGCCACCCGCCCGGCCTCCGTCCACATCGCCGCGCCGCCCGTGTCGTGAGCGCCGCCCCGATGAGGTCGGGGAACGTCATCGACAAGAGCGCCATCGAACGGGGGATCCGGGCGGCGGAGAGCGGTCTGCTGGGTTTGTCACACCGGATTCACGCGCACCCGGAGTTGGCGTTCGAGGAGGTCCGTGCCAGTGACTGGGTGACCCAGCACCTGAGCGAAGCCGGATTCGACGTCGAGCACGGGTGCCCGACTGGGCGGGCGGCAGTCTCTACACCGACCACCGCGAGCGCATCGTGGACGCCACCTCCGAGGCCCTGTGGCGGGTGATCGAGGGGATCGGCGGCGAGAACGGCTGGTAACCCTTTCCACTGGCGTGGTCTCTGCGGGGCTGGGCCGACCGGGTCGTCGGCGGTGTCGGCCTGCGCCGCGGCAGACGCGACGCCCAACGGCTCCGGGCCGGTGACTCACTCGACTTCTGGCGGGTCGAAAAGATCGAACCGAGTTCTCGTCCAGAAGCCCGCCGAGGGTGGTCCCGTCGACGAGCTTGAAGGACTGCGTCTTGCAGAGGAACGGCTGTTCGTGCGGGCCGCTGATCACGGGCCCGGTTCGGGGTTGGTTCCGCACTCGGAGGACGCCCGTACGCCGGCGTCGACACGGACACCCGGGAAGCCCTCCGCCCAGGGGCGGAGAACCGCCTCCCGGCCCTCCCGGGCAATCTCCGTGGCCTCCTCGACGGCCTGCGGGGCGACACCGGGGGCGTCCTCCCGCACCAGCACGACAGGGCGCACCGCGCGTGCCACGACGTACATGCTGATATCCCCGAGGAGAAGCTCTCCAGGGCGTCCAGACCGCGTGAGCCGAGGACGAGCATGTGCGACTTCTCGGCCGCCCTCAGCAGGGCGGGACCGGGCTGTTCACGGGTGACGTCCTCGACGAGGTCCAGACCGGGATAGAGGCCGTCGAGCTGCCTCCCCGCACCGCCCTCGTCGGTCAGGTGGCACGGCACCCCGTCGCGGTGACGATGCTTGCAGCGCACGGCGGCCCCCGGTCCGGCACGGACTCGGCAGGGCGCCAATCCGTCGAGCCGGCCCGCTTGTGGTGTAGTAATGCGTCTTGTGGACGACACCGATCAGCCTGCCGCCACCCCGAGCTCCTCCCCCGGCCCCTTCCCGGGCGTCACCCCCCGCGGGACACCGGACCGCTTCACCGTGCGTTTCATGGACGCGCGCGATCTCCCGTTCGTGGTGAGCGAACACCGCCGGCTGTTCCCCCACGGGTTCTTCCCGCACCTCGGCCCGGCGTTCATGACCGCGTACACCCGCGAGTTCCCCACCAGCCCGCACGCCCTGGCCTTCGTCGCCGAGATGGACGACGAGCCGGTCGGCTTCCTGGTCGGGCTGACCAACCCTGCCCTGCACCGCCGCCATGTACTCCGCGCCCACGGGCACCGGCTGCTCATCCCCGCGGTCGCGGCCCTGATCCGCCGGCCCGGGCTCGCCTGGCGCTTCCTGCGCACCCGGGCGACGCGTTACGCGCACGAGTACGCCCACGACGTGAAGCCCAACCGCAACGCCGAGGAGGAGTCCGTGCCCTCCGGCGCCGACGGCCCGCTGGCGGTCCTCGAACACGTCGCGGTGATCGAGCGGGCCCGCTCCCTGGGCATCGGCAAGGAGCTGACGGAGCGTTTCCAGCGACACGCGGCCGTCGCCGGCTGCACCCGGGTGGCCCTCGTGACCGCCGCGGGACCCGACGGCGCGGGCGCCTACTACAAGCAGCGTGGCTGGCGGTTCCGCGGCGAGAGCCGCACACCCGAGGGCCGTGCGCTCGTCACGTACGAACGCCCGCTGCACCCCCCGGCCTGGCCTCCGGGCGCCGCCGGCTGACCGCCACCCGGCCACCGGGGCGGGGCGGGACGGGTCACCGCCCGGCTGCGGCTGAGACCAGTTTCAGCCTCCCACGACCCGCGCGGCGGCGGACGGGGGCCCGAAGGCATCCAGGCCAACTCGGTGGTGCCCGCGATCCGGACTCCGATGACCGCCGCCGGCACACAGGAACGCGGAAACATCTACTCCAGCGTGCCGCTCGGCCGCGAACTCAACGACCCGGCACGGGACTTCGTTCCCGTGATGGTCTTCCTGGCCGGTGAGAGGGCCCGCTTCATCACCGGCCGGATCACCGCGGTCAACGGTGGGGCTCGGCATGGTCCGGTAGGGGCGCGCCGGACAGCGACTCCGGGCGTCGGGCCCCACCCGGGGCGGCGGCTCCTGAGATCGCCGATGCCGATGCACGGCATCCACGGTGTGGTCAGGAAAATTCGTGCCGCAGCGGAGTGAGCTGCTCGATGTCGTAGCGGGTCCGCAGTTCCTCGATCGCCGCCTGATCCGGCGCGACGCCAGTGTCGAGCAGGGCGAGTAGCTCTTCGAAATACCGCTCGTGATCCGGCGGAGGCGAGGCCTGGAAGAACATCCTGGCCGCGCTGTCCGTGGGATTCGCGAAGGCGTGCGGGCAGCCCGGCGGCACGACGATGACGGTTCCCGAGGTGGCGCGCACCACCTGGCGGCCGTCCAGCGACTCCCAGTGCCGCCAGTCGTCCCCGCTGCGGACCCGTGGCTCGAACGCCATCACATCGAGCTCACCTTCGAGGACGTAGAACAACTCCTCACTGCGCGTGTGCAGATGCGCCCCGACGTCGAAGCCGGGCGGTACGACGACCTCGAAACTCGACGCGGCCCGTGAGTGCTCGCCGGTGACCTTGAAGGTGACCTGCTGGGCGGTGGTCCGCAGTGTGCGGCCGTGGCCCGGCGGCACGAGAAGCCCGTCGCCTGCGAGGTGTGCCGTCATGACCAGGTCACCGGCAGACCTTCGGGTCCTCGGATAAGAGCCCCGGGCCGCCAGCGCAACTCGCTCTCGGGTACGACGAAGCGCAGCTCGGTAAAGCGGTCGAGCAGCACGTTCATCAGCAGTTCGGACTCAAGGCGGGCGAGCAGGGCGCCGGGACAGAAGTGCGGCCCGTACCCGAACGAGACATGCGGGTTCGGGCTGCGGTCCAGGCGCAGCTCGTCGGGGTCGGGGAAGACGTCAGGGTCGCGGTTGGCGGCGAGGTAGGAGACGTACACTGCCTCGCCGGCCCTGATGCGCTGATCGCCGATGGTGAGGTCTTCCAGAGCGATCCGGGAGAGCCCGACAGCGTTGCGGTGCGGGATGTAGCGCAGGAGCTCGTTGAGCCCCGACGGCCGCAGGTCGGGGGTGCTGCGGAGCCGTTCGAGCAACTCTGGGCGGGACAGCAGGATGTAGACCATGTTGCCCGTGTTGTTGGTGACGGCCTCACCGCCGATCTGGATGAGCAGGGCCAGACCGGTGGCCTCCTCCGCTGTGACGTCCCCGGACTCGACGGCGGCGGCGAGGAGTCCGACGACGTCCTCGCCGCCGGTGCCGCGTCTGGCGCGCAGGAGATCGCCGAAGTAGCCGACCATCTCGTTCTTGGCCTGCTCGCTGCGTTCGACACCCTGCGCCGAGGAGAGGATCAGGACGGTCCATTCGTGGACCCGGGTCCTGTCGGCTTCCGGAATGCCCATCAGCTCGCAGACGACGGCGAGCGGATAGGGCGCCAGCAGACGCTCGGTCAGGTCGGCCGGCGGCCCGTCCCGCAGAATGCCGTCGACCAGTTCGTCGAGCATCTCCTGCGCCCGGGTGCGCAGGCGCTCCACCCCACTGGAGGTGAAGGGCGCGGCCACGGCGCGGCGCAGCCGGGTGTGGTCGGGCGGGTCCTCGAAGCCGACGGCGCCGGGAGCCGGGATGAAGTGCGGGGCCAGTCGGGTGACATCGTGCTCGGCGACGAGTTTGCGGCTGAAGCGTGGATCATTGGTCACCGTCCGCACGTCCTCGTACCGGCTCACGAGCCATGCCCAGCCGCTCCCGTTGGGGAGTTTGATGCGTGTCACCGGCCCGTCCCGCATCAGCTCGGCGAGTACGGGGTCGAAGTCGACTGCGGGCAGGTCCAGGGCGGGCCAGGGTGTGACGGGGGGCCGCGAGGTGGCGGTGCCATCCTTCAGCATCGTTCGGATTCCTCCATCACGCCGGTCTGGGGTCCGACGACCAGGCGCCCAGCGAGATCTCGGCGGTGATGCCGGGCCCGAAGCCGGCCAGCATGCCCCGCGCGGCGTGGCTGGTGCCGTTCTCGTCGAAGAGCCGGCGCAGTGCGTCCAGGACCACGGCGCTGGCGATGTTGCCGTACTCGGTCAGTGTGGCCCGGCTGAAGCGGAATGCCCCGGGCGCCACACCGAGGTACTTGCTGAGGTCGTCGAGAATTCGCGGCCCGCCGGCGTGGATGATGTAGAAATCCAAGGCCGCTGCGTCCCAGCCATGGGCTTTCGCCAGCTGCCTGAGTGCCGGCGCGAGCGGCTCCATGGTGCCGGGAACGCGTCGGTCGAGCTGGAAGTGGAATCCCGTCGCCTTAATGGCGTACGCGATCCAGTCCTCCGTGTTGGGGACGATGTAGGAGCCGTTGCGCTGGAGTTCGATACCGGTTCCGCCGCGGCCTCGTACGACGGCGGACGCCACACCGTCGCCGAAGAGACCGTTGGAGAGCAGATTGCCGACCTCCAGGTCGGTCGGCTGGTAGCACAGCGAGCAGAACTCGCAGGCGACGATCAGAGCGTTCGCCGTCGGGTAGGCCGTGCAGAAGTCGTGCGCCCGGTTGACCGCGGCGCCGCCCCCCGCACACCCGAGCTGAGCGATGGGCACCTGCCGGGTGTCGGTGCGGAAGCCCATCGTGTTGATCATCCACGCGGTCAGTGACGGCATCATGAAGCCGGTGCAGGACACGTAGATGATCATGTCGATGTCCGATGCACGTACTTGCGCGTCTTCGAGCGCCCGACGCACCACCGCCGGTACCCGTGCCTTGGACTCGGCTTCGTACACCGCGTTGCGCTGCTCGAATCCGGGGTGTTTCAGGGTCTCCTCGATCGGTTGCACGATGCGCCGCGTCTCGACACCGGTGTTCCGGATCAGCCGCAGCGCCAGGTCGAGCTGCGGGTGGTCCGCATGAACGGACCGGGCCAGATCGAGGGTCTCCTCCATGGTGATCACGTGTTCGGGCACGGACACGGCAGGTCTGCACAGAGTCGCCATCTCGTGGGTCTCCTTTCTCCTTTAGCCCCAGCGTTATGGACCCGCGCCAGAAGCGCGCGCGGAAGTTACCGCTGGTGACTTGAGCCGATCCAGTGACGCTGGGCCGCGCCGACGGCCAGGGCGGCGACGGCAGGGAAGGGGTGGTCCTGCCGCGCCCGTCGCGGCATTGATGACAGAGGGTGACACCCATGCCGGGAGAGGAACCATGACGTCAGACCCGCACACAGTCCTCAAGCCGGATACGGACCCGGGTGGGGACGAGGTGGTGCACTGCTGGAGCCTGGACGACCTGCAGGCCCTCGAGTTCGACCCGTTCCTGCAGGAGCGGCTTCGGGAGGAACGGGCCGTCCGGGTCCAGCTGCCCTTCGGCCAGGGCAGCGCCTGGCTGATGGCACGCTACGCCGATGTCAAGGCGGCCACGACCGATCCTCGCTTCAGCAGACAGGAGCTGGTCGGCCGTACGGTCACGGCCTCGTCCCCGCACGCGATCGCCTCCCAGCAGGCGTCCCTCAACTACGCCGACCCGCCACGTCTCAACGACATGCGCCGGGTGGTGGCCCGGGCGTTCACCGGCAAGAGCATGCAGCGGCTCGAGCCGTCCGCACAGCGCACCGCCGACGAACTCCTGGACACGATGGAGGAACACGGCTCGCCCGCGGACCTCGTCGAGCACCTGCACGGACCGTTCCCTCTCGCAGTGGTCAGCGACCTGCTGGGCATGCCGGAGGAGCTGCGCAAGGACATGACGTCCTGGGCGAACGTGATCATGACGCCCGGTCCGGCCCCGGCTCGTAGCGCCGACGCACGTGCCACGGTCCGCGACACGATCGTCAGACTGCTCGCCCACCGCCGTGCGGAGCCGGCCGACGACCTGGCCGGAGTCCTCACCGCGGCCTCCGACGCCGGCGAGATCACCGAGCCGGAGGCAATCTCGCTGGCCACCGCGATCCTGGTGAGCGGTGCCCACGCGGTCCGCAACAACAGCGCCAACATGATCTTCGCTCTGCTCACCCATCCGGAGCACATGGAACGGCTGCGCGCCGAACCGGACATGATCCCGCAGGCCGTCGACGAGCTGCTCCGCTACATCCCGCACCGCAGCGGAGTGGGACTGCCGAGGATCGCCACGCGGGACGTGGAGGTCGGCGGCGTCACGGTCCGCGCCGGCGAGGCGGTCTACTCGTCCTACCTCGCGGCCAACCGCGATCCGGAGGCCTTCCCCAGACCCGACAACCTGGACTTCGACCGCGGTCCCATCGCGCACATGGCCTTCGGGAACGGACCCCACCACTGTGTCGGCTCGATGCTGGCCCGGATGGAATCCGAGATCATCATCGCCACGCTGCTCGACCGCTTCCCGCAGCTCGCACTGGCGGTGCCTCCGGAGCAGCTCGAATGGCAGTCCGGCGCCCTCATCCGCGGACCCAAGTCCCTGCCGGTGACCTGGTGATGCGCCGCCACACGATCCGGATTCGTCAACGGCGACCCGGACCACATAGAACTGGCGGCCATCACGGCCGTCGTGGTTGACGTCGCGGTTCCGCCTCGAGGGGCAACAGGGCTCGGCCCTGGCCATGCGTAAGGAGGTTCTCGATCACGCTGTCGATCGGGCTGTCGTCCTCGCCTCAGTCGAAACCCGAGCGAAAGGTGTAGCCCACCGGGTCGACGACCCGCAGCAGGCGGAGAGTTTCGCCGATCCGCCCGTACTCCGCCAACGCCTGCCCAGCGGAGTCGGCCGCCCCTCGCGCCCGAACACCCGCAGCAGGTCGTACGCGCGGGCCGACCACGGGGTCTCCAGCCGGCCAAGAAGACTTACCCGATCCTCCCCAAGTGCTGGGTCGACACCGGCTTCAAGAACGACGTTGTCGAGCACGGCGCGCCAACCGCGGAATCGACGTCGAAGTCATCGACAAGAATCCGGAGTCCGCGGCTTCCATGGCGTGAAGAGGCGCTGGCTCATCGAGCGGAGCCTCGGATGAATCACGATGCACCGGCGCCTCGCCCCGAGACTACGAGACTCTCCCCGCAGGCTCCGAAGCGGTAATCCACGTGGCATCGGACAACCTCGCCAAGCGCATAACGGACGACGCCACACCCGCCTGGCGAAGACCTACTGGGACGCAAAGGGCCAATACGCCCAAGCCAAATGCCCTCTGGGGACCGGAAAAATCCCTCTCAGTTTTCCGGCAGTCGGGCCCAGAAGTGGTTGACGATGTCGTCGATGTAGCGTCGTCCGTCCTCGCCGGAGGCGGTGGTGCCGCCGGCTCGGCTGAGGGTGGCGGCCATGATGGCCTGGTACTCGTGGTGCATGGCATTCAGGGGATCCTGCAGGTCGCGGCGTTCCATGGAGACGAGCCGGGCGATGGCGCGGATATGCGCCTGCCAGCGGGTGGAGACGGCTTCGGTGAGGAGGCGGGCCAGTTCGTCCTCAAGGCCGGTGATGGCGATGAAGTCGCGTGGGGGGAGATTGAGGAGGCTGCCGAGTTTGCTGGACTGCCGCTTGTCGCCGGTCCATTGACCGGCTTCTTCCATGTAGCGGTAGGCCTCGAGAGTCAGTCCCGTGCCGCGGGCGACGTCCTCGGCGTGGACTCCACGGGCGATGCGGTGCTCGCGCAAGGTGCGGGGACGGCCCATGAGTTCGCTCGGGTGGCACCACAAGGCACCGGCCAGGGCGGTGAGCTCATTCGTGTCCGGTAGAACGGTGCCACGTTCCCATGCGGTGACGTGGTCGGGGGTGATGTGAGTCATGCCGAAGGAGGCTCGCATGCCGTAGGCGACGTGGCCGGGAGCCATGCCGAGCTTTTCGCGCAGGGCGCGGGCCGCGCGTGCGTTGAAGGGGAGCGGTGGGTGCACGCACAGAGCGTAGGGGAGTTGTCACCGACACATGACCACTGTCGCCTGCATCATGTTTTGGCGCCATAGGTCGCCGGTGATTCCGTAGGATCCGACAGAGGCACTTCGCCGTCAACCGCCGGACGGTCGCGACAGGATTGCGCATCTTGCCCTGCCGCGTATGATCCGCTCGCACGGTGCCACACGTGTGTTCGCACAATTGCCTGCCACCCGCTTCAGGCGGCACCGGCCACGCCATCCCCACTCATCTGTAGGTCCAGGAGACGCAGTCATGCACCCCAGTACGACCAGCCCGGCCGACGCGCCGCCCACCAGGCCCGGCGGGCCTCTCGACCGGTTCTTCCGCATCAGCGAACGCGGCTCGACCTACAGCCGGGAGATACGCGGCGGGTTCGCCACCTTCTTCACCATGGCGTACATCCTCGTGCTCAACCCGATCATCCTCGGCGGCGCCGAGGACAAGTTCGGCGAGCAACTGGACCCCGTCCAGCTGGTCACCGCCACGGCGCTGGTGGCTGCGGTGATGACCTTGATCATGGGTGTGGGCGGCAACCTACCGCTCGCCCTGGCCGCGGGCCTGGGGATCAACGCCGTCGTCGCCTACCAGGTCGCCCCCCTGATGAGTTGGGACGACGCGATGGGCCTCATCGTGCTCGAAGGGCTACTGATCTGCGTACTGGTGATGACAGGTCTGCGCGAGGCCATCATGCACGCGATCCCGCAACCCCTCAAGCAAGCCATCAGCGTCGGCATCGGCCTGTTCATCGCCTTCATCGGCTTCGTGGACGCAGGGTTCGTCACCCGCCTACCGGATGCCGCGAACTCCACCGTGCCCGTCCAGCTCGGCACCGGCAGCCTCGCCGGCTGGCCCATGCTCGTCTTCTGCCTCGGCGTGCTCGTGACGGTCGTCCTCCTCGCACGCAAGGTCAAGGGCGCCATCCTCATCAGCATCGTTCTGATGACCATCTTCGCCCTCATCATCAACGAGGTCGCCGAGGTCAAGTCCTGGGGCCTGACCTCTCCCGCCCTGCCTGACCAGCCCGTCGCCGCTCCCGACTTCGGGCTGCTGGGCAAATTCGACCTGTTGGGCTCGTTCGGACAGGTCAGTGTCCTGACCGTCGTCCTGCTCGTCTTCACCCTCATCCTGTCCGACTTCTTCGACACGATGGGCACAGTTGTCGGTGTCACCGCCGAGGCCGGACTCCTCGACGAACGTGGCCAGGTCCCGGGCCTGGGACGCGTGCTGCTCATCGACGGCGCAGCCGCCGTCGCCGGAGGCGTCTCCTCCTCCTCATCCGCCACCACCTACATCGAATCCGCCGCCGGTGTCGGCGAAGGCGCCCGTACCGGCTTCGCCAACCTCATCACCGGCGGCCTGTTCGCTCTCGCCCTTCTCTTCACCCCGGTCCTGACCATCGTGCCCCTCCAGGCCGCGTCCCCCGCGCTCGTCGTGGTCGGATTCCTGATGATGACCCAGGTCAAACACATCGACTGGGACCGCTACGAACTCGCCATTCCCGCCTTCCTCACCATCGTCGTCATGCCGTTCACCTACTCCATCACCAACGGCATCGGCGTCGGCTTCATCAGCTACGTGATCATCAAGGCGTGCCTGGGCAAGGTTCGGGAAGTCCACTGGCTGCTCTGGGGCACCACAGCCCTCTTCTTCGTCTACTTCAGCATCGACCCGCTGAAGCAGCTCCTCGGTCTCAAGTAACGACGGAAATCCACCACCGGGGGTAGCCTCGTCCACACTCGTCCAGGCCACCCCGGTGCATTCAGAATCTGCGCATTCTGGAGAGCAGCGGTCTGGTCGAGGGCGCGTGCACCTCACCGTCCCGCCGCGGGTCGAGTACTCCCGGCCACGTCCTCTTATCCGATTGCCGTGCCTGGCCGTCTGCAGGACGATGCAGGGATGCGCTTTTCCATCAACATCCCCAACTTCGGGGACTTCGCTGATGCCAGGACAGTGGCGACTGTTGCCGCAGCCGCGGAGCAGGCAGGCTGGGACGGGTTGTTCGTCTGGGACCACGTTGTGCACAGACGGCATGAGCGGCCGTTCGGGGACCCTTGGATGTTGCTGACCGCTGCGGCGCTGGCGACGTCGCGGATCAGGCTGGGTACGCTGGTCACTCCGGTCGCCCGGCGGCGCCCGCAGGATCTGGCCCGACAAGTGGCCACTTTGGACGCGCTCAGCGGCGGAAGAGTGACCTTCGGAGCCGGTCTGGGCGGTCCCATCGAGGACGAGTACGGCAGCTTCGGCGACACAACCGACCCCGTCGTACTGGCCCAGCGCCTCGACGAGGGACTGGAGCTGCTGCAACGCTACTGGTCGGGCGAGCCCGTAACCCACAGCGGGCAGCACTACCAGGTACAAGGCGTGACCTTGCTGCCCGCCACCGCGCAACGCCCCCGACCGCCGATCTGGATCGCTGGCTTCTGGCCGAACCGCCCGCCGATGCGCCGCGCCGCCCGCTGGGACGGCGCGGTCCCATTGTTCGCTTCCGCCCGGCACGGCCACATTCCGCCCGTCGACCAGGTCCGCGAACTGGTCGCCCACCTTCAGCAGCACCGCGACGCCGAGAAGAACAGTCCCTTCGAGATCGTTCTCGGCGGCGCGACTCCCGGCAAGGGCGCCGAGGCGCGCGATGTGGTCGGCCCCTTGCTGGACGCCGGCGCCACCTGGTGGGACGAACGGCAGCTCCAGGACAGCGATGAACTCGACCAGCTCACGCCGGTGCTGCGCCGCATTGAGCAGGGACCACCGATTCTCTAGGCGGTCAGCCGCTCCGCCTCGACCACACTGGTGGCCGAGGCCGGCAGCAGGTGGGACTTGCCGGTCCGGAGTAGGCTCAAGCCGGCGACGTCAGGCGGCCGCCCGTCGAGCGTTCGCCACCTCCAGCGCCGTCCAGGCCATCGCCGTGGCACCAGGATCGCGACGATGGGAGTATCGAGAGCACGTAGAGGCAGAGCACTCGGTGCACGACCTGCTTGGTGGCCTTCGCGGCGTACGCCGCGGGCTTCTCGGACTCGGCGGCCGCGATCATGGCGATCTCGGCCGCCGAGCAGCCAGCCGGGCACCGGCACGTACTTGCTGAGGATACCGGCCCCGGCGACCACCGGGTTCGTCACCCAGCTGTGTGACGAAGAGGCGGCCGCGGAGACGGTGGAGACTCTGCTGCGACACGCGCCGCTGACCATGTGGGTAGCGAAGGAGCGGTGCTGCGGCTGCGGCTGCGGCTGCGGCTGCGG
>JUEG02000053.1_pt1 | contig 12170 bp, 12 predicted proteins | sample 432341 | NCBI WGS metagenome assembly JUEG02 (sample SAMN02953476, study PRJNA257561) | rock porewater metagenome | biome: terrestrial; feature: Opalinus Clay rock; material: porewater; isolation source: Opalinus Clay rock BIC-A1 borehole | place: Switzerland: Mt Terri URL, St-Ursanne ...
AAAACCTGGCTGGCCTGCGCCCTGGCCCACCAGGCCTGCCGAGAGGGCTACAGCGTGCGTTACCTGCGCTTGCCGCGCCTACTGGAGGAGTTGGGCCTAGCCCATGGCGACGGGCGCTTCGCCAAGCTGATGAGCGGCTATGCCAAGACCGACCTGCTGATCCTTGATGACTGGGGTCTGGCCCCGTTCACCGCCGAACAGCGTCGCGACATGCTGGAGCTACTGGATGATCGTTACGGCCAGCGCTCGACCATCGTCACCAGCCAGATGCCGGTGGACAACTGGCACGAACTGATCGGCGATCCGACCCTGGCCGATGCCATCCTCGACCGCCTGGTGCACAACGCTTATCGGATCAATCTGGAGGGTGAATCAATGCGCAAACGGACGCAGAAATTGACGACGCCGGGCACCTCAGACTAACAATGCCACCCCTGCGTCGCTGCGCTCCGACTGCCTGTCCGAATGAACGTGGAACAGGTGTCCGGATCAGCGTGGGCTGAGTGTCCGAATGGCGTGGAATCCGCAATTACTGACAGCTGAGCCCTTATCTGCAAACACAGCGCGGAGAGTCGTGAGCTGGAGCCGCATTGTCAGGCAAAGCAAAAAAAGGGGCCGAAGCCCCCAAGGCCTACAGCAAGCCCTGCTCGGCAAACGATGTGGTTCTTTGACCTGCCACGATGATGTGATCCAGCGTGCGAACATCCACCAGAGCCAGCGCATCCTTGAGCCGTTTGGTTAGAGTTTCATCAGCTCGGCTCGGCTCTGGATGTCCGCTGGGGTGGTTATGCGAGAAAACCACTGCCGCCGCATTGAGCCGCAATGCCTCCTTGACCACTTCACGTGGATATACCGATGCACTATCGATCGTGCCGCGGAACATCTCGATGTATTCAATCAGGCGATGCTGTGTATCGAGAAACAACACTGCGAATACTTCGTGCTCAAAGCCTGCCAGCTTGGTGCACAGGTACTCTTTGACTGCTGCCGGATTAGTAAAAGACATGCCTCGCTGCATTTTTTGGTCAATAGCCTGACGCGCTGCATCAAGGATCTGGTCAACAGAGGCCGGTAGGTAACGTCCCTGTGCGTCACGCACCAGCAGAGAGGAGTCGATCGAGGAAAAAGACACTTGCGACATGTTCATGCTCCGGTTACTCGGGCGGAATTGCCCGGAACCGTGGCCAGCACGGCGCAGCGCAAGCAGTCAGGGATCGAAGACGACCGTAAGGGCGCAAGCGTGCGAGCACGCGCAGTCATTGACGGCGAGAACGCCGTGATACGGTGAAGGGAACAGCATACCGCCCACATTAGCCACACACCCGCATTGGCAAGTGCGCAGCACGCGCAGGCCCAGCAGGCCGGAGTGCGTGAAGGATCAAAGCCGAATGGCCGTGATTCAGCATGAAGCACGGGGCAACGCCCGAGAGCCTGACGGCATAAGTATGCCGACACGCCTATCAGCGCCATCTGTACGCCCACGCTCGCCCCAGCAAGTTTCCATCAAGGTTTCGCGGCGAGACAATTCCATGGACGCTTTCCATCACTCAACACCCCTCCCTGCAACAGATCGCAGAAGGACGAAATCATGGGCGCTTCGAGTCAGTGGGTACTGATCAAACGCTTCGCCGAAGTCACCGGCTACAGCGAAAACGCCGTGCGGCACAAAGTCAAGAACGGCACTTGGGTGCAGGGCCGTCTCTGGCGCAAAGCTCCTGATGGCCGCATCTTCGTCAATCTCGGCGAGTTCGAGCGCTGGGTAGAGAGCCAAGACCTAAGCCACGGTCTATAGCGCACCTCTAATACCCTCCCACATTGCAATAAACACTCAATGAGTGTATCTTAAAACATCGCCATTGCCCCTTAGCCTTTGGGTGAAAACATAAAGCCATGACCGACACGAAACCGCACAATCCAGCTCCTGATGCGGTTCGCCTGGCACGTCATGCAGCTGGGCTGACACAGACGGAGGCGGCGAAAATTGTCAGCGCCTCAATGCGCGCCTGGCAGCAATGGGAATCCGGTGAGCGCGCCATGCCTCCAGGGCTCTTTGAGCTTTTCATGCTCAAGACTCGGCAATGGTCCCTGAATGACAAACGCAAGACGGAGTAACCAGTAGGAGCAGCGCGATGACAGTTGAAGCAGCAGCCAAAACCGGCTACCCCGGTATCTGGATACATGGCAAGTCGATTCGTGTGGACTTCATGCATAAGGGTGTGCGCCATCGCCATACTCTTGGCCTAGACCCCACCAAAGCGAATCTGAAGCACGCTGCGCGTCTGCGTAGCGCAGCCATGTATGCGCTACGAACTGGCACCTACAACGAAGCGGAGATGTTCCCGCATACGCGTTCGGCACAAAGCACTGGCCAGCCAAGTAAGCGCCTGGGCGATTTGTGCGAGCGCTACCTACCTCTCAAGGCAGTAGACATCACGCCCGAGACACAGTCCAGGTATGAGATCGCCCTGCGTATATCGCTGGACACCATCGGTCCCCAACCGCCAAGCCGACGCGCTCAAGCCGGCTGATATTCAGCAACTCAGGGTAGACCTGATTGCTACCCGCGCTGTCTCCACCGTCAACCACTACTTGGCAACTTTTGCGGGTTTTCTGTATTGGTGCGAAGACAATGGGTACTGCAAAGACTTGGCCAAGCACTGCACCCGCTTCACCAAAAGCCATAAAGACCCGGACCCGCTGAGCTTTGAGGAGTACCAGGTACTCATTGAAAAGGGTTGCTTACACCCGATCGATCGGGCTTCGGTCACATTGGCGGTCTATACCGGACTGCGCCCCGGCGAGCTGCTGGCATTAGCCCTGGAAGATGTAGCCCCTGACTTGAGCAAGATCACTGTGCGCCGGTCAGTGACTCAATCGCTAACCTTCAAGGTTCCCAAGACAAACAAAGAGCGGACGGTCTTGCTGTTCCCCCCTGCCCGCGAGGCACTACAGGTGCTCATGGACGACGCCAAACAGCGCGAAGCCGTCGACCTGGAAGTCTGGCTGAACCGCCACGAGTCGCGTATCGACCATGTGCGCGTTCTCCTGTCGCCAAAAACCCAAGCACGCAAGAAGGAAGTGAACGAATTCTTCGTACCCTCTGCTTGGAATACTAAATGGGCCAACCTGATCCGGCGCGCCGGAATTCGTTCACGACCGCCTTATCAGACTCGGCACACCTATGCATGCTGGAACCTGACAGCCCGCGGCAACCTCGCTTTCATCGCCAAGCAGTTGGGTCATAACGACTACTCAATGCTCGTACAGGTCTATGCCCGCTGGATAGATTCAGAGTCCCCAAGCGAGCTGGAACGTATCTGGGCGAGCATGCAAAACATGAGGCAAATTGTCCCAAATTTGTCCCAGGACATCAGATAAAAATTTATAAGTGATTGATATATATGAGCAAAACAGGAAATCCTGTGCACACCTCCAATGTGTTCCGTATCGACTGGCAGGAGCGGCTGGGCGAGCGCCTGTGCGCCCTGGCGGACATGGAAAGGGCCTTCTTCTGCAACTCCGGCGCAGAGGCCAACGAGGCCGCGCTGAAACTGGCCCGGCTGTACGGCCATCACAGGCAAGTGGCACAACCGCAGATTCTGGTGATGGAGAACGCCTTCCATGGCCGCACCATCGCAACGCTCACCGCAACCGACAACCCCGCCAAGCAGCAGGGCTTTGAGCCACTGTTGCCCGGATTCCTGCGTGTGCCTTACGACGACATCGAGGCGGTGCGCCGGGTAGCCGAGCGGTCGCCGGACATCGTAGCGGTGTTGATCGAGCCGGTACAGGGCGAAGGCGGCATCCGTGCGGCGAGCGCCGAGTATCTGCGGGAGCTGCGCACGTTGTGCGACCGGCACGGCTGGTTGCTGATGCTCGACGAGATCCAGTGCGGCATGGGCCGCACCGGCGCCTGGTTTGCACACCAGCACGCGGGGATCGTTCCCGATGTCATGACAGTGGCCAAGTCGCTGGGCAACGGCTTTCCCATCGGCGGCTGCTTGGCGCGTGGGGATGTGGCTGACTTGTTGTCGCCCGGCCAGCACGGCACCACCTTCGGGGGCAATCCACTCGCCTGCCGAGTGGCCTGCACCGTGCTCGAGATCATGGCGCGCGACGACTTACCGAAGCGGGCAGCTACGCTGGGTGAGCAACTACTCGCGGGGCTGCGCGAGGCGCTCGACGGACACCCGAACGTCGTCGCCATTCGGGGCCTGGGCATGATGGCGGGAATCGAGCTCAACCGGAACTGTCAGGAACTGGTCGGACGAGCACTGGCAGAACAGCGCTTGCTCATCACCGTGACCCGTGGCTCCACTATCCGACTGTTACCTCCCCTTATCTGCAGCGAGGCGCAGATCAACGACATCGTGACACGGGTCGCCAGTCTGCTGTCTTCGGATACGACTGATCGTCGGGACACAACCACCGCGGCCGGACAGACGGAGCCGACGGCATGAGCTCTGCATCCATTTACGATCAGCCAGATGCCGCTGGATTCTTCGGCCGCTTTGGTGGGAGCTTCATCAGTGAGACGCTGGCGCAAGCCGTCGAGGAACTGCAGCAGTCGTGGCTGCGTTACCGCGATGATCCCGCCTTCATCACTGAGTTTCAAGAGGAATTGGCAGATTACGTCGGCCGTCCTTCACCGATGTACTACGCCCGACGCCTCAGCGAGGAAACAGGCGGTGCGCGCATCTTCCTCAAGCGCGAAGATCTCAACCACACTGGCGCTCACAAGATCAACAACGTGATCGGCCAAGCCATGCTGGCCCGTCGCATGGGCAAACGGCGCATCATCGCCGAAACCGGTGCTGGCCAGCATGGGGTCGCCACTGCGACGATTTGCGCCCGCTACGGACTGGAATGTGTGATCTACATGGGCAGCGAGGACATCCGGCGGCAGAGCCCCAATGTCCAGCGCATGAAGCTGCTCGGGGCGACGGTGGTGCCAGTGGAGACCGGTAGCCGTACCCTGAAGGACGCCATGAACGATGCGATCCGTGATTGGGTCACCAACGTCGATGACACGTTCTACCTGATCGGCTCGGTAGCCGGCATGCACCCGTACCCGGCAATGGTGCGGGACTTCCAGACCGTGATTGGTAAGGAATGCCTGACGCAGATGCCAGTGCTGTTCCGGCGCCTCGGTATGGCAAAGCAGCACCCCGACGTGGTGATCGCCTGCGTCGGCGGCGGCAGTAACGCTATCGGCATCTTCCATCCGTACATCAAGCACGAAGAAGTCCGGTTGGTCGGCGTCGAGGCAGCAGGCTTCGGGTTGGACACCGGCAGGCACGCTGCCTCGATACAGCGAGGCAGCCCGGGCGTTCTGCACGGCAGCCGCTCACTCGTTCTACAGGACGACCAAGGCCAGGTGCTGGATACCCACAGTATCAGCGCCGGGCTGGACTATCCCGGTGTCGGGCCGGAACATGCCTGGCTGCACGAGATCGGCCGTGCCGAGTACGTCGGTGCCATCGACGACGAGGCATTGCACGCCTTTCATTTGTTGAGCCGTGTGGAGGGCATCATTCCCGCGCTGGAAGCCAGCCATGCCGTCGCCCACGCCATCAAGTTAGCTGCAACGCTGAACCAGGAGCAGGCCATTCTCGTAAATCTGTCCGGGCGGGGCGACAAGGACATGGAGACGGTGATGGCCCAATCCACCGGAGGCCAGCCATGAGCCGGCTTCATAGCACCTTCGATCGTTTACGACAGCAGGGGCGAAAAGCATTGATTCCCTATGTCACTGCCGGTTATCCCTACGCAGACATTACCCCCGCGCTGATGCACGTTCTGGTCGAGGCCGGTGCCGACATCATCGAACTGGGCGTACCGTTCTCCGACCCCTCGGCAGACGGCCCAACGATCCAGGCATCCACCGAACGCGCCCTGCGACAAGGTATCGGCCTGCCGCAGGTGCTTGACCATGTGCGACGCTTCCGCGAATCCGACGCCGACACGCCGGTGGTGCTGATGGGTTATGCCAATCCAATTGAACGCCATGACTATCTACGCCAGCCAGGCGCCTTCGCTACGGACGCAGCGGCCGCGGGTGTAGATGGCGTGCTCGTAGTCGATTACCCGCCGGAAGTTTCCGGCGACCTTGCTGCGCAGCTTCGCCGCCACAGCATCGACCTCATTTTCCTACTGGCGCCAACTTCTACAGAGCGACGCATTCAGCAAGTTGCCGAACGCGCCGATGGCTACATCTACTGTATCTCAGTCAAGGGTGTCACCGGTGCCAAGACGTTGAATGTGGAGCAGGTGCGAGAGATGTTGGCGCGCATCCGCCTTCATGTGCGCATTCCAGTCGGCGTCGGGTTCGGCATCCGGGATGCCGATACGGCGCGCGAGATCGCCCGGGTGGCCGATGCCGTCGTGATCGGCTCGTGGCTTATCGAAAGCCTGGACGGCAAGTCGGCGGCCGATGCCCTGGCCGCGGCCAGCGACCTGATTCGCGAAGTGCGCCGGGAGCTGGACAGTGATGCGCCCGAACAGAATCAAACCCTGAAATCCAAAACTCCCGAAAATAGGACGAACCTCCATGTACGACAATGCCCTTACTCTCATCGACTTTGACCCTGAATTGGCTCAGGCCGTGCGGCACGAAGAACGCCGGCAGGAGGATCACGTCGAGCTGATTGCCTCCGAGAACTATGCCAGCCCGCTGGTGATGCGCATCCAGAACTCGGTATTCACCAACAAGTATGCCGAGGGCTACCCCGGCAAACGCTACTACAGCGGCTGCGAGTACGTGGACGTGGCTGAACGCCTCGCCATCGAGCGCATCAAGGAGCTGTTCGATTGCGACTATGCCAATGTCCAACCCCATGCCGGCGCGCAGGCCAACGCGGCGGTGTTCCTGGCACTGGCCAACCCCGGCGACACCGTGATGGGCATGAATCTCGCCCAGGGCGGCCACCTGACCCACGGCAACCCGTCCAATTTCTCCGGCCGGCACTACAAGATCGTGCCCTATGGTCTCGACCCCGAGACAGGGTTGATCGACTACGACGAGATGGAGCGCATCGCGCTGGAAACGCGGCCGAAGATGCTGATCGGCGGCTTCTCCGCATATTCGCGTCACAAGGATTGGGCGCGTATGCGCGCCATCGCCGACAAGGTGGGCGCGATCTTTTGGGTAGACATGGCGCACGTCGCCGGCCTGGTGGCGGCAGGCGAGTACCCGAATCCGTTGCCCCACGCCCATGTCGTCACCAGCACCACCCACAAGACCCTGCGCGGCCCGCGCGGCGGCATCATCCTCGCCAAGGGGCAGGACGAAGACCTCTACAAGAAGCTTAATTCCGCCGTATTCCCAGGTATCCAGGGCGGCCCGCTGATGCACGTCATCGCGGCCAAGGCGGTGGCCTTCAAGGAGGCGCTGCGCCCGGAATTCAAGTCCTACCAGCGCCAGGTGGTGACCAATGCCCGCGCGATGGCCGCTGTGCTCCAGGAGCGTGGCTACAAGATTGTTTCCGGTGGCACCGACAACCATTTGATGCTGATCGACCTGTCCGCCAAGCCCTACACCGGCAAGGACGCGGACGCAGCGCTGGCTGATGCCTACATCACTGCGAACAAGAATTCGGTACCCAACGACCCGCGCTCGCCGTTCGTCACGTCAGGCCTTCGCATTGGCACGCCCGCCGTGACCACGCGCGGCTTCGGCGTGGCCGAGTGCGAACAGCTCGCGGGCTGGTTGTGCGACGTGCTGGATACACAGGAGGCTGGTGGTGATGCCCCGACGACAGTACGTGACCGGGTACGCGAACAGGTGGTAGATCTTTGTCGCCGCCACCCCGTATACCGATAGACGGATGGCTATTACATGGAATTGCGGCACCTTCGTTGTTTTGTCGTCTTGGCTGAGGAGTTGCATTTCACACGTGCTGCGGAGCGCTTGCATATCGAACAATCCCCCCTGTCTCGAACGATCAAAGAGCTTGAGGATGAGTTAGGGGTAATACTTTTTGACCGAAACCGTCGAGGCACTGCACTGACCCCCGCTGGCGCCGCGTTCTTGCAGGATGTCCGCAGGCTGTTCACTGTCCTGGAGCATGCACGGGAGAACGTCCGGGCGGTCGCGGCAGGCCTGCGAGGGAGCCTGCGCATTGCCGTTTCCGATGGTGCGACCGATCCTCGGCTCTCGGCGTTTCTGGCCCGTTGCCGCGTAGAGGAGCCGGAAGTCGAGATACGTCTGGCCGAAGTGCCTCTAGCGGAACAATTGCGCGGCTTGCGATCAGGCGACTTCACGATTGGCTTCGCACATACTGCCGACGTCGGTGACGGCCTTGTTGCGGAACCGATCTGGCGAGACCCGCTGGTGGTCGCCGTGCCAGCCCGGCACGAGTTGCTCGCCCACAGGGAGGTTCCACTTCATGAACTCGGGAGCCACCCGCTCGTCTTGTGCGATCCACAGGTGTGCGAGGGGTACTGCCACCAACTGGCACAGCTCCTGCAGCCTCTGGAGCACAAGCCGAATGTCGTTGAGCACGCGTCCTCGCTGGACATGATGCTCACCCTTGTCGGTGCAGGCTACGGCGTCGGCTTCACAACGACGACCAGGATCGCTGGCTACCAGCGTCCGGATGTTGTGATCCGTCCCTTGGCGATGGAATCCGCAGTCATCACTACCTACTTGCTTTGGTCCGAAAACAGCAGTATGTCGGTTTCGCTGGAGCGATTCATCGCTCGCCTACGCGACCGTTTGGGCGACTGACGGCGCCATCCGCAGACGGCCAATCTCAAGAATCGGTGCCAGAACCAAGGTTGCGCTCTGTTACAGCCATCAGTTCGGCAGCACTTATCCCGAGCGCGGCGGCAATTTTCAGTATCAGAGCCAGCGTAGGCATATGCTCTCCACGCTCGATCTTGCCCATGTGCGAGCGCGCGACCCCAGCCAAGCCTGCCAGCTTTTCCTGACCGACTCCTTGTTCCAGGCGTGTGGCACGCACCGCTTTTCCGAAGGCCAGCGCTGGCTCGGCTTCAAATGTGGTTGTGCCTGGGGGACGGCCTTGTGAAATTGGACGCTTCTGCATTGACAGAAGCGTCGATCAGCCAAGAGAATTTAACCACGTTAAACTTAACTCATTGCTATCATATTAGGTTACTTTATTTGACCCGATAGCTTCGTGGGGCTCTCATGCACGACGCCACCAACCGGTTGTCCCACTTCAAGCTCGCGATAGCGCCTAGTGTGCCGTCATCACGTCTCTCCAAGCTGCTTGCGCTGCAGCGCGCGGAGGAACCGGAAGTCACCATCGCGTTTTTCGAGGTCACGGCGGACGATCTGGTGGCAGGGCTTCGTGAAGGCCGTTACGACGCAGGGATGTCGCTTCAGGGCTTGGCCGATCCATCCCTGAGCAGTCAGCCCCTGTGGAGCGAAAGCATGGCCGTTGCCCTGCCGTTGCGGCTCCCTTTGCTGGATCAGGCAACGCTCACAATTGCCGGGTTGCAGGACTACATGGTGTTTCGCTGGCAAGCAGAGGCCTGTCCCTTACTGGATCAGAGGTTGTCCTCCTTCCTACCGGAAGACCAACGGAACATTCGGTACATGACTTCGTTCGAGCTGCTGGCTCTATGGGTGGCGGCGGGCTATGGCGTCGGCTTATCCGCGCAATCGCACATCGAGCATGCTCATGGATGGGGAATCAGCATGCGACCACTCTCTGATGGTCCCTACGAAATCGTGACGCACCTGCAGCGTCCCCACGGGCCAGCCAATTCTGTTTCTGAGCGGTTCGAGCGCAGAGCACTGCAGATTGCCAAGGCTGGCGCAGCCTGATCCCGAGCCTGGCGACCGGGACAGTCCCACCCCGGTCGCCAAGTCGCACCGTCGGCGTTCAAGCCCCTTCAAGCACCACGGTGCTATCCACCAACCGGCGGACACTCTGCCGCACCTGTTCGGGGATAGGCCGCGGCGAGACAGTCTCGGGGGCATCTGCATGCTGCTGATCGCCCGCGATGGTTCGGACGACTGCGACCAGATTGGTCGGTGTCACCACATCGATGGCCGCGCGATCCCCCAAATCCGGGTGTGGCCGGGTCAGCATGCGGTAAAGCTCCCAGGAGTCCGCTTCCGGGCACTGGTTCATGAGCACCAGAGCCAGCTTGTGCTTGAGCGGCACCAATTGCCAATCGGGAACACGCTGCCCCCGGTTGCCTAGACTGATGGACAGCAGCTTGCCCGCCTTCAACTCGCGGTTGATCTGGTCCTTGGACTTCCCGGCCAGCTTGCCGAACAGAGGAACCGGAAGGTTGTTCGGCGATTCGTAGATGGCGAGCATTTCCTCGCGCTCGCGCTGGATCGCGGACACTTCCGGCTCTGGCGTCCGGGTGGGGGGCGGAGGCACTTGCGACAGCCGCTGGAACGTGGCCCCGGCGGTGTTCGGCGGCACGATGATGGGAGTAGCCACCACAGGCGGGACGGGGACTGCAGGGGAAGCCTCGACGATGGCAGCGGCATCTTCCGCTTCTACCATTGCCGGCACCCCTTCGATATGGATGGTGAGATGCGCGCTCGCAGCCTCCACCTGGCCCTGTTCGAGCAGGTCGAGGCGGTCGGCCCAGTCCTGCATCATCCGGCGGCGCGGCTCCACATACTTGGCGTGGTTGTAGGCCGAACTCACCTTGTTCGGGTCGGAGTGCGAAAGCTGCGCGTCCACCCAAATCTTGGGGTAGCCGATCTCGTTGAGCGCCGTAGAGATGGTTCCGCGGATGCCGTGGCCGGTCAGTTGATCCTCGTAGCCCATCCGTTTCAAGGCGGCGTTGAGGGTGTTCTCGCTGATGCGCTTCTTGAGGTCGCTGCGATGCGTCAGCAGGTACTGCTGGGCCGGCCGCATCACCCCCAGGAGGTAGCGCAAGATCTCGATGGCCTGGAGGGACAGCGGCACGATGTAGGGCGGCACATCCTGCGGGCGCTTGCCGGCCTTGCGCATCTCGTCCTGAAGCTGCTTGACGATCTGCGGCGGGATGATCCACAGACCACGGTCGAGGTCGAACTGATCCGGGGTCGCCAGCCGCAGTTCGCCGGTGCGCACCCCGGTCAGGAACAGCAGCCGGATGCCGAGCTGGGTTTGCCAGCCGCGAGGGTTGTAGAGCCTGAGCTTCTGGAGAAATTCGGGAAGCTCGGGCAGATGCAGGTAAGGGTTATGGTTCACCGGCGGTTTGGGCTCCGCCACCACGTCCAGGTCCGTAGCCGGATTGGTTTCCATACCCTCGACAATGACCAGAGCATAGCGGAACAATTGTCCCAGCCAGGTGCGGACCTTTTCAGCGGTAGTGAAGGCCTTGCGCTGCTCGATCCTTGCCAGGACACCCAGAAGCTGGGGCCGGCGAATGTCGTAGATCGACATCCTCCCAAGGCTGGGCAGCACGTCCTTGTCGAAGATACGGAGGATCTGGGAGAGCGTGCTTTGCCGACCTTCCTTGAGTTCCTTGCGGCGATGCTCGACCCAGGTATCGAAAACCGCCTTGAAGGTGTAATCGGAAGCCAGCTTGACCGCATGCCGTTTCTGCTTGCGATCGGTGTGGGGGTTGATGCCCTTGGCCAGCAGTGCCCGGGCCTCGTCGCGCAGAGAACGTGCCTCACGCAAGCCGACCTCGGGATAGTTGCCCAGGGAGATGCGTTTCTGCTTACCGAGCCAATAGTAGCGAAGGTGCCACGACTTGCCGCCAGTGGGGGCCACCACCAGGCCGAGGCCATCGGTGTCGGGTAGGCTGTAAGCTTTTTCAGCGGCCTTGGCTTGCCGCACAGTCAGATCAGAGAGTGCCATTTTGAGCTCCTAAGTCGCGACTTAGGCTCAATGCTCGTCACTGTTCCCATCCAACCCCAGCAACAACCCGGAACCGGCACCCCCCGCATTCTTTGGCCTCAATTTTGGCCTTAAAAACGCTGGCTGTAGGTGGATTTCAGTGGCTTTTGCTGGAACGAAAAAAGGGCCTTTCGGCCCTCTTTTCAAAGACTTACAGACGTCAGTGGAAGTCTGTAGATCATAAATTGGAGCGGGAAACGAGACTCGAACTCGCGACCCCGACCTTGGCAAGGTCGTGCTCTACCAACTGAGCTATTCCCGCGTTGTCTTGGTGACGGGCGCCATTCTATACGATCGAATGCTGCCGTCAACCCCTTGATTAAAAAAGTTTTTATTTCTTTTCTGAGG
>JUEG02000197.1_pt1 | contig 12170 bp, 10 predicted proteins | sample 432341 | NCBI WGS metagenome assembly JUEG02 (sample SAMN02953476, study PRJNA257561) | rock porewater metagenome | biome: terrestrial; feature: Opalinus Clay rock; material: porewater; isolation source: Opalinus Clay rock BIC-A1 borehole | place: Switzerland: Mt Terri URL, St-Ursanne ...
ATGAATAGTGGTCCTCCATTTAAGGTGCTGCTTTATTATGATGGTTCACAACATTCCTTTTCTGCTGCTGTATACACTGCCAACCTTTGGAAGAGTATACCCTCAATGCGCTTAACCGTCTTGCATGTACAAGAAGATACGATGGAAACGCGGCCAACTTGGCCAACTAACCCTAAGTCGGACTGGGTGAAATATATAATGGATGAGAACGATCCGGGCAAACAAAAACAATATGCTAAAATACATGAAAGAATCAAAGAAATATTTTCAGAGAAAGGATACGAGGTTAATCAGAAAGTAGTATATTCCAATACTAGTATTCCTGATACAGTAAAAGCAATTGGCGAGTATGCTAAACTAAATAAATTTCAGTTAATAATTATGGGTACACGGGGACCGAGTAGTTTGAAAGGCTTAGTGTATGGAAGTTTAGCGCATACTTTGCTTAACAAATCGGATATGCCAGTGATGTTGATCAAAAAACTGCCACAAGAGTTTATCGACTGCTTTTGCTCCCCTCGTTTAAGAAAACTTACAAGTATCAAAAGACTGAGCGATCATTTGCATTTGGCGAAGCATATTTAATCCAGTTACAAAAGGTCCATGTTCGAATTATGTCGCTCCAGCTATTTTTGATAATGTGAACGGCTAATTAGAGAGGGAGATGGCTTAGGATAGCCTTCTCCCTCTTATTATGGGATTAACTAGTTCAGAGCCTAGTCACGCAACCTTAAGTGTAGGTCAGCTAAACTGGTCGTGGGATTCGATTTTTCCCCAAAGATTTAAGAGAAGTGTGGTGAAGATCACTTTGATACAATTCTCAGGCAGGAACAAATCATAGAATTAGAGATAGAACCCCATAAAAGTGTGAACTGAAATTTATTAAAATCCCATCTTGACAAGCGGAGACATTACCAATACTATTACTATTAATAAAGCCATTAAAATGTTGAATCATGTCGCTCCTACTAGGAAATTAAATATCTTTATATTTAACGGGTAAAAAAACTCTTAGAAAGTAATATGCGTTTTTAGTCTCTCTTCAAGAGAGGCTTTTTTAATATCTTGAGGAAGTCGAGAATTAAAGGTCAATTACTACTTTATATAGAAAGGGATTTGATCTTTTACTTTCAGGTAAGGGTTAAATTCAAGAAGGCAGTCTGCAAATATTATGGCAAGGCATTCTCTTTACGGAAGTTATTACTTAGATGAAACGTTGATAGGAAAGGTGCTTTTATGGATAATTTTAATGGTATTCTAGAAGAAGACATCCTAGATCATTATGGAAGATTATTATTGGCTAAGGGTAGTCGCGTTAGTGAAGAAGTTATGGACGAACTTAAGAAAAGAAGTTTAGAAGATAAAGTGATTATCAAAGATAAAAGTGACTCGAGTGTTAGGGTCTCCTCTAAGGGCGAAACTAATTACACCCTCATAGGAAATCCTGAACACGACAGTGTAAAAACGAATAGGAATTTAGCCGCTGATTATTCAGCTAGTATAGTTAAACGTATTCCCTCAATAAATATTGAGTTGGTTGGAAAAGCCTCCAATCTAGTTTCAGCCTTAATTAGCGTAAGCCGGAGCCAGTCATGGGGGTTGCCGATAAATGCACTTACGAACCAAATGCCTTGGGTATATTCGCATTCGGTTAATGTGGCGATCTTAGCTTGTTCTCTTAGTTATTGGTTGAAATTAGATAGCGAGAGTACTAAGCGGATTGCGTTAGGGGCGCTTTTACACGATGTTGGTAAAGTACTGATACCCATGGAGATCATCAATAAACCAGGTAAGTTATCCGATGAAGAGTGGCTCTTAATAAAAGCACATTCACGACTGGGTTATAGCATGTTAGAACCCTATAAATTATCAGAAGATATTTTGAATATTATCCTTCAGCATCATGAACGCTTTGATGGCAAGGGTTATCCTCAAGGACTAAGTGGTTCTCAAATCAATCTTAATGTTCAGCTTGTGACCATAGCAGATATTTTCGACGGAATTACTTCGGCACGTCCCTATCATCCCACTCGCGATATTAAAGAAACCCTAACTATTCTAGATAAAGAAAGAGATACAGTTTTTAAGAGTTATTTGCTGGACGAGTTAAAGAAGATGTTGGGGATTTCGCTTCGTTAAAAAATTTTATTTCCTATAAAAAGGAAAATCGGTGGCCCGTAGAGAAAGGGTAAGTATGTACGAAATACATATTATCCCAATGACTGTGGGTAGTAAGGGGAAATAAGTAAACTAAATATGATTTAGGAGGCAAAACTTTATGGAGAAATTTCTATTTGTTTTGAGTCGTGGGCTAGAGGATCCTACACGCGCTACTCGAGCATTTCAGCTTGCGAAGGTGGCTAAAGAGAAGGGCCATGAAGTTAATATATTCTTGGTAGATGATGCAGTTGCATATGCTGTTTTGGGATTGGCTGATAATGTTATGGCTCCGACTGGAGATACCGCCAAACCATATATTGATTACTTAGTCGATAAAAAGGTAGCGTTTTATATTTGTACACCCTGTGCCAGAACGAGGCTTTACAGTGAAGACGAGTTTATCGAGGGAGCAAAATTGTCGACAGCTGCGCACCTTATTGACCTAGCTACGGAAGCAAAAGTATTCACATTCTAGATTGGAAACTGCTGATTACCATAATGTGCACAAAGGCACGGGACCATTGATGAGTAAAATGAAGTGAACTCGCTTTAACTTTAGTTTTGTCGGGTTCTTTTTGCGTGAATTATTTCAGGAGCGAGTAGAGTTGCAACCAGAAAGTTCACATAAGCTTCACCAAATTTTAATCAAATATTAATTTAAAAGGAAAGAATTAGTAGTACACTTATAAATGTAATATAGCAATACGATGTCAATGCGATAAGAGAAAGGAGAGAAGTACTTCCATAAGGTGAGTACGAATTAGTGAGACATTTTAATTATTTAACCAGAGAGGGTAGGGAAGCTACCTTTTTTAGAGCACCAGAATCTTTTGATAAACATACGCCCCGAGAGGTTCTTTCCTATGCGCTCGGAGCGACGTTATATATGCCTGGAACTAGAGAAACCATTGCCTCAGATATTATTTCGATGAAAAACAATGGCTTGGCCTCCACCGTGTTTTGCTTAGAAGACTCGATTGGGGACTCTGAGGTGCCCGCTGCAGAGAAAAATATCATAACCCAAGTAGGTAAGATTCATTTGGCCTTGAGTCACCAAGAAATAGACTTTGCTGATCTGCCGCTGATCTTCATTCGGGTTAGAAATCCTGATCAGATCCTCAGGCTTACAGAGGAAATGGGCGATAGTGCAAAGATCATTACAGGCTTTATCTTTCCGAAATTTACGTCTGAAAGTTATCGATATTTCGAGGCGATCAAGAGTCTTAATGAACAAGCAACTGGGCCGTTTTATGGAATGCCAATTATCGAAAGTCCTGAAATTATCTATCGTGAATCACGTTTGCATGCATTAATGGAAACTAAGCAACTCTTAGATTCCTATCAAGACTTAGTCTTAAATGTTCGAATTGGGGCAACGGATTTTTCCGGACTGTATGGGATTCGCCGGGGACCTGATGTAACCATCTACGATATTACGGTGATACGTGATTGTATCGCCGATATTATTAATATATTTGGACGAGCCGAAAGCGATTACGTTGTCTCTGGGCCAGTGTGGGAATATTTCTTAAATGGGGGGAGAGTACTCAAACCTCAGCTGCGAAAGAGCCCATTTGAAGAATTCCACGATGATAATGGGTGTAATGGCAGTAAAGTGAGAAGCCAGCTCCTAAATAAATATGTTGATGGATTAATTCGAGAAGTGATCTTAGACAAAGAAAATGGAATTATTGGGAAAACTATTATCCATCCAAGTCATATTCTACCCGTTCAATCGTTATACACGGTTGGGCATGAAGAATATTTGGATGCTTTGAGTATTCTAGAAAACAGCCATAGTCATAACGGTGTTATTAAAAGCCTCTATACCAATAAAATGAATGAAGTAAAACCTCACTATAATTGGGCCCGGAAGATCCTATTAAGAGCAAAGAATTATGGAGTATTTCATGAGCAACACAATTTCATCTGCCTACTTACCGAAAACATATTCGTATAACTTAGAGGGACAAAGGGTCAAGGTGTCGTTAACAAGTAATCCTTTCGAGTTTTCCCCGAAGTCGTTGTATTCCTTAGCCGCAAGGAAAAATACTAAACGTGGTTTTTTGTTTGTCAGCAAAGTTCTTGGCAAACATGTCCCTAATGATCCGTTCATCCCTCTACTTGCTGGGGCTGCGCTAGCTGTTCAATTCCTCAGTAAAATTCACGGCGTTGACCATGTCGATACTAAAGCAATTATTCAGGCTCTGAAGAGTCATGAAAATACAGAAACAGTTTATGAAACCGTCATAAATAGACCGCTTATTTCCCTCCCGGTGGACAGCTTATTTATCGGCTTTGCAGAAACAGCAACTGGCCTAGGTCATGCTGTGTTTAGCTTCTTTGATAAGGCTCATTACCTGCACACGACTCGTGAACAGATACCCCTATTGGCCTCCGAACTTAATTTTAATGAAGATCATTCGCATGCCGTGAATCATAGATGCTACCCAAGGGATGCTGAGTTACTCAAAGCTCCGGAAACAATTATTCTAGTGGATGACGAAATAACGACTGGAAATACAGCGTTGAATATTATTCGGGCAATACATGCCAAATTTCCGAAGTCTAATTACGTAGTCCTGTCACTTCTTGATTGGAGAACTGCTGAAAACCGAGCGAATTTTAAAGGGCTAGAGCAGCAATTGAACATAACAATTCAAACTACTTCCCTTTTGGAAGGGGAAATAGCAGTAAGTGGTGACCCAGTTAACGAACAATCTGAACATTTTAAGCAGGCTGAGCGGCCGGATATCAGTGAATCACCTGTTTATCCAGAGGTGAAATCGCTCGATTTAGTTGATCTGGTCCCGATATTTTCGGAAGATTCATCAGGCTACAAGAACGATACGCCCTATCTAGCATTAACCGGGAGATTTGGGTTGTCCACTTCGGACCATCAGAAAATTCTGCCCTTAGCCAGGGAAATTGGTGTGAAATTAAAGGGCGATCGTACTGGTGAAAAGACGCTCTGTCTAGGGACTGGCGAATTCATGTATTTTCCTATGCTCGTTTCTGCCTACATGGGTAAGGGAGTAAGTTTTCATACCACAACGAGGAGTCCGATCTATTCGTTCGCAAAACCTGAATACGGAATTCAAAATGGATTCTCTTTCGCAAATCCTGACGAACTCACGAATACTAATTATGTCTATAACGTGCCCTTCAAGTATTACGATGAAGTGTATGTGTTTTTTGAAAGAGAAGTTCGTCAGGAACGATTAACGTCCATGGTAACGACCTTACGTGAATTAGGAATACCACGTTTAGTTTTGATATATTGTACTTCCTCAACGATATCTGGTAACTAGTTAGAGGTATTGTGTTCTTTTATTACAATTAGGAAAAGAGGTGGCCGTAGGGTGGTCAATAAAATCTTTGCAAATCATATTCCAGATCCTTTGCCTATAGGAAGTTATAAATCCAATGATGTCATCTTTTTACTTAAAAATCTTAATGGGTTATTGGTGGAAACCGATTTGTATACACGAGAGAAAAATGTCCAGTCTGGCGGTCATTATTCGGAAATGCTTCCCATAGAATATGAGCCAACTAAGGAGTATCTAGATCTATTTCATCAGACACTCCAAGAGAGTGCTTCCAAAGTCGCGGAGGGTGTAGGGAGCGTAGCAGAGAGTATTTTAAAACGAAATGGTTCCAAGATGGTTTTGGTATCTCTAGCTCGAGCAGGTACGCCAATTGGAGTGTTAATTAAACGATATCTCTTAGAAATTCATGGACTAGATTTACCTCATTATAGCATTTCAATCATTCGGGGTAGGGGTATCGATGAGAATGCAATCCTTTATATTCTCCAAAATCACCCCGATTCTAAGATTCAGTTTATTGATGGCTGGACAGGCAAAGGGGCCATAACGAGTGTGTTAAGCCAGGCTTGCACTGAGTTCAAAGTCAAATATGGGTATGAGTTAGATGATGACTTAGCAGTCCTTGCCGATCCTGGGTACTGTGTAAAGACATTCGGCACAAGAGAAGACTACTTAATACCAAGTGCATGTTTAAATTCAACCGTTTCCGGGTTAGTTAGTCGAACAGTTTGTCGTACAGATCTTATCGGGAAGAATGAGTTTCATGGGGCTAGATTTTATCAAGAGCTACTGAAGGACGAGGTTTCGAACCTTTTCGTCGATACAATTTCTGCGGAATTTAAAACCCTTGGCTTAAGACGCTCCCGTGATAGAGCTAAAGATGATCAAATTGGGGTGGATGACGAGGTCGAGGTCGAGGTCGAGGTCGAGGTAACTTGGCAGGGGATGAAAGCGTTAAAGCGTATCCAGGAAACGTTTGGGATTACGGATATTAACTATATAAAGCCAGGTATTGGAGAGACAACAAGGGTCCTCTTGAGGCGACTACCGGAAAGGATTCTGGTCGATCAAATGGATAATCCAAACCTGAAACACATTCTTCTGCTGGCAAAAGACAAAGGAATCCCAGTTGAAGAGTATCCCGACCTTACGTATTCTTGTTGCGGCTTGGTGAAGCAGCTATGATGGAGGACTCGATGTTATTTGCCAGCGATCTCGATCAGACTTTGATCTACTCACACAAAAAGGTTCTCAGCAAAGAAATCGATGAACAGCTTAGACCCGTCGAATGGTTGGATGACCGATTTATTTCCTATATGACTCAAAACGCTATAAATGCGCTCAAGGAAATAGCTCAAAGGATCCTTTTTGTACCTGTAACCACTCGGACCAAGCTTCAGTACGAGAGGATTAATTTTCGGGGATACAACATAACACACCAGTACGCTGTGACTAGTAATGGTGGAAGAATATTTTCTGAGGGCAAAGAAGATGGGGACTGGGCCCAATTAGTTTCAGCAGGAAGAGATAACTGTTTGGCGGCAGAGGACCTCATACACCAATTTAATAAAATCAAGCACCCCTCCTGGGTGATCAATGATTCAGGTAAGTTAGCCGACGATCTGTTTTATTATTGTTTAATCGACCGTGAAAAGATTCCTGTGACTGAATTAGCCGCCTTCAAGATTTGGGCGAGCGAAAACAACTGGGAGTTATCGGTGCAAGGGAGAAAACTATATCTCGTTCCCCTGAATGTCAACAAAAAAGCAGCCATCCAATATATCAAGGAAAAGGAAGGCATAAGTTGTGTTGTCGCGGCAGGGGATTCGTTACTCGACTTAGATATGCTCAAAGCTGCCGATCTTGCTCTGGCCCCCGCGCATGGTGAGTTATATTCCCTTTATATACAGGGGATAGCCGGCTTGGAGAAGATCAGATTTACACAAAAAAGCGGAATCGAAGCAGCAGAGGAAATTCTAGAGAGCGTACCATGGCCATATGCCAAGCAGATCGTTGTATAGCGAACAAACAATTCTATAGCTTGTCATTACCTCCTTATTGGGGAAGACTTAAAAAATGGCTGCAACTGCCGCAAGTAAGGATATACCTACTAAAGTAGGAATGTTTAAATTTGAAGGGGGATATACAAATGGCAATTAGTTTAAAAAAGGGCCAAAAAGTCGACCTTACTAAATCAAACCCGGGTCTTACTAAAATCGTTATCGGTCTTGGTTGGGATGTTAATAAGTATGATGGCGGTAAAGATTTTGACCTAGATACCTCAGCATTTATGTTAAGTCCTGAGGGAAAAGTCGCCGATGAGAAAAATTTTATTTACTTCAACAACCCTAAGAGCTCAGAAGGTTCAGTTAGCCATTCAGGGGATAATAAGACGGGCGCTGGTGCTGGAGATGATGAGCAAATTAAAATCGATCTCGCAATTGTGCCCGCAACCGTTCATAAAATTTCGTTTGCAATTACTATTCACGAAGCGCAAGAACGCAACCAGAATTTTGGTCAAGTATCCAATGCTTATGTACGTGTGGTAAACGAAGCATCAGGCGAAGAACTGATCAGGTATGACCTCGGGGAAGATTTCTCAATTGAAACTGCAGTTGTCGTTTGCGATCTCTATCGTAACGGTCAAGAATGGAAATTCAATGCTATTGGAAGTGGTTATCAGAATGGACTGGCAGGGCTTTGTCGAGATTTCGGATTAGACGTATAACGTGCTATAATATGGCAATAACTATGGTATATGAGGAAAAATGTATCAATTAAGGGTAAAAAGTTTAAAATGTGAAATTTATGTGAACATTATACTTATTGGGATTTTTCGAAAGCATTCATGTGATATCATACAAGCTAGAGGGTTAGACAACGACTGAATGTGAGAAGAAATATAATTGGTATATTCTAAAAAGGGGGATTACAGTGGCAACGATTAATTTGCAAAAAGGGCAAAAAATTGATTTAACTAAAGGAAATCCTGGATTATCTAAAATTATGGTGGGTCTAGGTTGGGATGAAGTGTCTTCGGGAAAACCGAAATCAGGTGGACTTCTTGGAGGACTTTTTGGCGGTGGAGGAGCAGCTTCTACGGCAATCGACTGCGATGCGTCAGCCATCCTTTTGGACGCCCAAAATAAACTAACGTCGAAAGATCGTTTGGTCTATTTTGGTAATCTTCAAAGCGGTGATAAGAGTGTCAAACATAGTGGGGATAACCTTACCGGTGCTGGAGATGGGGACGATGAACAAATTAATGTGGATTTAGGTAATGTCCCTAGTGCAGTCCAGAAAATTGTGTTCGTCGTTAATATTTACGATTGCGTGAAGCGGAAACAGGACTTTGGATTAATAGCCAATGCCTTTATTCGGGTTGTAAATCCTGTCAATGGGCAAGAATTTTGTAAGTTTAATTTAACCGACAGTTATGCAGGTAAAACGAGCTTAGTGGTAGCTGAGGTTTATCGTCACAACAACGAATGGAAATTCGCTGCGATAGGCGAAGGAACGAATGATGCATCCTTAAGCGAACTCGTCCGTCGCTATCAGTAGTGACTGATAAGTCCATTTAGTAGAAGCGAGTGTGTCAGGGAGTCTATTGGATAAATCTAAATTATAGGGGGATATAAAAAATGGCAATTAGCTTACAAAAGGGTCAAAAGGTAGATCTTACAAAATCCAATCCGGGTCTTACGAAAATCATCATTGGCTTGGGCTGGGATACTAACAAGTATGATGGTGGAAAAGACTTTGATTTAGATGCCTCTGTATTTATGCTGAATCCTGAAGGAAAAGTAGCAGCTGAAAAGAATTTTGTCTTTTTCAATAACCCCAAGAGCCCAGATGGTTCGGTGACGCACACTGGGGATAATAAGACGGGCGAAGGCGACGGAGATGATGAGCAAATCAAAGTTGACCTAGCTTTAGTTTCTAGTGGTGTTGCCAAGATTAGCTTTGGGATTACGATCCATGAGGGCAAAGAACGCAATCAGAACTTCGGACAAGTATCCAATGCCTATGTCCGCGTTTTAAATGAAGCATCAGGTGAGGAACTAATTCGTTATGACTTAGGAGAAGACTTCTCTGTCGAGACAGCAGTGGTTGTTGGTGAGCTATATCGCAACAACGCTGACTGGAAGTTTAATGCCATCGGTAGCGGCTATCAAAATGGACTGGCAGGACTGTGCAAAGATTTTGGGTTAGACGTATAAGCGAGAGGCCGGAAATCAGATACCAGACACCAGCCACCAGACTCTAAACTTATAAATTTGCAACATAGTTCTTTTAATATCTAAAATCTAATAAAGAGGTGTTTTTATGGCAGTTATCAGTTTGCAAAAAGGACAAAAGATTGATCTAACCAAGGGAAACCCTGGACTTTCAAAAATTATCGTTGGTCTAGGCTGGGATACAAATAAGTATTCTGGTGGGTCCGATTTTGACTTAGATGCTTCGGTATTCTTGCTTGATAAAAACGGCAAAGCCGGCGGTATCGAAGATTTTATCTATTACAATAACCTCGTCGGCGGAAACGGTGCCGTAAAACACACTGGCGATAACCTTACTGGTGAAGGTGACGGAGATGATGAACAGGTCAAGGTAGATCTAGCCCTTGTACCAACTCATGTTGATAAAGTGGCCTTTGCAGTTACAATTCATGATGCGGCACAAAGATCCCAGAACTTTGGTCAAGTAACGAATGCTTTTGTGCGCGTAGTCAATGAAACTGACGGAAAAGAAGTTATGCGCTATGATCTTGGGGAAGATTTTTCCGTTGAAACCGCACTTGTTGTTTGTGAACTTTACCGTCACCAAGGGGAATGGAAGTTTAATGCTGTAGGCAATGGTTTCTCTGGTGGTTTGAGCGCATTATGTTCAAACTATGGTTTACAAGTAGGTTAATGCTGTTTAGAAGAGGCGCACCATCGGGGACGCCTCTTTTTTTAGTACCCAATTTTAGAAACTAGTCACTATATAAAAATATAGTGACTAGTTTCTAAAAAATACAAAAATGATACAATTGCTGAAATAAGCTGAAATATGGCGATATTCGATCATGTTAAGGCAAAAATGGCGTTTCTCCCTGTTTGATATTTATGAAATTATTAATTATGATGTACTGGGGAAATATAAGTTTACAGATAGGATAAGTAGTGAAATGAAGTGCAATGATACATAATGGGAATCAGGGGGATGCATTGATGGTTAATAAGGAGAGCCAATCCATTCGTCAATTATTAATGAGCTTAAGTATCGCAATGGCTGGAGTGGGTCTCATCATGGGAACAATTTTGACTTCTCAAGGTGAGGAATGGATTAGCACTGGGTTAAGATTCTTTACGGACGCTGGAGCAGGGCTTTCGCTTACTTGGAAATTAGATGGACTAACGGTATTTTTCTTAGCTATTTTGCTCTTGGGCCAGGGCTTATCGTCTCTTTATGCCCTTGGCTATCTTAAGGAATACGAAGAAAAGAAGAAGTCTTTAATATCATTTTATGTGCCCTGGTTTTTATTTCTAGGCAGTATGTTTGGCGTATTGCTTGCTGATGATGGCTTTACCTTTTTATTGACTTGGGAAATGATGTCCTTGTTCTCATTTTTCTTAGTTCTCTATGAACATGAAGACTCACAAAACCGCAGAGCAGCATATATTTATCTAATAATGACCCATGTCGGAACAGTGTTTTTGATGGCTGCAATTTTCTTTTTATACGCATTGACAGGAAGCTTCGCCTTTGATGTATGGGCGAGTGCGGTTCCGTCACTTTCCACAATCCAGCTAAATTTGATTTTTCTAGCTTTATTTATTGGCTTAGGGACAAAAGCAGGTTTTGTTCCGTTTCATATTTGGCTACCTTATGCGCATTCAGCAGCACCAAGTCCAGTTTCCGCTCTAATGTCTGGGGTCATGGTAAAAGTGGCGCTCTATCTCTTTATTAGATTGGTCTGGTTGACGTTAGGGCCTGGCCCAGTTTGGTGGGGGTGGTTATTTTTATTTATCGGGGCACTATCGGCAATAGTTGGGATATTGGCAGCTTCTGTGCAGTCAGATCTTAAAAAATTACTCGCTTTTTCCACGATAGAGAATGTCGGAATTCTTAGTATGGCATTAGGCAGTGCATTTCTGGCTAGATCTTGGAATAATGCTTGGGCGATGGATTTAGCGCTAATCGCTTTCTTTTGGCATACTTTGCAACATATGCTTTTCAAATCGTTACTTTTTATGGGAGCTGGAAATATAATCCAGGCTACACATACACGGAATCTTGAACGATTGGGCGGATTGCTCAAACGAATGCCCAAGACGGGTCTGGCAGCGCTGATTGGAATTATCGGTATAACAGCCTTGCCTCCTCTAGGCGGTTTTTGGGGGGAATTCATGCTCTTCCAATCGCTATGGGTAAATACTGCTCAGCTTGCAAATGGGTGGAGTAAAGTATTTCTGCCTTTAGCAATTGGTATTCTCGCCTTGGTTGGTGGCTTGTCTATAGCCACGTTTGTGAAGTGGTTTGGAATTTCTTTCCTCGGACAAGCCCGCACCCCAGTAGCAGAAAAGGCTCAAGAAGCACACCCCGTACAGTATATTGCACCATTATTGGCTGGCGGATTGGCGGTTTTAAGTGTACTTTGGCCAGCGGGGACCTTAGCCTTAATCAGCATGCCTCTTTCGG
>JUEG02000823.1_pt1 | contig 12160 bp, 11 predicted proteins | sample 432341 | NCBI WGS metagenome assembly JUEG02 (sample SAMN02953476, study PRJNA257561) | rock porewater metagenome | biome: terrestrial; feature: Opalinus Clay rock; material: porewater; isolation source: Opalinus Clay rock BIC-A1 borehole | place: Switzerland: Mt Terri URL, St-Ursanne ...
AGTGAAAGAGGAAAATATATTTTAATGGGGACAAAACGATGTTTAACATAATTAAGACTAAAGAATATCAAGATGTTGTTGATAGTAAACGCGAAAAAATTTCAAAGCTCTTGATATCAAAATCAAATAACATTAAAAACGGGACAATTACCACTATATCCACTTCAGATCTTACGTTGATGTTTGAACTGTACGATCAGGTATTCTTTGAAAACTGGTTTAGAGACAGCTTTAAAGGGAAAATTAAGCTTTCTATTTCTAGGAGAATGACGAAGAGTGCTGGTATAACGATTTGTCCTAAAAATAGTGATAAAATCAAGCCAGAAGAGCTGGTTATCGAAATTAGGATAGGCGTAGATTTCTTTTTCCATTACGACTTGATTGAAGGGAATAAAGAGGTTTGCGGTGTCAGGACAAGCAACAGTCTTGAAGCATTGCAGCTAGTATTTGAACATGAGCTCTGCCATGTTATTGAGTTTATTCATTTCAAAAAATCCAACTGTAACGGGGACAAGTTCAAAACAATAGCGGGCAACTTGTTTTATCACTCCGAGAGCTACCATAAACTACCAACATTTAAGCAGATAGCAAATCAGAAACTAGGACTAAGGATAGGTAGTATTGTTACCTTTACATTTGAAGGAAAAAGGTTAAAAGGTATTCTATATAACATCAATAAAAGAGCTACTGTAATGGTTAGAGATAATGAGGGTCAATTGGTAGACAATGATGGAAACAGATATTCAAAGTACTATGTGCCCTTGAATTTCTTAGAAAGGTAAGGATCTACCAGCTAAAAAATAGCTTTGGTTTTTTTGACAGATGGAGGGAATTCTTACACATGTACTTTAAGAAGCTAGATAAGATCAAAACTTTAAATACATGGCAAAATTTACATGGTAATTATGAAAAATAAATAATTTTCTATGTTGACATTGTCATCTAAAGTGAGTATACTTATATTTAGTTATTAAGAATGAAAACAAAATAGGTTACCTTATCAAGAGAAGCAGAGGGACTGGCCCGATGATGCTTCAGCAACCACACGTAGAGTGACGGTGCTAAATCCACAGAACATAGTTCTGAAAGATGAGGAAGGATTGTAAAATACCCTTCTTGGGTTTTTTTTATACATAAAATCCTCTTCTCTTGCAGAAGAGGATTTTATTTTTTTAAAGGAAAAGGGGTGATGGTTTGATTTTATTAGAGAATATATCTAAAACTTATCATGAAAAGAAGCTCACTGTGGGAGCTTTGAAGGAAGTCAATCTTAGAGTAGAAAGAGGGGATATATTTGGAATTATCGGTTATAGTGGTGCAGGTAAAAGTACCCTAATTAGATGTATTAATCTATTAGAAAAACCAGATTCGGGTAAAGTTATTTTGAATGATGTTGATTTAATGACTCTGTCTCCAAAGCAATTAAGAAAGCAAAGAGAAAAAATTGGCATGATATTTCAACATTTCAATTTAATGAATAGGAGAAATGTATTTGAAAATGTGGCATATCCCTTAAGAGGGAAAGGTTTAAGTAAAAAAGAGATCGAAGATAAGGTCTCAAATCTACTGGATTTAGTGGGAATAAAAGAAAAGGTTTATTCCTATCCTTCCCAATTGAGTGGGGGTCAAAAACAAAGGGTGGCTATTGCAAGAGCACTAGCAAATGATCCAGACGTATTGCTTTGTGACGAAGCCACTTCAGCCCTCGATCCACAAAATACAAGGGCAATTCTAGGGCTACTTAAGGAAATTAATCGTAAACTTAATCTAACAGTAGTGATCATTACACATCAAATGGATGTAATCAAGGAAATATGTAATAAGGTTGCGGTTATGGAAGATGGGGAAATTGTAGAAGAAGGAGGCATCATTGAGATTTTCTCAAATCCTAAAACAAGAATTACAAAGGAATTTATAGCTCATACCATAGGCAATGAACATATTGATAGAGTACTTAACCAAGAATTTCTAAAGGATACTTCTCAATACGTACTGTCAGCAAAATTATTATTTGTAGGGCAGGCTGCTGGCCAAGCATTTATCTCTAGAATATCTATTGAGTATGGAATAATGGCGAATATCTTGTTTGGAAGCATTGAAAGTATTCAAGAGGTTTCATTTGGAAGATTAATTGTACAATTTAGTGGTAGCAAAGTAAAAATACAGGAAGCTATCAAGTTTTTAGAAAAAAATCATATTCAGGTGGAGGTGCTAAAGGAAGATGGAAACGTTGAATCAGCTAATGCCCAATGTAATCGAACTATTTCCTGATTTGATTAAAGCGTTTAAAGATACGATAATCATGGTTTTTATATCAGGGGTAGTTGCTTCTTTAATAGGAATTCCCTTAGGGGTACTCTTGGTGGTTACTAGAGAAGGCAATCTGCTCGAAAACAAATTTATAAATTTTATAGTAGGTAAATCTGTAAATGTTTTTAGATCGTTGCCTTTTGTCATACTCTTAACAGCGATCATTCCTATTACAAGGTTAATAGCTGGTTCTACAATAGGTATAAAGGGAGCAATCGTACCACTAATATTTGCATCAACACCTTTTGTTGCAAGGCAGGTTGAATCGGCATTACTAGAAATAGATCAAGGAGTGATAGAAGCAGCGAAGTCAATGGGATCTAGTCCTTTTGAAATTATCTATAGAGTGCTTCTCATTGAAGGCTTACCAGGTATTGTCTATGCGCTTACGATAACCATCGTAAGTCTAATTGGTTTCTCTGCTATAGCTGGAACGGTAGGGGGTGGAGGTCTAGGAGATTTTGCAATACGGTATGGCTATCAATATTTTAAAACAGACATTATGGTTGTAACAACCATAATATTGCTTTTAATGGTAAACGTTGTTCAAAGCTTCGGTGAACTTTTATTAAAAAAACTAAGTCATTAGTACATCAGATTAACTGATAAAAAACAGGAAACAATTTTATAAGTGACTAAAAGATCAACAATCTAGGGATAAAGCGATAAAGGCATACGGTAACATATCTAGAAATTACAAACTAAATAAATTACGAGGAGTGTATGAAATGAAAAAAAAAGTTTCGATTGTATTAGTAACTTTATTATTGGTATTTGGATTAGCGGCCTGTGGTGCAAAAACTGAATCAAATCAGGTTCAAACTTTAAAGATTGGTGTAACCGGTGGACCCCATGAGCAAATAGCAAAGAAGGTACAGGAATTGGCATTAGGACAGGATTTGAATATCGAATTAGTTGTTTTTAACGAATACATTCAACCCAATATCCAGCTTTCTGAAAAGGAATTAGATGTAAATATCTTTCAACATGAACCCTATCTCGTTAAATTCAATGAAGATAGAAATATGAACCTAACCATAGTTGCGCCAGCAGTAAACTTTCCAATGGGTATCTATTCAGAAGAAATTGACTCTCCTGATAAGTTGAAAGATGGCGATAAAGTAGCAGTACCCAATGATGCAACAAATCAAGCTAGAGCACTAATGCTCTTAGAGTCAGCAGAAATCATTAAACTAAAAGAGGGTATTGGATCAAGAGCAACGGTTAGGGATATCATAGAAAACCCTAAGAATATTGAAATTGTTGAGCTAGAAGCACCTATGTTACTTCGAGCACTTCCAGACCTTAGTGCAGCCGTGATTAACACCAATTTTATAATTGAGGCAGGGATGAACCCTAGGGAGGATTCCATATTCATAGAGGATAAAGATTCTCCATGGGTAAATTTCATCGTGACAAGGCCAGAACTAAAGGATGATGAAAGAATAAAGAAGCTAGTGGATATTTATCACTCAGATGATGTTAAAAAATTTATTGAAGATACCTTTGATGGATCAGTAGAGGCAGCTTTCTAGGGGGAAAACGATATGAAAACAATTGAATTAAAGTATGGAACAACTAAATTACATGTAAATATAGATGAAAAACACATTATAGATGCCCTTATTCCTGATACTACAGTTCCAATAGTAGATATTGAGAAAGAAGTAATTAAGGGAATAGAAAGTCCAATAGGAACCTTGCCCTTAGGGGATATTATTCATAGGGGAGAGAAAGTTGCAATTATTGTAAGTGACATTACAAGATTATGGATAAGAACAGATAAATTTCTCATTCATATTATCGACTATTTAAATAGCTTAGGTGTTGAAGACAATCAGATTGATATCATAATCGCTTTAGGAACTCACAGACCTTCAACTGAAGAAGAAAAAAAGGCAATCGTAGGTAGTGGGATATATAATAGAATAAAGGTTTATGACCATGATTGTTTTGATAAAAATGAGCTTTGCTATCTTGAAACATCAAGTTTTGGTACACCCATATATATTAATAAGAGAGTAATGGAGGCAGATAGAGTTATCCTTACCGGCGGAATTGTATTTCATCTATTTGCCGGCTTCGGTGGGGGCGCAAAAAGTATGGTTCCGGGGGTAGCCGGATTAGAAACAATACAGCATAATCATTGTCTTACCTTTAACCAAGGTGATGAATGTGGACTCAATCATAATGCTTGTTCTAATAAGATACAGGATAATCCAATGAGAGAAGATATCACAGAGATTTGCAGAAAAGTAAATCCAGATTTTTTAATCAATGCTATATTAGATACAGAGGGCAATTTTGTAAAATTTGTTGCAGGACACTTTGAGAAGGCATGGCTTGAGGGTTGTGAGTTTATTCGGAAAATATATGGTATTAATATAAATGAAAAAGCGGACATCCTTGTCGCTTCTGCTGGAGGTTATCCCAAAGATATCAATCTCTACCAATCCGTAAAAACTATAGATAACTGCCTTTATGGTGGATACGAAGATAGTGTGATTATTTTGACATCAGAATGTAGTGAAGGCCTTGGAGCAGAAGAATTTCTTCAATGGTTTAAATACAAAACACTTGTAGAGATGGAAAGTGCTTTAAAAAAGAATTTTACTGTTCCTGGTTATGCAGCTTATAAAACAGCTTACGCCGGAATCTATAGGAAACTGATATTAATCTCCTCCTTATCTAAGGAAGTAGTTGAACAGTTAGGTTTTATACCAGCAGATTCACTTGAGAATGCTTTGAATTTAGCATACAAACTAACTTCTTCAGAACCTAAGATAAGGCTTATGCCTTTTGGTGGCAACACACTTCCAATAATAATCGAATAAAAGCTAAAGGGAACAATCTACCTCAGATTGTTCCCTTTAATGATTTAATAACAGATATATTTATTATTCAAAACTTATATCCTGCAACAAAAGATTTATTTAAGCAATTAGTTTAAATTCGTTAATTCCTCCCTCATATTTAATGATATATTCTATTTGCTAGTAAATAATTATGATATTGATTGCTCAGATATTTAAAGTTTGGACGTAGTGCAGAATCTAATAAATAAGCTGATTCAACATCTCCACTTCGTCTATTATTGTTAAGTGCTTGAATTATCTCTTCGCCAGTTGTTACTCCTATCCCATGGCCATAATACATTCCATTACCCAAATCGATTGCATTTTCACCCTGCCATTCTGGTGTTAGTGGATTTACATCTGGGTTTTTAAAATATCTACAATCACCTGGTAAGTAGTCTTGGAGATTACTAAAATCAGCAATATCGAGATCTCTATCAAGATTGCTCCAGTTCATTAAGTATATATCTGCAAACAGGTTATTGAAAAGGCCCTCAGGAAATAGTTCAGCGATTCCTTTATAAAAAACGATCACTATTGCTGTTGCACATTCAGTACCATACTGTGAACTGTTAACAAAAATATCAAGAATAGCATCATGGGGTGGTACGCCATTCTTTAATAAAAATCCACCTTCATCAGTACGAATCCAATATTCGGTATTGCATTTAGATTTTCGAAATGTTGTAAATGCGAAATTACTTTTGTTTAGCTCCTTTGAAGCTTCAACGATGTTTGCCCGTAGATTGAGTTCAAATTTTAATTGATCTAATGAAATATACTCATAAACTTTGTTGCTTGAAGTTAATATATCTATAACTTTTCTCTGAGTACTGTCTTCATCATATTCACCAATAAGCATTGTCCTAGAAACTATATTCCCAGCAACCTTAATCATAACCTTCCTCCTATTCCCATTCTAGCAATCGTTATTTGTTCTGAAATAGGATAGTGAATCCATGAATACCAAGAATTGATATCACTTTGATGTAGATGAAAGGAGAAGGTTGAAAGTAATATCTTAGTATTCCTTTCTAGCTTTTTAAATTCCATTAAGCTTTGATATTCTTGATTCGTTAATATTTCCAATATTTTTCCAGTATCTACAGAAACGATTTTATAGAGATATTTTGCTTCCAAAACTACTTTGTAGGGTGTTGGGGCATAGGATTGTTGAAATCCTTCTCCGGTATAATGTAAGAAAAGGTTATTTTCTTTAATCCAATTTAAAAAAGATGTGTATTGTTTATGGGGGCCTAAACCTATCCTATAATATATATCAGGAATAAATTTAAGCAGTTTATTAGCCAGTTCAACATCCTTGGAATGGGGTGATAATAAATAATTTGCAATATAGATTAGACTATAAGGGCTTCTCACTTCAAAAAAAGCCCAAACTAGATTATTTATAAGAAGTCCTTGTCTATATCGACTAAAGATCATATCCACAATGACAGATAACATAGATGTGTCTTTATATACTTTTGTTAAAATCGCTGCTGTAATATCCAATACTTGATCATATTCGTTATCGATTTCATCATCCTTATAACCTGTTGCTAACATCCATTTCAAAACAGAGCTTGCATTTTCGATATAATCGCAGGAGGAACATGGGAGAGGGCGTTTATTTTGGGGAGTTCTAAGAATATCGTTAGAAATTTCTAATGCAATGCGATTACGAAGATTTAATTTTTCACAAAGACCATGTTTCTCGATATCAGATTGTAATGAAAATAAAGAAGCAAAACGTAGACTGTTATCATTTATTATGCGAATGGCTTCTTCTGTATTGTTGATTACTAAATCCTTAAAGGAAGCTTTAGTAATAGCTATTCCTTTCATCAAGCCCATTCTTAAATCACCCTTTTCTTTGATAATTTGCTCTACGATATCATATGAAGAAAAGAGAAAAAGGGAATAGCAAAATTTTGAGATAGGTATTAAATTATGGTTGTATTTCTATGCATTGATGAATTAACAGTTGAATAATTGTAGTAAAACACATATTATTAAATATAATAAGTTCAAAACACAGGAGTTGATTCTGATGGGATTTGGGTTTCGTAAATTTTCTTCAAGAAATCTCTTATGGATACTTATTCTAATTGGCTTAGCTGCAATAGAATTTCCGGGTATATTTTTCATTAATCGAATTGAACCCTATCTATTAGGCATGCCATTTATTTATGGATTTGTGGTTCTTGTATGGAGTTATATGTGTATTGTTTTATTGATTGCTTATAAAACCAAATGGGGAAAGAAAAAGTTCTAAAAAGATAAATAGAATATAATTTGAGGTGTAATTATATGGATAATAATGTTTTAGCGATATTGATTATTGGGACATATATGTTTATTCCACTTTATATTGGTACTAAAGCTGGAGAAAGGGATCTAAATACTCCTGAAGATTTTTTTATACAAAACCGTGAAATGTCATCCATATCAGTTTTCTTTACCGTAATGGCTACATGGTGGAGTGCCTTTGCTTTTTTAGGTTCAAATGCATATTTTTATTCGAAGGGACCTGTTTATTGGACCACTATAGGTTGGGATTTTCTTTTTGGCTTATTATTTTATGTTATTGGTAAAAGAGTATGGTTTTTCGGTAAGATGAATAATTATATCACTCCATCCGACTTTTTTAGGGACATGTATGATTCTGAAATATTAGGAGATCTTGTAGCAGTAATTTTGTTGTTATTTACAATTCCTTATTTACAAATTCAACTTGCTGGAGGCGCCTATTTGATTGAGGTGGCTTCGAATGGTTTAATCCCTTTGGAAATGGGAGGATTAATCTTCTGTGTCGTAATTATTATCTATGTTTGGACAGGCGGTTTACGTGCTGTTGCCTGGGCTGATATATTTTATGGTATTTTAATAATTCTAAGTATTATTCTTGGCGGTATTTATATCGTATCTCAAGTGGGTGGTATGACAACGCTCTTTAAAATACTGGAACAGACTGCGCCTGAAATGCTGACCTTGCCTGGTCCTAGCGGCGAAAGTGGATATATGTTGTGGTTATCCATGTTTATTGTAGTTCCTGTAGGGGCATTGATGGGTCCACAATTATGGACGAGGATATATGCTGTAAAATCTCCGGAAATATTTGATTTTATTCCATTTTTAATTGGAGTCGTATCAATAATTAATATATTTCCTATGCTCATTGGTTATTCAGGAATACTATTAGAACCTAATGTAATCAATGCAGATACAATATTACCCGTATTACTATTTAGGCATGCGCCTTTTGCGTTAACATCCCTTATTTTGACAGGAGGTGCTGCTGCAGCTATGTCAACATCAAATTCCCAAATACATTCTATCTCCTCTGTTTATACGATTGATATTCATAAAAAATATATTAATAAAAAAATCTCCAATAAGCGTTTACTACTGGTTGGAAGGATGGCTATTGTAATATTTTCAGTATTTACTTACCTTATGCTAATTTTCGTTCCAGGTCTATTGATTAACATTGGACTAATAGCCTTAAGTGGTACGGCACAAATTATTGTACCGACATGTGGTGCATTGTTTTGGGAAAAATCCAATGCAACGGGTGCGATAGCAGGTCTACTAGGAGGGATAAGTGTATTATTTGCGTTTTTCATACTCGATTTGAATATTTCGGTAGATATGTCAGGAATCGTTGCATTAATTGCAAATTTAACTTTGTTCATTAGTGTAAGTTATTTTACAACTCCTCGAAAGGCAACGATATTAGAAAAAGTGAAACTCCAAAAAAAACTCTTTCAACAAAATTTTTAACAGATTTTTTTTAATCCGTAGAGTTTTGAGAAAATAATGAGTGATTAAACTTATAGCCTACCCCTCTAACATTAATAATATATTCAGGATTAGAGGGATCTTTTTCTATTTTTTTTCTTAAATTGCTAATGTATACCATTATGGTTCTAACATCGCCCTCCAAACTGTCCATTTTCCAGACCATTTGAAATAATTGTTCCATACTGTAAATTCTTTTAGGATTTTTTATGAGAATGGAAAGTATTTCAAACTCTTTATTAGAAAGGTTAATAAGTTCATTATTTATCCAGACCTCATGGGTATCTAGATTAACCTCAAGGTTTGGATATTTAATAATGTTCGTTTTCTCTTTTGGAGTAATTAGCCTATTTCTTCTGATGTGGGCTTTTATTCGTGCAATCAATTCTCCTGGTAAGAAGGGCTTGGTTATGTAATCATCACCACCCACAGAAAGTGCCAATACTTTATCAATTTCTTCTGATTTACAACTTAAGAACAAAATAGGTGCATTAGAATATTTTCTTATTTCAAGACATAATTCAATACCATCGATATCAGGTAGCATGATATCAAGAATAATTAAATCAGGATTTTCAATTTCAATTGCTTCTAGGGCGTTTTGAGCATTCGCAACGATATTAACATTGTAATCTTCTTTAAGTAAATAATATTTTATTAGTTCAGTTATTTCTGCTTCATCATCAATTAATAATATTTTCTCTCTAGCCAATAAAATCCCCCCAGTTTAATTTGGTATATTGTTTATAAATACGGAAGTTAGCTGTATAACGGAAGTGTAAAGCTAAATGTACTACCCTGCTCTAATATGCTTTCAACCCAAATCTCACCTTTGTGAAACTCAATGATTTCCTTCGAGATCGTTAAACCTAATCCACTTCCTTCATATGATCCAGCTGGATGCTTGGTACCCTTATAAAACCTTTCAAATATGTGCTTTATATCTTTTTCTTTTATTCCTATACCTGTATCAATAACTTGTACAATAAGTTTTTCGTTTTCAAACTGATTTGTTATTTTAAGGCATATCGAAATTTGACCATATAGGGGTGTATGCTTAATTGCGTTAAAAATAAGATTTGATAATACTTGTTCAATTCTTTGTATATCTAAGATCATATTCATAGATAAATGCTTATGTTCAATGAGTACTTTTAAATCAAATCGAATATCTGCATGGGTGACATCCCATTGATATTTTTTAATAACATCCTGTATGAATTCTTTAACAGTTAGTTGAGAAAAATTGAAGGATATTTGACCAGATTCTAGTTGCGTTAGTTCAAATAAATCCTGTACAAGTCTTTGTAAACGGATGGATTTCGAGTGAATTAAGTCTAAATATTTAATTTGAGTGTCTGGTCTTGTGATGGTTCCATCAATCAGAGCAGTAATATATCCGAGGATCGAGGTGATCGGTGTGCGAAGTTCATGAGAAATATTCGTCAGTAAGGAATGTCTAGATTTTTCTGCCTGAATCATTTCTTCTTCCATTTTCTTACGATCTGTTATATCCCTAGCAATTCCCTCTATTGCAGAAATTTGACCACTCTTATTATAAATAATCGTGGTATGTTGCTCTGTCCAAATATAATAATCCGCCTTATGAAGAAATCTAATCATAATAGGATCAGGGTTAATATGATCAGGCTCATTAAGAAGATTAACGAATAGGCGATCTTCCGGATGAACAATTTTATTGAACAAATCAGGATCTTCATAGAATTCTTCTGGTGAGTATCCCAGCATCTTAATAGAGGATGGACTTATATATTCAAAGCGGTTGTTTGGAATTAGTTGATAGAGATAGATTAAATCCTTTGCATTTTCGGCTAAAAGACGAAATCTTTTTTCACTATCTGCCAATTGACTACGAATTTTTTGAAGGTAAATAATTAAAATACAAAAATTCAGGATATTTGCAAAAATGATTTCGCTAGTATAACCTAGTGGAGAATCCCAAAAACCTGGATATATATAGGGATAATAGGCTTTATGTAGTCCCCAAGAAATAAATATTATTCCTGCAATAAGACGTTCGATAAAATTCATATCCCAGTACCGTAAAAGCATAATGCCAGTGGCAATTGCGATAATACTAAAAAATACTGAGGTAAGGAGGGTAATGGTAAGGATCGATAGATCATAATATACGGCCAAGGTAACCCAAAGTACGTTAATAATCATAAACTTTATCCAATAATTAGGGATTTTTTTACCTACAAAAAGATAGGTTCCAGCCAATAAAAAAAGGCTACTAAATAAATCACTGATAGATTTCAAGGCAATTAAGATTTTGAAGCCAGGATTCTTAAGTAATAGAATGCTGGCTATTAAACTAAGCGTATACATGGTCCAACTGAGGGCCCAGTAGTTGATATATTTTTCATGGTTTTTAGAGAATATATAAAAATATAAAAGCGTAATAAAGAGCGTCAATACAGCCAATAAAATCAGCGATGAATTAACATCAAGCATATCAAAAAACTTCCTTTCGTAATGACCTTTCAATTGATAAAATAATCACAATATAATGAATATAAAAAATATTTATGAAACTTTTATATAATCTATAGCTTGTTTTAATATTGTTTTAAGAATATTGTGTTAACATCTATTATAATATAAAACTCTACTCATTTATAGAGAAATGAAGTTTATATTTTTATGTTCATTAAAAGAAATTGAATTATAAATTAGGGGGGAAATAAGATGTCTGAAACAGTGGATTATGCAAAAAAAATCAAATCTGATGCTTTAGCCTATAATCTACATTCATGGTCTCCACAGGGTGCTTTGGATCCGATGGTTATTACAAAGGCTGAAGGAATCTATTTCTGGAATGCTGAAGGCAAATGTTTATTTGATATGTCTTCACAGCTTGTTAACATGAATATCGGTTATGGTAACAGGAAAGTAATTGATGCCATTAAGGAACAAGCTGAAAAACTACCCTTCATAGGACCTGGATTTGCAGTGGATGTTCGATCTGAAGCAGCAAGAAAAATATTAGAAGTATCACCTGAAAACATGGGTAAGGTGTTCTTTACCAATGCTGGAGCAGAAGCCAATGAAAATGCTATTAAAATAGCCCGTATGGTTACAGGTAAGTACAAAATATTCTCTGGATATCGTTCCTATCATGGAGCTACCTATGGAGCAGCCAACTTGACAGGTGAAAAAAGAAGATTTCC
>JUEG02001019.1_pt1 | contig 12149 bp, 18 predicted proteins | sample 432341 | NCBI WGS metagenome assembly JUEG02 (sample SAMN02953476, study PRJNA257561) | rock porewater metagenome | biome: terrestrial; feature: Opalinus Clay rock; material: porewater; isolation source: Opalinus Clay rock BIC-A1 borehole | place: Switzerland: Mt Terri URL, St-Ursanne ...
TCGACCAGGTCACCGACCGCAGGCACACCGCTTGCAAATCTGAACGCGCATCGTCACACTGACCCCGGAGGCGTATGTCAAGACATACGCACCGCAGACTCATGAAGGCCCCGACCACCACACGGTGACGGGGCCTTCAACGCGCCCACACACTCCGCGCGGGGCAGGACAACAAAAGGGTGCTGCACTGCCCCGCGCGGACAATCCCGTCACGGCACTGTCACAACCCCTCCACACCGCAGTCCGGACACCCCAGCGCCCGCCAGACTGCCCCCATGCCAATGACGCCGCAGCAAGCCACCCGCCGCCGCTCCCTCAACAAGAAGATCATCATGTTCTTCGTCGTCCCCGTCTTCACACTCCTGGCCATCGTGATCGCCATCGTCGCCACATCCGGCAACAGCCCCGAGGAAGACACCGAGAAGCCCAGCACAAGCCAAGCCGACCGCGACAAGGCGCGCGAAGCCGCCGGCCTGCCCCCCGGGCCCGACGAGGCCACGGCCACCGCCTACATCCAGGCCCTCAACGCCATCGACCCGCGCATCGTGAAGCCCGGCAAGGACGACCGGGCCGTGAGCCGAGGACTGACCCAGTGCGGCTCCATCAAGGCGTCCCCCGACGACAGGGACAAGCTCGTGCAGTCGACGCTCGGCCGGTTCACGATCGACACCCGGCTTCCCGACATCAACACCCCGGACACCGGCGCGAAGATCCTGGACGTCGTCCACAAGTACCTCTGCCCCGACTTCTGAACCACCCTCACCCAGGCCCGGCCGTGCACCACGCACCGCCGGGCCTCGCCACGCCAGGAGGCAGCCATGGAACAGCAGACCCAATGGGTGCGCGACATCCGTGAGCTCCCGCCCGAGGACGGATGGCGCAGGTACGAGCACGACGGACCAGCCCGCGAAGTCCTGGGAGGTGACCATGCCCAGACGCAAGGCCATGCAGGTATGCCCGACGCCAGGCTGCCCGACCCTCACCCCCCAAGGCAGATGCCCCCCCTGCCTCGCTGAGACCACAGCAGCCAGACCCAGCCCAGCCAGCCGTGGTTACGGCCGGTCCTGGCGCAAGGCCAGCACCGCCTACCTCGAAGATCACCCCTACTGCGAATGCGAGCAGTGCTCATCCCTGCTCCCCCTGCAGCGCGACCTCGCGACAGAGGTCGACCACATCGACGGCCTCGGACCACTCGGACCACGCGGCTACGACCCGAGCAACTGGCAAGCCTTGAGCAAGAGGCACCACAGCAGGAAGACAGCAGCCGAGACATTCGGAAGCTGACCACAACCCCATAGGCACTCGTCGCTGATCACGACGAGCAGAAGCCCCCGACCCTCTCCGGGTGTCGGGGGCTTCGTCATACCCGGAGACACCCATGCCCAGCACCTGCACCGAACCCGGATGCGCCCGGGCCCATCGAGCCCGCGGCCTCTGCTCCATGCACTGGAAGCAGCAGCACGGCACACGGAAGCGCTACCCCATCGCGTGCGCCTGGTGCGGAACGGCACACGAGACCCCACGCGAGAACGGGCGCTTCTGCTCACGCTCATGCGCCCAGGCCATGCACAGTTACCAGGCCGGCACCAGCATCTGTCCTCTACCTCAAGGGCATCCCGCGATGCCCGAGCGCATACCCAACAGAGCCAAGTGGCCCAGCGTTCGCGTCTTCTTCACCACATGCGCGATATGCAAGAAGCTGTTCGCCACGCCGTACACGGTGAGCACATGCAGCAAGGCGTGCAGGGCTACCCGGGTACGGCATACCCGGCGCGAGGAGGAGCACCGCAGGCGTGCACGCGAGCGCGACGCGTTCGTCGCTCCCGTCTCAAGGCTGGCCATCTTCGAGCGCGACCGATGGCGCTGCCACCTCTGCGGCAAGGCAGTACGCAAGACCGCACCTGCCCCTCACCCGCTGTCGCCGAGCCTTGACCACGTCATCCCGCTCGCACGAGGCGGAACCCACGAACCCGCCAACGTCCGGACCTCACACTTCCTCTGCAACTCGATCAAGGGCGATCGAGGAGGCAACGAACAGCTCATGCTCATCGGATGACCGTGACTCCGCGTGACCCCACCCAGGGGAGGGACCCGACCGGCCCCGGGGGTGGAGAGCGCGGGGGAGGGCGCGAGGAGGTCCGCCGGGTTCAGAGGGTCCCCGCTGTCACGCAAGGTGACGGCAATCGGTGTCGCGCAACGCGGCGTTGAGGAGTGATCAACATGCCTCGTGGTGGAGCACGCGCTGTGTCCGGGCCGCCGCCGGATCCACGGTCGTTGAAGAGCGCACAGTCCATGGACAAGGGCGGTTGGCGGACACTGCCGGCGGAAGGCCGTGCGGGCGAGCCGCCTGAGTGGCCGCTGACGGCCGCTTCTGACCGTGAGCTGGAGCTGTGGGACGACCTGTGGGCGAAGCCGCAGGCGGTGGTCTGGGAGGACATGGACCAGGCGCTGGAGGTCGCGCTGTTCGTCCGGACGCTGGCCGAGGCCGAGCGCGCGGACGCACGGGTGGACGTGAAGAAGATGGTGCGCTCGTACCTCGACAGCCTCGGGCTGAGCGTGGCGGGCATGAACCGGAACCGGTGGAAGATCGCCCCGGCGGTCGACGAGCCCGCCGCCAATGGTCCGGTTGCTGGCACTCCTGCCCGGCGCTCTTCTGCCCGGGATCGGCTGAAGGTCGTGCCCAGTGGCGAAGGGGCCTGACGCGGGGCCCGAGTTCGTCGTCGACTTCCCCACGCTGTGGATCGTCCCGGACTGGATCGAGGCTCATTGCCCGGTGCCGGATGGTTTCCGTGCCGGTGAGGACATGGAGCTGTACCCGTGGCAGCTGTGGTGCACGGTCAACCACTACCGGGTGCGCCCGACCGCGCGCGTAGGCCAGCTGGCGCCCGCGTTCCACTACCGGCGCAGCCTGGTCGTTGCCCCGCAGAAGACGGGGAAGGGGCCGTGGTCGGCGACGATCGTGCTGGCCGAGGCAGCCGGCCCTGCCGTCTTCAACGGTTGGGCCAAGGCCGGGGAGCGGTACCGATGCTCGGATCACGGGTGCGGGTGCGGGTGGTGGTACGACTACGAGCCCGGCGAGCCTATGGGCATCACGTGGCCGACTCCGCTGATCCAGCTGACCGCTACCAGCGAGGACCAGGTCGCGAACGTCTACCGGCCGCTGCGGTCGATGGTGAAGCGGGGGCCGCTCGCCGGGCTGATGCAGTCGGGCGAGGAGTTCACCCGGGTCGGGGACGACGGACGGATCGACGTCGTCACCTCGTCCGCGCTGAGCAGGCTGGGCAACCCGATCGTCTTCGCGATGCAGGACGAGACCGGGCTGTACACCACGGCGAACAAGCTGCGCAGGGTCGCCGAGACCCAGCGCCGCGGCGCGGCCGGCATGGGCGGCCGGTCGATGGAGACGACGAACGGGTGGGATCCGTCGGAGAACTCGGTGGCACAGACGACGTCTGAGGCCAAGGCCAAGGACATTTTCCGGTATCACCCGCAGGCTCCGAAGACGTTGTCCTACGCCAACAAGCGAGACCGCCGGAAGATCCACAGCATCGTGTACGCCGGTTCGTCGCACGTTGATCTGGACGCGATCGAGGCCGAGGCTGCCGAGATCATGGAGAAGGACCCGGCGCAGGCCGAACGGTTCTTCGGGAACCGGTGCGTGGCCGGTAGCGCGTCATGGCTGGACGTGGCGAAGTGGGCGGCGAAGGCGAAGCCCCAGCGGGTGCGCCCGATGACGCGCGTCGTGCTGGGCTTCGACGGTTCCGACGTCGACGACTGGACAGCGATCCGTGCCGAGACCATGTCGGGCTACCAGTTCACCCCGGCCTACGGGGACAACGACGAGCCGACGATCTGGAATCCGGCCGACTACGGCGGGCAGGTTCCGCGCGCCGAGGTGCGGGCGGCGATGGATCAGTTGATGCGCCGCTACGACGTGGTGCGGCTGTACGCGGACCCGCCGTACTGGGACACGGAGGTCGACGAGTGGGTCGACCTGTACGGAGAGGAGCGCGTGATCCGTTGGCAGACCCGGCGCCCGGTGCAGATGCATGAGGCGGCGGAGCGGCTGCGGACCGACGTGCTGAAGCGCAACAGCGACGGGGCGGCGTTCACGCACGACGGGTGTCCGATCACTGAGGCGCACATCGCGAACACCCGGGCAGCTGCTCGGCCGGCCGACCGGTACGTCCTGCGGAAGGCGAGCCCGTCTCAGAAGATCGACGCGACCATCCCCAGCATCCTCGCGCATGAGGCGCTCGGTGACGTGATCGCCGCGGGGCTCACCGAGCTCGAAGTGTCCTACTACTACGGCGGATGAGGGAGGGCCCATGGCTACGGAGGGGCAGGCTCTCCAGCTGGTCGAAAAGCTGGAGAACGAGTTGATCCGGCGGCGTACCGACATCGACCGGCATAACGCCTATTACCGGGGCGATCACCTGTTGAAGTTCGCGTCGGCCGAGTTCGCGAAATTCCACGGTGAGCGGTACCGCGACTTCTCCGACAACTGGACGCAGGTGGTCGCCGACTCCCCGGTGGAGCGGCTGACGGTGACCGGTTTCCAGGCATCTGGGGAGATCTCGGCGGACCGGGACCTGTGGGAGGTGTGGCAGGTCAACGGTTTGGATGTCGATAGCCAGCTGGGGTTTCTTGGTTCGGTGACGGGAGCCCGGTGCTTCGTCCTGGTGTGGGGCGACCCGAAGGACCCGGACATGCCGGTGGTCACGTTCGAAGATGCGTCACAGTGCATCGTCGCCTACGAGCCCGGTTCGCGGCGGCTGCGGCGTGCGGCACTGAAGGAGTGGCAGGACGGCGCACAGGAGTACGCCACCCTGTACACGGCGTCCGAGGTGTGGAAGTTCTGCCGGCCTCTCCGCCGTAGGCAGAAGCCGTTTCAGATGGAAGACGTCGATGAGGAGCTGAAGGGGTGGGAGCCCCGCGATATGGGTGCGGCTGAGCCGAACCCTCAGCCGAACCCCATGGGTGTCGTGCCGATGGTGGAGCTGCCCAACAAGCCGATGCTCGTCGACGAGCCGATCTCGGATGTGGCCGGTGTGACGGCCATGCAGGACGCGATCAACTTGCTGTGGGCGCAGTTGTTCACCGCGTCGGACTACGCCAGCTTTCCTCAGCGCGTGGTCATGGGCGCCGAGCGGCCGGTGATTCCGAAGCTGAACTCCGCTGGGGAGATCATCGGGACGCAGCCCGTCGACCTCGACAAGTTCCAGGTCGACCGGGTCGCGTGGATCACCGGCAAGGACGCGAAGATCGCGGAGTGGCAGGCCGCGAATCTGGCCGCGTACACCGGGATCATCGAGGTCGCCGTCGGGCACCTCGCCGCGCAAACACGCACTCCGCAGCACTACCTCATCGGGAAGATGGCGAACCTGTCCGCAGACGCGTTGCTCGCGGCGGAGACCGGGCTGGTGCAGCGGGTCGACGAGAAGAAGCTTTGGTTCGGGCAGGGTCTGCGCGAGGTGGCGCGGCTGATCGCCCTGGCCAGGGGTGAGGACGTGAAGGCCAAGGCCTTGCGGTCCGGCCGTGTCCTGTGGGCTGACTCGGAGTCCCGCTCGCACGCGCAGATGGCGGACGCTCTGCTGAAGCTCAAGCAGCTCGGGTTCCCGTTCGAGTGGCTGGCTCTGCGGTACGGGCTCACTCCGACCGAGGTCGCCGACGTTGTGGCGATGAAGGAACGCGAAGCCGAGGCCGACCCGGTCACGGAGATCACGCGGCAGCTGATGGGCGGTGGCCCGCCCGCCGCTGCGGCCGAGCCGGAGACGGAGATGCAGCCGGACGAGGAGACGGAGCCGGCGGCATGAGCCCGTCACCCGAAACCCAGGTGCACGTGGAGACGCGCCGCCGTCTGGCTGAGGCAACCGCACGGGCCACTCACCAGGCGTGGCGGGGCATCGACCGGCACAACATCTACGGCTCGTGGCTGGGCATGCTCGGCGGAGTCCTGGCCATCGTGTCCGGCGGCCAGTTGGCGGCCGCGCAGTCGACGAACCTCTGGCTCGCCGAGTTGCTGGGTGCCGACCCGGAGCGGCCTGACGCCGATCAGATCGACCCGGCCTCGCTGGTCGGCGTCGACGGTGCGGGCCGGCTGCTCGCGAGCGTTCTCATGGCCCCGATGTGGACGGCCCTGCGGCTCGTCGCCCAGGGCAAACCGGTGGCCCAGGCCATGGCCAGCGGCCAGGCGCTCCTCGATGCCGTGGTGCGTACCGCGATCGCGGACACGGGCCGGGCGGCGGACCAGATCGGCATGGCCGCCCGCCGGGACGTCACCACCTACGTGCGGGTTCCCGAGTCCGGCGCCTGTTCGCGGTGCGTGATCCTGGCCGGCACCCGGGCCAGAGGCGTCAGCACCGCGTTCCTGCGGCATCCGAACTGCCACTGCGGCATGGAGCCAGTCACGAAGGATCACCGGCCGGAGCCGTTCGATGGGAAGGACCTGTACGACCGGATGTCCGCAGCCCAGCGGCGGAAGACGTTTGGCGAGGCCGGGGTGAAGGCCATCGACGCCGGCGCGGACCTCGCCCAGGTCGTCAACGCCCGCCGCGGGATGAGCAGTGCGACCGTGTTCGGCCGCGAGCTGCAGGTCACATCCGAGGGCGCGACGAGTCGCGGCATCGCCGGTAAGCGGTTGAAGGACTTGCAGAAGGAGCCGGGCCGGCGGTACCGGGTGTCCCGGACGCCGCGCCTGATGCCGGAGGAAATCTTCCGCTTGGCCGACGATCGCGAGCATGCGATCCGGCTGTTGCGGCAGCACAGCTTCATCGTCTGACACTGCCCGCGCGCAATGCGCGAGCCTCAACCCGCAACGGGAGTACCCATGAACCGCCGCACCCTGCCCCGCCTTGCCCGCGCGCACGCGCCCGGCTGGGCCCGCCCCTACGCCCTCGCCCCGTTCTCCCCCGTGTTCTACGCGGACGGCGGCGACGAGGACGAGGACCAGGACGGCGCCGACGAGGACGAGGAAACCGCCCCGGACGGCGAGCCGGCCGACGAAGAGCCGGACCCGGAGGGCGCCGAGGATCTGGGCGACAAGGGCAAGCGCGCGCTCGCCAGCATGAAGGGCAAGTGGCGTGCGGAGCGGGACCGGGCCAGGGACCTCGAGCAGCGCCTGGCGGATAAGGATGGTGTCGACGAGGCCGAGTTGGTTCGGCGCAAGGCAGAGACCGACGCGCTCGCCAAGGCCAACGTCCGGATCGTCCGGGCCGAAGTGAAGGCGGCCGCCGCGGGGAAGCTCGCGGACCCGGCCGACGCGTACAAGTTTCTCGACCTCGAGCAGTTCGAGGTCGATGAGAACGGTGACCTCGATTCCGATGAGGTTGCCGAAGCGATCGAGGACCTCATCAAGTCCAAGCCCTACCTCGCCGCCGCAACGGTGAAGAGGTTCCAGGGCACCGGCGACGGAGGTTCGGCGCGCACCGCGTCGAAGCCGAAGCAGCTGTCCCGGGCTGACCTCAAAACCATGTCACCGGCGCAGATCGTCAAGGCCAAGGCCGAGGGCCGCCTCGACGACGCGCTCGGATTCTCCGGGTAATCCCGGTCAAGCGAGGAGTACATCACCATGGCTATTGCCACGTTCATCCCCGAAGTCTGGTCCGCCGAGCTGCTGGTCGCGCTGGAGAAGTCTCACGTCTACGGCGCCGCCGGTGTGGTCAACCGTGACTACGAGGGCGACATCTCCCAGTACGGCGACACCGTCCACATCACGTCCCTGGCCGAGCCGACCATCGGCACGTACACGGCGCACACCGACATCACGATCGAGGACGTCGACGACGCCGATCTGACGCTGCTCATCAACCAGTCGAAGTACTTCGCGTTCGAGGTCGACGATGTGGAGAAGCGGCAGGCCCGCAACGGTGGCGCGCTCCTCACCGAGCAGGCGCGCAAGGCGGCGTACAAGCTGCGCGACGTCGCCGACACGCACGTCGCCGGCCTGATGGCGGCCGGTGTCGACGCGGGCAACCTGGTGGACGAGCAGACCCTGGATTCCGCGGCCGCGGCCTACGATCTGCTGGTCGACCTGGGGACCGTCCTCGACGAGGACAACGTGCCCGACGAGGGCCGCTGGTCGGTCGTCACCCCCGCGTTCTACGGGCTCCTGCTGAAGGACGACCGGTTCGTCTCCGGCGATGACGCGGCGGCGGCGACCCGCCGTAACGGCATCGTCGGCGAGGCCGCTGGGTTCTCCATCCGCAAGTCGAACAACGCCCCGGACGGGCCGGGCGCGGGCGCGGGGAAGCTCATCATCGCCGGTTACGGCGGTGCGGTGACGTTCGCCGAGCAGATCAACAAGACCGAGGCGACCCGTAAGGAGAAGGGCTTCGCGGACATCGTGAAGGGCCTCCACCTGTACGGCGGCAAGGTCGTCCGCGCGACGGGTCTCGCCGCGGCGGACGTGATCATCTGATGAAGCCCGGGGACAGGATCCGTCTCCGGGGCCCGGCCGGCGCACCTTTCATGGTCACCGTCGGCCCGGCCTTCACGGAGCAGGACATCACGCAGCGCCTCGCAACCGGCGAGTGGCGCCACCTCGACGACGACATGCCGGCCGCGGCTCCGGCCGCGCCCGCTCCGGTGGCGCCTGCGGCACCGGCTGAGGTTCCCCCCGTGGCGAAGGCGGATCCGAACCGGCCGCCGGTCAGCGCACCGAAGGCCGCGTGGATCGACCACGTCGTCGCCAGCCGTCTCATGTCCCGCGACGATGCAGCGAACTACACCAAGGCCGACCTGATCGACATGGTCAGCTGACGACCGGGAGGTCACCGTGGCACTGGAACCTCTGGCGACGGTGGCCGATCTGGTCGCCCTCGGCCTCACCGTGGACGACACCGAGACCACCATCGTGGAGCGGTACCTGACCGTGGCCTCGGCGGCCGTCCGCGACGCGGCCGGCTCCCCGATCTCGCAGACCACATCGACGGTGACGGTGGAGGGAGAGGCGGACCAGCGGCTGCGGCTGCCCGGTTCGCCGATCACCGCCGTCACCACCGTGGAGCTGGACGGGGTGGCGGTCACGGACTGGCGGCTCCGCTCGGACCGGCTGTGGCGGCACGGCGGATGGACCGCGGCCGACGGCCCGTCCGAAGTGGAGGTCACCTACACGCACGGACTGCCCGAGGTGCCGGCCGACATCGTCGACCTGGTCGGCCGCCTGGTCGCCGGGGCGCTGGCCTCACACCGGGCCGATGACGACGGGGCCAGCCTCGGCACGCAGGTCGTCACCTCGGAGCGGATCGGGGACTACGCGGTCACCTACGGCGGTGACGGGCTGGCCACCGACATGGAGCTGCCCGCCTATCTGCGCGAGCGCCTGGCCGCCCGTTTCGGCGGCGGGATTTCCCTCATGAGGTCGCGGTGAGGGGGCCCGGCCGGTACCTGAACCGGCGGCTGGAAGTGTGGCGGCCGACCGCGACGCCCGACGGGTACGGCGGGCAGAAGACCACGTTCGTCCAGCAGTCCGGCACGGTCCGGGCCAAGGTCGACCAGCCCAGCAACGCTGATCGGATGCTCGCGCAGCAGGCGGGCAGCGAGCACGACCACACCGTGTTCCTCTCTCCGCGCGCCGATGTGCGGCGCGGCGACGAGCTGCGCGGCACGGACAGGCTCGGTCAGGCACAGGTCCTCCGGGTTCTGGCCGCCGTGCAGCCGTCGACCCCCGTGTACTCCAAGGCCCCGTGCCAACTGATTCAGAAAGCAGGTGGCTGACATGGCCGCGCTCGCTGTAACCGAGATCCCCGTGAACGGCGGCCTGCCCAACCTGGCGGGTGCGGCCGTCGCCGCGACCGCACTGGGCGATACCGCCCCGGTCGGGCCCGGGCGGTTCCTCGCCGTGGTGAACGGCGACACGGTTTCTCACACCGTCACCGTGGTCACCCCGGGCACCGTGTCCGGGCTCGCCATCCCCGACGCCACCCTCACCGTGGCCGCCGGAAAGTCCGGGCTTCTGCCGCTCGCGCCGGTGTTCCGCGGAACGTCGGGCCGGGCGGCGATCACGTATGACGAGGTCACCGAGGTGACCGTCGCAGTCCTCGAGCTGGGCGCATGATGCCAGGGGAGGCCGCGTCGCGGCTGCCGAAGACCGAGCCGCATGAAGCACGCTGCCGGGCAGAGGACTTCCTCGGTCTCGGAACTGTCGACGTCGACATCCCGCGCGCTCTGGCGTGGGGGATGCTGGCTGTGGCCGGCGAGCTGGCCGCACTCCGGCGCGACCGGCGCAAGAGGTAGGGGCGGGCATGGCCAGGCGGCGTGGCCGAGGAGGCGGGCGCGGGCGCGGGGGCGGGGGCGGCCCGATCCGGGTGGAGATCCAGGGACTGGACGCGCTGCGCGAGCGCCTGGAGGAGCTGGCTCCGGTGATCCGCCAGGCCGCGTTCAAGGCGTTGAAGGAATCGGCCGAGGCGGTCCGGACCGAGACGGCGCGGAACGTGCGGGTCGACACGGGCAACCTGCAGCACAGCGTGAAGGCCCGGTTCCGCAACGACAAGCTGCGCGCGGAGGTCGGGTGGTGGGACGCTGATGACTTGTACGCCTCCCTGCATGAGCACGGCACCCGCCGCATCCCGGCGCGACCCGCGCTCGGACCGGCGCTCGAAGCGGAACGCACCAAGATCGCGGCCCGGATTCAGGCCGAGGTGAGGAGGGCGATGCCATGACTACCGCCCCGTCCCCGATGCTCCCCGTGCAGGGCGCCGTACTGGCCGTCCTGACCGGAGACGCCACGCTCACAGACATGGCCGATGCCGTGTACGACTACCTGCCCGAGGACGTGCCGTATCCGTTCATCGTGATCGGCGAGGCCATCGAGACGCCGGACAACCGGCACGGCGGGTTCGGCCGGCAGACGGTCATCACGCTGCACGTGTGGTCGCAGTACCGCGGCTACGCGCAGGCCTTGGCGATCGGCGCCCGGATCACGGCGCTGTTGGATCACCAGCCGCTCACGATCCCCGGTGTGGACTGGATCGCCACACGGTTCGAGTTCTCTCAGACCCTCACTGACCCCGAGCCGCCGGGCGATATCCGGCACCTGGTTCTGCGGTACCGGGTCGTCACAGAGCAGCACTGACCCCTCGACCACCCTTTCGCCCCGTGCCTCCTGGCTCGGGGTTTTCTGATGCCCAGGAGGCACCCCATGGCCGGTATGGACGGCTTCGGAGTTCAGCTCAAGCGCGGCGACGGCGAGGAGGTGGAAACCTTCACCCCACTCGCCGATATCACCAATCTGTCCGGGCCGGGCCTGTCCAGGGAGACCCTCGACGTCACCTCGCACGGCTCGCCGAACGGATGGATGGAGTTCCTCGGCGGACTCAAGGACCCGGGCGAGGTGTCCGTCGACATCAACTACCAGCCGGACCTGCACGACGTGCTCGTCGACGACTTCGACGACGTCGAACCCCGCAACTACCAGATCGTCTTCCCCGACGCGGCGGCCACCACGTGGACGTTCGGGGCGATCATCACCGGGTTCGAACCGGAGTCCCCGTATGACGACAAGGCCGCGGCGTCCCTGACGTTCAAGGTCACCGGTAAGCCCACCATCTCGTAGGACGGACTGCACGCATGGCTCTTCTGAGCAAGGACCAGATCACCGCCGCCGACGACCGGGCGTGGGAAGACGTCGACGTGCCCGAGTGGGGCGGCACCGTCCGCGTCCTCGGCATGTCCGGCACTGAGCGCAACGCCTACCAGGCGAGCCTTGTCGTCCTCGGCCCGAACGGCAACGTCCAGCGGATGAACATGGCCGACCAGCTGGCAAAGCTCGTCGCCAAGTCGCTCGTCGACGAGAACTTCGAGCGCCTGTACAGCGACAAGGAGGTCAAGGAGCTCGGTAGGAAGAACGGCGCTGTCCTCGAGCGGATCGGTGCCGTCGCTCAGCGTCTGTCCGGTCTGCGGAAGGAAGACGTGGAGGCTGCGGCGGGAAAATCCGAGCCCTCCCCGAGCGACGGTTCTACCACCGGCTAGTGTAGTGACTCTTAAATAACTGCCAGTAGTTGGGTTATGCTGAGGCATGTACCGATTCGCCCCGCCCCTGTCAATGACCGATGAACAGCGCGCTGAGCTACAGAGTTTGGCGAGTTCGTCGAAGCTGCCGCATCGGGTGGTGGTCCGTGCGCGGGCGCTGCTGCTGGCGGCTGACGGGG
>JUEG02000632.1_pt1 | contig 12142 bp, 9 predicted proteins | sample 432341 | NCBI WGS metagenome assembly JUEG02 (sample SAMN02953476, study PRJNA257561) | rock porewater metagenome | biome: terrestrial; feature: Opalinus Clay rock; material: porewater; isolation source: Opalinus Clay rock BIC-A1 borehole | place: Switzerland: Mt Terri URL, St-Ursanne ...
ATTAAAGAAGTGGGAGAAATCCAAAAAAGTATTCCAGAAGTCTATGTTGTAGGGTTAGGATACAGTTGGTTCAGAGGATTTGCACCCTATGTGGCAGCAGGAAGTTTGGAGAACGGCTTATGTAGAATAGTTGGTTTTGGAAGAGAAAGCATTTCTTATCCTAACTTCGCAAGGGATATTTTAATAGAAGGTGAAATGAAATCGAGTAAGGTTTGCGTTTCATGCAGCAAATGTAGCGAAATGAAAGCAAAACTTGGGACCTGTGGTTGTGTTGTAAGAGACTCAAAGAATTATTTAAAAATGTATAAAGAAATGATAAACAGGGAGGTGAAAAATTGAATAAAGTAGCTATCGTTAGTGGAGGAACAAGGGGTATAGGCCTTAGTATTGTTAAAGAACTATATGCTGAGGGATTTTCTGTAGCCTGTCTTGGAAGGAGTTTAAATGAAAATATAGATGAAGTTATGAAAAACTCCAATAATAAAATCAAATTTATTGAAGCTGATATTAGTTCAATGAAAAAAATCGAGTATTCTATTTATAGAGTAATGGAAGAATTTGGAAGGATTGATTTATTAGTAAATAATGCTGGTGTTGCACCGAAGGAAAGAAATGATATTCTAGGTACAACTCCTGAAAGTTTTGATTACGTAATAAATACTAATCTCAAAGGCACATATTTTATGACACAAGCAGTTGCTAAAATTATGATTAAACAAAATTATGAAGATTTTGCACCTAAAATTATTAATATATCTTCTATGTCTGCCTATACATCTTCTACTAATAGAGGCGAGTACTGTATTTCAAAAGCTGGAATAAGCATGGTAACTACACTGTTTGCAGATAGGTTGGCAGAGTATGGAATATTCGTTTATGAAATTCGACCAGGTATTATAAAAACAGATATGACATCAAAAGTAAGTGAGAAATACGATAAACTAATAGCTGAAGGGTTGCTTCCTATAAAGAGGTGGGGACTCCCAGAAGATATAGCAGCAGTAGTTAGTTTATTAAGCTCATCTAAAATTTGTTACTCAACAGGAGAAGTTATTAATGTTGATGGTGGATATCATATCAGGAGGTTATAGTGAAAACAATTAGCGGACAAATTCATATAAAAGATGTACGTATTAATATCTATGAATATAACACAATAGTTGTTGGTTCTGGTGCAGCTAGCTTGAATGCTGTTGACACTTTATATAAATTTGATCAAACTGATATTGCCTTAATAACGGAAGGTATGAACAAGGGAACATCTAGAAATACAGGCTCTGATAAACAAACCTATTATAAACAGTCAACTACTATAAAAGATGAAGATAGTCCACTAAAAATGGCAAGAACTCTATATAAGGGTGGAGCAATGCATGGCGATATTGCACTTGTTGAAGCAACATTATCTTTAAAAAGTTTTTATAATTTAGTTAATATAGGGGTACCATTTCCCCATGATGAATATGGTCAATACGTAGGATACAAAACGGATCATGATGGAAATAGTCGTGCTAGTTCAGTAGGTCCCTTAACTTCAAAATTTATGACAGAAAAACTTGAAGAACAAGTTAGAATGAATGGTACTGATATATTTGATGGTTTTTTAATTATTGGGATATTGAAGGATCCTTCTGTAAATGAAGCTGTTGGTGTTTTATCAATTGATATAAAGAATATAAATGAATCAGATTATGGTTTGACTCTATTCAACTGCAAGAATATTATTTATGGAACAGGTGGACCAGCATCAGCTTACCATCGTTCTGTATATCCCAAAAGCCAATCAGGTTCGACAGGAATAGCCCTAGAAGCTGGTGTTAAAGGCCATAACTTAACTGAATGGCAATATGGAATCGCATCCACAAAATTTAGATGGAATTTATCAGGCACATATCAACAAGTAATTCCAAGATATATTTCAGCAGACATTGATATGAATGATGAAAGAGAGTTCTTGGAAGATTATTTTAAAAATCCTACTGATTTATTAAACGCAATATTTTTAAAAGGCTATCAATGGCCCTTTGATTCACGTAAACTTGCCAATAATGGTTCTTCTATGATTGATCTTCTTATTTATATTGAAACTCAAATGAAAGGGAGAAGAGTTTTCCTAGATTTTCAAAAAAATCCAATGTGTGGTGATTTAAACGGTGAGTTTCAATTTAACTTATTAGGAAAAGAGGGATATGATTACTTATTTAACTCTGATGCTTTACTGAGTACACCAATTGAAAGATTAAAGAAAATGAATCCATTAGCAATAGAACTGTACAAAGATCATAATATCCATATAGAAAAGGAATTATTAGAGATCGATGTGTGTGCACAACATCAAAATGGGGGATTAATTGGAGATATTTGGTGGGAAAGCAACGTAAAACATTTCTTCCCTGTTGGAGAAGTTAATGGAACGTTAGGTGTGTATCGTCCAGGTGGAACTGCATTAAATTCTACTCAAGTAGGTAGTTATAGAGCAGCAGAATTCATTTCCAAGGTTTATACCCAAAGCCCTATGGAAATCAATCTATTCATGGAGAAAGTTAAGGCACAGCTAGAAAAGAAGATTGATTTTATAAAAAAGATTAAGATTGATAAAAATGAAAAGTCAAATTTAATGGAGTTTAGAACAGAGCTTCAGAAAGAAATGTCAAAAAATGGGGCCTTCATACGAGAGATCTCAAGTGTTAAAAAAACAATTAAATATTTCAATAATACCTTCAAATCACTAGTTGATTTGATAAAAATTAGTGAGTTGAAAGAATTACCTAATGTATTTAGAATTTATGATATGCTTATTGCTCAAATTGCAATATTAGGTTCTGTCGAAGAGTACATTAAGTACGGTGGAGATAGCAGAGGATCATATCTTGTTCATAAGGAACAAGGTGATTATGAGGTTGATTATCAAGGGACTAAATTAAAATACTCAATAGATAATACAATAGCTGATAAAGTTTGTGAAACACAAGTAAGTGAAGAAAATTCCTTAATAAAGCTTACACAAATGTGGACTAACGTTAGACCCATACCACAGTATGATGCTTGGTTTGAAAATGTCTGGCGTGAGTATAGAAAAAATAATATCTATAATGGGGGAATAAAAAATGATTCTAAGTAAAATGAAAAAAAGAGTTTTAGCAATGGCTTTAACAGCAGCAATGGTTTTACCTTTAGCAGCTTGTGGAAGCAATGCACCAGTTACAGAAAATAATGACAAAAACGAAGAGAAAGTCTATGAGTTGAAGTTTGCACATGTTGTTAGACCAACAACCCCTAAAGGAGCAGCAGCAGAGGAATTCAAAAGAATAATTGAAGAAAAGAGTGAAGGAAGAATTAAAGTAACCGTATATCCAGATTCACAAATGGGAACAGACCAAGAGATAAATGAGCAAATATTAACTGGAACATTAGATATGAACACACCATTCTTATCAACAATTACTTCTTTCGTTGAACAGTTTGAATTATTTGATTTACCGTATCTATTCACTTCAAGTGAACAAGCATATGCGGCATTAGAGGGAGAAGTTGGAGAAAAATTAAATGGTTATTTAGATGCAAAAGGGCTAGTTTCTCTTGGATATTGGTCAGGTGGATTTAAACAACTGACTAACTCTGTTAGACCAATAAAATCAGTTAATGATCTTAATGGATTGAAAATTCGTGTTAGCCAAAGTCCTCTTTTAGTTACACAATTTAGAGCAATAAATGCAGGAGGAATTTCCGTACCTTTTAATGACTTATATTCTGCCCTACAAACTAAAACAGTAGATGGCCAAGAAAATCCATATGCAAATATTGCAAGTAAAAAATTCTATGAAGTACAAGATTATATGACAATAAGTGATCATGGTTTCATGGGATATGCCTTTATTATGAGCAAGAAAAAGTTTGATTCTATGCCTTCAGATTTACAAGAGTTAACTAGAGAAGTTGCAAGTGAAGTAATGAAATGGGAATGGGAAAAAACAGCAGAAAAAGATTTAGTGTATTTACAAGAAATTAAGGATAAAGGTATGACTGTTGATGAATTCGGTGAAGAAGAAAAAGCAGAGTTTAAAAAAGCTACTCAAGCTGCATATGATGAATTTTTAAAGAAAGCCAATGGAAAAGAATTACTTGATCTAGTTGAACAATATACAAAATAAGAGAATATTAAATGTATCAAGAGTAGCAATGCTCTTGATACATTTGTATAATTGAAAAATATATTGTTAGGATGTGTAATATGAAAAAGGTTTTTAGTTTTCTAAACAAAGGAGAAGAACTAATTGCTTCAAGTTTATTGATTTTAACCTCGTTGTTAGTTTTTGTACAAGTTGTACTGAGATATCAATTTAACTACTCATTATCTTGGTCAGAAGAATTATCTAGAATCATGATTGCATGGTTTATTTTCTTAGGAAGTAGTATGGCAGTTAAAGATCATGCTCATGTTAATATGGATGCAATATTTACTTTGCTTTCTGGAAGAGTCAAACTAACATTTAGTATATTAATAGATCTGATTAATATTGTATTTTGCGTATTAGTCGTTATTGCAGGAGTAGAAATGTTACAAAGTGCTATAGACATAGGATCTAAAGCTACATCAATTAATATACCTTTATATGTTCCATATGCAGCCGTACCCGTTGGCGTATTTTTCATGATGATAAGATATATATTTAACATGAAAAATAAAATAGTAGAATTAATAAATGGGAATAGCCAAGATAAAGGGGTGAGAGAATGATATTATTAGTAAGCTTTATAATACTACTTTTACTTGGTGTCCCTATTAGCATTACTACTGGATTAGCAACAATGATAGCTATGAATGCCAGCGGTATTAGTTTAAATACTGCTGTTCAAAAAATGTTCTCAGGGGTAGACTCCTTTAGCTTAATGGCGATACCCTTCTTTATTTTTGCCGGTGATATTATGCTAAAAGGAGGGGCATCTAAACGTTTAATTAACTTCACTAATAAGTTATTTGGATGGATAACAGGTGGATTACCTATAACAGCAGTTATATCATCAATGTTTTTTGCTGCACTTTCAGGATCTAGTCCAGCTACTGTAGCAGGTGTTGGAGGGGTAATGATTCCCAACCTAATTGATAATAAATATCCAAAAAAGTTTGCAGTAGGCTTGTTATGCGCTTCTGGATCCCTCGGTATAATAATTCCTCCAAGTATTACAATGATGTCTTATGGAGTTGTGGCAGAATTATCAATAAGTAATCTTTTTATTGCTGCAATAATTCCTGGAATTTTTATAGGTGTAACTCTCATGTTATATAGCTATATTTATGCAAGGGTTAAAAAGCAAGAAAAAAGTGATTTCCCTACACTAAAAGAAGTGATTATTTCTTTCAAAGAAGCATTTTTTAGCATATTAATGCCTATAATTATACTAGGTGGTATATATTTTGGTTTTACTACACCTACAGAGGCTGCTGCGGTGGCTATAATATACAGTTTAGTTATTTCTATGTTAATTTACAAGGAAATAAATTTTAATGATTTAATGTTTATTTCACGGAAATCAGTTATTACCTCAGCCATGATCATGTTCGTTATTGCCAATTCCAAGATTTTTAGTTGGTATTTAACATACAACCAAGTCCCTACAAAAATAGCTGAGACTGTTTTAGGACTAGGAAGTTCTCTAACTGTTATTTTAGTGGCTATAAATTTAATTTTACTATTTATAGGTATGATTATGGACTCAAGTGCCGCGGTATTAATTCTAACCCCATTATTTCTACCCATAGTTGTAAATTTAGGTATGAGTCCAATTCATTTTGGAGTAGTTATGATTGTAAACTTGGCAATAGGAATGTTAACACCACCATTTGGGTTAAATCTTTTTGTTGCATCTGGAATAAGTAAAATGTCAATTCCTGAAGTTATTAAAGGGTCTATGCCATTTGTAATACTTTTAATTATCGATTTATTAATTATTACTTTTATTCCTCAGTTATCATTAATGTTAATCAAGTAAAAAGTAATATTACTCGTTTGATGTATTTTTATACTTTTGAATCTAAAAATTATTAAAAAAATTATCATGCACTTATGAATGACTCTCTTTTATATTGGTCTTAAGGACTATATTTTAAAGGAAATTCCATAAGTGCATTATTTTTTTCTAAAATCGACAGGCAGAGCGGCGGCCAAATTGCAAGTTACGTGGATTGACCAGTCAAGCTATGACATTATACAGTGTATCATTGGTGGATATATCATGGTAGAAGGATTTGCAAGTCAAGAAAGCCCATATGGAAGAAGTGTCATTTGACTGAAAAATTCAAGTATTATAAAAGTTATTTATGGTTAATAAGAAGGAAATATGTCAAAAAAAAGAGGAAAAGATTTAAAAATACAGAATTATAATTTAGTCTGTGTTTTTGAAAAGTTTAGTGGGGGGAAATAGAATGAGCGAAAGTATTAGAAACAAAATTAGTCCCCAAGAAATACTACTTTCTTTGGATATTGGAACGAGGAGTGTAGTTGGTATAGTGGGTAAAATGGAAAATGAAAAGTTTGTTATCATAGATTTCGAAATGATAGAGCATCCAAGCAGAGCCATGTATGATGGACAAATTCATGATATCAATAAGGTTGCAGATGTTGCAAGGGAAGTTAAAGAGAAAATAGAGAAAAGATTGGGTGTTACTTTAAAGCAAGTGGCTATTGCTGCGGCTGGAAGGGCACTTAAAACCTATAAGACACAAGTAAGCAGAGAAATTGATTACGCAAAGGAAATCGATAATAATGTTATAAAAAGTCTAGAATTAGAAGGCGTTCAGAAAGCACAAGAAAGGTTGGAACAGGAGGGTAATACTGTAGAAACAAAATATTACTGTGTGGGACATACCGTGGTGAATTATTATCTGAATGATGGAATAATCACTTCATTAAAAGGGCACAGAGGGAATAAAATTGGTGCTGAAATATTGGCAACCTTTCTACCTTATGTAGTTGTTGATAGCCTATATTCGGTTATGAATAAAATAGATCTAGAGGTTATGAATCTTACTTTAGAACCTATTGCTGCTATTCATGCGGCTATACCACCTAAATTAAGACTTTTAAATTTAGCACTTGTAGATATTGGTGCTGGGACATCGGATATTGCCATCACTAAGGATGGCACAGTCGTAGCCTATGACATGGCAGCAGTTGCTGGTGATGAAATAACCGAAGCTCTGGCAAAAGAATTTTTGTTGGACTTTGACTCAGCAGAAAAATTAAAAATAGAGCTTAATAAAAAAGAAACCCATAATTTTAGTGACATTGTAGGAATACCCTATACGATGCCTACAGGAGAAATCATAGAAAGAATAAAGCCTGCCATTGAAATGTTGGCCATGGAAATAACAGAAAAAATAATCGCTAATAATGGTAAGCCCCCCAGTGCCGTATTTTGTATTGGTGGTGGAAGTCAAATACCAATGTTCACTCAAATTTTAGCAGAAAAACTGGCTATTGTAAAAGAAAGAGTTGTTGTAAGAGGCACAGAAATAATAGAAAATATTAGTTTTTCCTGCGACAAACTGGAAGGACCTGAATATATAACCCCAATTGGAATTGGAATCGTTAGCCTTAAGGATTATGAACAGGATTTTATTGAAGTATTTGTAAATGAAAGTTTAGTAAAGCTTTTTAACACGAAACAATTACTCGTTTCAGATGCCTTAATAAGAATGGGATTCAGTGCTAGAAAACTAATTGCTAGACGTGGAAGTAGTCTTCGTATTGAAGTAAATGGTAATTCAAAACTATTACTAGGGGGATTAGGTGAAACTGCAATAATTATGATAAATAATAAGCCCGCAAGTTTAGACTCACCAATTAAACATAACGATTTAATAGTTGTTAGAAGTGCAGTAGATGGTAACGATGCCAGATTTACAATTAAAGAATTTATCCAGGAATTGAATAATGTAAGCTTCAATGGCGTTGAGTTGAAATTGATCAACAACTTAACTGTAAATGGTGGGGAAGTTTCCATGGATCATTTATTACAAACTGGAGATAAATTAGTGTATAAAGAAATACATTACTTAAGAGAATTACTAGGCAAATTAAACATAAATAAGGCTACCCACGATATATTTGTAAATAATGGAGTTGTAGGAGAAGATTATAAACTTAAACCTATGGATAAAGTAACAACTAGGGAAAAAATAATATCGGAGAACGAAGTTCAAAAAAGTGGAGTTACAGATAAAATAGAAGTGATGGTAAATGATAAAGTGATATTGTTAACAAAAAAGGAAAAACCTCCTATATTCGTGGATATTTTTAATCATTTGGATTTCGATATTAAAAAACCTAAGGGAACCTTACAGCTTAAGCTTAATGGTGAAAGGGCTAATTATACTGATCTATTAAAAAATGGAGATAGGATAGTAATAAACTGGGAAAAATAGAAGAAGCTAGAGATAGTACATCTAGTTTTTGTTCTATAATTATTAGGAAAAAAAGAAGGAGGGATAAAAGCTCCCTCCAAAGAATAAAGGGGAAATTTTCCTGTGTGGATCCTTGTACACTACATAGTATGCATGTACTAGAAAAGGGTTAATAACAATTTTGAATTTATTTTATTATCTAGTCTAGTAGGCAAGACATAAAATATCATGTATATTAGTAATATAGATTTCCAAAGTATAATAATATAGAAGTAGAAAATAATTTTGGCAAGGGGGAAAGCTTTTGAATATAAATACTGAAAAGAAGATTAGGAAATCCCAGGTAGCAACAGGTCTTATCATTGTTTTACTCAGCTTTCTCGTATCCACCACAGGTATATCCTTTTACCTACTTCAACGTAGTACTATGTATAGTGGAGTTACTATAGATCATATTGACGTTGGGGGATTGGTTATTAATGAAGCACAGAATAAAATAACCACCCATTTCGATAATCAGAACTTAGAAGGCGGAATTCAGTTTAGCTATGGAGATAGTACATGGGATATGAATACTGAGGATATGGGTCTTACCTATGATTATACAAGGGCATTAAATGAAGCTTATAATGTTGGGCGTCAAGGAAATTACTATGAAAGGCTTAAGGAAATCATTTCTTTATACAGAAAACCCCATAATATTGAATTAATACCGATATATGATAATGAAAGGCTTGACGCTTTCCTCTATAACATGGAGAGGAATATTAATCAGCTTCCTAAGGATGCTACTATAATTCGATATAATGGAAAGTTTGTAATTGCCGATGAAAAAGTAGGCCAAAAGTTAAATACAAATAAGGCAAAAGCCATGTTAACTGAAAAGATTATGGATCTTAAATTTGATAAACGGGTAGGTATCGATCTATCCGTTGAGACAGAATCACCTAGAATCACTTCTGAAGTTCTTAGTACAATAGATCAATTATTGGCTTCATATAGTACGACCTTTAATGCCTCAAACACTTCACGAACAAAAAATATTGCATTGTCTGCGAAGGCGATTAATGGAACCCTATTAATGCCTGGAGATGTATTCTCTTTTAATGAAGTAGTTGGACCTCGATCTAGGGAACAGGGATATCAGGATGCACCGGTAATATTTAACGGAGAATTGGTTGAAGGTGTGGGTGGAGGAGTGTGTCAGGTATCGAGCACTATATATAATGCTGTTCTACTCAGTGATTTAAAGATTGTTGAGAGAGTCAAACATTCAATTCCTTCCACATATGTACCTAAGGGACAGGATGCCACGGTTTCTTTTGGAGTATTGGATTTTAAGTTTCAGAATGATTTCCCAAATCCAATTTATATTGAAACCTTTACAAAGGGAAATCAAATGCACATAAATATTTACGGAAATAGAACCGATAGTAAGAGTGTTAGAATTACTTCTATTGAGAATGAGGTTGTCAAGCGAGCGGTAGAAGTTAAATATGACAACGCCATGCTCCAGGGGCAGGAGAGAATAGAACAAGAAGGTAGAGACGGCTACAGGGTTACCACCTATAAGACTACCCTTGAAAATGGCAAAGAAGTAAGTAAAGAACAGATTTCAAAGGATTATTACAGACCACAAACTAAAATCATTGTTAAGGGTACTAAGAAACCTCCTAAAGAAATAGAAAAAACGGAGAACAAAGAAAATTTTACTGAAGAGGAGAATTGAATGTAGAATCCTCTGTAATAAGATAGAGGTGGGCGGATGAGCGATTCATTATATGCAAAAGAGATAAAATGCCCCATATGTCAAAACATTTTTTATACGCAGAGGGTGAAGTCTTCAGCTTTGAGAATTGAAAAAAGGGATTCGGATTTTTGTGTTCATTATGCTGGAGAGAATCCCATTTATTATGGAGCTTATGTTTGCCCTTTATGTGGTTATGCTGCACTAGAAAGCAATTTTGGGGATATAGAACTGAAAGCTAAAAAGGCTATACAGGAAAGCATAGTTTCTAGATGGGTACAAAGGGATTTTGGAAAAAAGAGAACGATCAATGAAGCCATAGAGACATATAAACTGACTTTATTATGTGGGCAGGTTGCTAGGCAAAAGAAAGGTACATTAGGGGGAATTTGCTTACGATTGGCTTGGTTATACCGTTATAACCATGAAGAAAGAGAAATTGATTTTTTGAAGCATGCCACTGAATGCTTTGAAGAAGCCTATAGATACGAAAGTCTACCTATAGGTGGAATGGATGATGTTTCAATTACCTATCTTTTGGGGGAGCTTAATCGTAGACTGGGAAAATATGAAGATGCTATTTACTGGTTTAACAAAGCCATAGGAAACCCCGGAATAAAGCAAAAGAAATCTTTGGGAATACAAGCCAGAGAACAATGGGGTCTTGCAAGAGAGCAATTCAAACAACTAAAAGGATGAAAATGAATAGAGGGATAAAGTGAATAAGGTCTATTTTACAAAAATAAAATCTAAATTGGGAGATCTACACCTAGCTTCCAGTGATACTGGTTTATGTAAAATTGGATTACCCGATGAAGATCATACAGCGCTTAATTCATGGTTATCTAGGAATTTCAAGGTTATAGAAGAAAACTATGAAAAGAATGAGTCTGTAGCCAAACAATTAATAGACTATTTAGAGGGTAATCTAAAAACCTTCGACGTAGAGATACATTTAATAGGTACTCCTTTTCAGAAAAAAGTATGGGATGTACTTTCAAGTGTGCCCTATGGCGAAGTGTGTAGCTATAAAGATCTTGCAATTAGAGCAAAAAGTCCTAAGGGCTTTAGGGCAGTGGGAATGGCAAACAATAGAAACCCAATACCTATAATAATACCTTGTCACAGAGTCATTGGAAGCAATGGTGACCTTGTGGGCTATGGTGGAGGTTTGGATATGAAAAAATGTTTGTTGGAATTGGAAGGAAGACTCATTCACAAAGGAAAAGTTGTTACTAAATAGTAACAGCTTTTTAATTTTTATTCTGAAACGAGCTATAAGCTACAAACAACGAACTACGAACAGTTTATGAAGGGAGTAGATGGTAGTTGATACAGTTTATTAAAGTCATAGGGCTTGCCAGTATCTTGAACAGAAGATATAAGAAGCAAACTAGAAATCCAATCGTTTTTGTGCCTGGTTTATATGGCTCCATGGGAGATGAAATAATACCTGGTACTGGAAAATGGGGTTTCGGTATGGCGGCTTCTGTCTATGAGCCATTGATAAAGAAACTTCAAGACATGGGGTATGTTTTGGGAGAAAGCTTATTTATAGCACATTATGATTGGAGAAAAGAATGTAAATATTGTATGAAAAAATATTTGAAACCTGTAGTAGGGTTGGCAAAGAAAAAATCAAAAAGTCAGAAGGTAGACATTATATGTCATAGCATGGGGGGACTTGTTTCAAGAGCTTATGTACAAGATAAAAGCTATGACTATGATGTTAGTAAAATTATATTTATCGCGACACCCCATGCTGGAGCGGCCAACACCTATAGTTTTTGGACAGAAGGAAAGCTTTTATCAAAGAAAGATGCTGAATCCCAACTATTCACCACGCTATTGGAAGGGTATCTATGGATTCTTACAAAATTGCATAATTACAAAAATGAGATGGAGACTATCCATAATCTTCTACTAGGAGCATTGGATTTAATGCCAAACAAGGACTATGGAGAATATCTTTATTATTTTGATGAACAAAA
>JUEG02000665.1_pt1 | contig 12118 bp, 10 predicted proteins | sample 432341 | NCBI WGS metagenome assembly JUEG02 (sample SAMN02953476, study PRJNA257561) | rock porewater metagenome | biome: terrestrial; feature: Opalinus Clay rock; material: porewater; isolation source: Opalinus Clay rock BIC-A1 borehole | place: Switzerland: Mt Terri URL, St-Ursanne ...
GGATTTCAGCAAACATACTCCACTCCTTCAATTTCATTCCCCCTCTGATGTCACTAACTAATTCTACCAGAAGGGTATTGTTATTGTAGTATATTGGAAATTATTATCCGTTTTTGTTTGCCAAAATCTCTCCCTTTTATTTTACCAGTTACAGATGTATATATCTGTACTCTAAATGTAACAATAAAACTACTTCAAAGGAAAAATAAGGGAGGTAATATATAGTGTTAAACTGGATGGTAATGAATATGATGAACACCATGATGTATGATGCCTTGGTAAAAATGATGACAGAAGATCTTTTTATCTTATATAATCCTTCAAAGCCATATCTCAACTTTGCATTTTCAACAGTGCTTGGATTAGATTCTTTTCTCGCTGACTGTTGAGATTGATCCAATTGATTATAGTTACCTTCTTTATTTTCTGTTCTCTTTGCCGTTTTTGGTTCACTAACTTGAATCGGCTTGTAGAAATCGGGATGTGAATAGTGAACAAAATTATATTTTAGATTTAGACCCACAATACTCATGATTTCAAAAATTAGCGTATCTTTATTTGATGTAACGCCACGAAAAGTCCATTTGCTTTTTTCCATATATGGAGGTCTAGCTTCGATAGGTAAACCCATGGAAAATCCATTGGTTGGATTAACATCATGAATCACGCTAGCTTTCTTATGCAAAGTTCTAAGAACATAATTCCATGTGATTTTAGCATATTTGTTCGTCATCAACCACAACAAATGCATTACATTATCATTATTAGCAAGTCTTAACGGATAGTCTCGAGATAAATCAATTTGAACAGTATCTTTGTGTAGATAAGAAATGCTTTCAATTAAAAAATCTAAGCCTTGAGGCTTCAATAATTGATAGGCTAATGTCTTAGATGGAGCTAAAAAGAATCTTATCACTTCAATACATGGAACATAGAAAGTTCTATTTTTTATATTAAATTTACATACTTTCTGTCTTCCGTATAATGAATTCTTATATAGATAATATAAATTATGGGGCATATCAAACCCGCTACAGATCTTAAAGTTGTTTAATCCTGATACATCTATTTCTTCAACTTTTCCTGTTTTCGTAGATTCATCAGGCAATCCATCTTTGTAGCCCTGTCCAATGACTAGATTCGGGAGCGACCCCCAGGGTATTTTAATATCTTTACATGTAACATCTACATCCTGACCAATCTCTTTAGTAACTGATTCTACAGTTTGTTTCGCTACACTAGATTCAACACCTAATTCTAAAAGCTTTATTATAGCCTCTTCAACTGTGTTAACGTTGTTTTTATTTGCCTTTTTTGAGGACTCTATTCGTTGTTTTACTTGATTAAGATTTAAAATTTGTAGTGTTTGATCTTGGAAGTCTTGTACATCTACTGGGCGAATGTCTTCATACTTCATGATTTCATTGATTTTTCCAGATTTTAGTGCCATTAGCATCGGCCTTACCAATTGCAAACTATCCTTTGCAACCTGCTGAATTATTTTTGGTGTAATAGTTTCTTTTCCAGTAGCAATTGCTCTCATTTGTGCCATCGCATAAAGTTTTACTGCGATATCTACTATGCCTTGACTTTCTTCATAGAGAGCATCTTTTAGTTCTTGTGTTAGCTCTACTTCTTTTTTAGTCCATTGATATTGCCACATTCCTTCAATGAGCAGTTCATATCCCCTTGTCCGCTGCCTCTCCGTGCCTGCCTAAATTCACTTTGTAGAACAGACAACGCTTTCATGGTCCCGATCAAAACAACCGGCACGCCTATGGTATTTACAAGATTAACAAAAAAATTAAGCATTTTTTCAGAGCCACCACTCTTAGCAAGGCTAAGATGTTGTATTTCGTCAATTACAAGAAGCCCTAGACTATGATTCATTGCTAATTGTGCCATTCTCGGCATCATCGTATTAACGTTGGTATACCCACTGTATTTGTTAGAGTTACAAAAAAATTTAGCATTTCCTCTGAATCATTTTTTGCATTCATTAAATGTTGAATCTCATCTATCACTAAAACACCAATCCCAGACATACTGGCTAGAGATGTCATATGCAACATCATAGAAGAAGTAATTCGATTTAAATACCCATACTTTTCAAGATATCTTGTACCAAGAAGATCATCTATAGCTTTGAAAAAACTTTTACACAAGGTTGATAGGCTCCCATCATAGGGACAATCTATCTTAAGCCAAACAATTTCAGTCCTGCTTAAGGATTTTTCTCTATACTCTTCATGTTTGATAATCTGAGGATACATGAGTAATAGCCTCTCTATTGCAGTAGTTTTTCCTATCCCAGATATACCAATAATAGAAAGAGAATCTGCTGTAGAGCGTATATGCTCCATATTGGATCTTAATATTTCTTCTCTTTCTTCTTTTTTCTCAGAATGCACTTCATTTAGTATCTTTAATCTTTCAAAATAGGTTCTATCTATAGGATTTCTTGCTAAATATCCTCTTCTGATCATTGAAGATAGTTTGCTTTCTATAGCGAAATGATCTGGTAATGGCTGTATGAAATTTTTAAGCCTTTTTATCATATGAAATCTTAAGCTTTTATTCTTAGATCTTTCATTCTCCTGAAGGATTGGATATCTTGTAAATTGATTTATAATTTTTTCCTCACTAAAAATTGAAGGTAATGCTTCTATATATGGATTATCAACATAGTCAGTAAGTTCTTGTTCTATATATTCTGCTAATTCGATTCTCCCTTTTAATAATGGAGCCATTTTACTACTTTCCAAGCTTCTCATCCCTTTGTCTTTTTATTTTTTCCATCAACGATAAGCGTCTTGTATCTTTTTCTTCCTCATTCTTTTGTATGACTTCTTTATTAAAGTCTTTTACTATTCCTTCCTTTTCTTCTCTGCTTATTTCAAAAGCTTCTTTTTCCCTATTAATCTCTTTTTCTAATTTCCTATTCTCTTTAATTCCTTTTAGTTTTCTACTTTTAGAAACTGTTTCAATAACCGTCTTTTCTTTTTCTTTCTTTGCCTGTTTTATCATGTTTTCTATGTCTTTATTTAAATCTATATCAGATTGGATTTGTTCACAGGCCTCCATTTCAATTAATTCTTCTTTTAATTCCTCTTGAAATAGAATTTCTTCTAGTATACAATCCTTGTACTGCTTACTTTTCTCAAGAAGATAACAAATTTCATAGCCACGTCCGTCTTCATAGGAAATGTATATTTGATTCATGTTTCTTGGGTCATATACAACTTCAATCCATCTATGTTTACTTTTTATAAACCACTGTTCCTCGATTGCCTTTTTAGAACTATAGAATAATTTGCTGAATTTAAGTCCTGATCTTGATATATGGGCACTTCCTTTAGGAAGAAGATTCAATCTCATAATATCTCTTTCTATAACTCTAAGTCTTCCTTTTTTGTTTTTGATCCCCCAACTCCATAAATTTACAGGTGTTGGAGTAAATTCGTCCGAAATCATTTCTTTATCCATAGGATATTTACTTATAATATGTTTGTTATGGTGTAGAACCAATTTTATAAAGATTTGAGTAAATTCTTCTAATGTCAATGTAGCATCTAATCTATAATCCCGGTCTCCTCTTTTCCTAAATTCCTTTTGTATTGCTCCAGGAGCCTTTCGTTTTATTATTTCATTCGTTGTTCTAAAATTTCTTTCAACAATGCCTTTCAAATCCCCTCTATATGGAGAAGTATTTTCTATTTTTATATTTAAGTTATTTGTTAAATTTTCAGTTGAATATCCCTCAAGCTCTCCTCTATCTGCAATAAGGATTTCAGGCATATGATGCGCGGGCCATTGTTCTTTAGTAATTTCAATATCATATTTTTTGCAAAACTCTACCTTATCTGCTACCATATTGTCCAGTGCCATCATAGCCCCTATCCAAGATGGGCCTTCTAACCCCACATACAATCCTGTTACCAGTCTTGAATATACATCCATTACGGCATACACAACAGGTCTACCTATAATTCTATTTCGATTAAGTGAGCTTAGTAAATAAACATCTGCAGCCGTGGCATCTATCTGAAATCTAGTTCCTGGTCCATCTGTTTCCATAACTGAATTCCCTAAGATTGAACGCTCTTTTAGATCAAATGCTTTTGCACTTTCCCTAAAATACATATCTTTCTTTACATCCTCAAATTTTTTAAACCAGTGATAAAATTGATGATACGTTGGAATTCTTGTTTTATCCCATACTTTGTATTTTACTTCTCTATTCTCTGTATATCGATCTGCGAAAAATTGCTTTAGCATTTGGTTATATGTGTCTTTAATAGTTGGTTTCTCTTTTCTTCTATAGAATTTATCTATTGATATTTCAATAATCTTCCTAATGTCCTCTGTTATGTTAATTCCTTCAACAGTTTCTCCTGAATAATTAGTTTTTCTCGGTCTCCCTACCTTTTTCTCTTTTAATTTCCTCTCTTCACCTTTCCCTCCTGAATTATCATAATCAGGTAGTAATGCATTCTTAGTCATTCCTCTTTGCCAAAACCTAGTGAATATTTTCTTTACTGTTCCTTTTGCAATATTGTAATCAATAGCAATCTTTTCAAAAACTTCATTTCTCCTTCTTTTGTTGAGCAAATCAATTTTATATTCCTCCCAGTACTTTTGTATAATCTCCCACTCGAAATCCCGTTTGTCCTTTTGAACTTTTGGAATGTTTTCTTCATTTATATTTTTTACATATGGGTCTGGTACACTAATCAATATATTATTATTAATCTCTGCATCAACTACTTCAACCATTTCTTCTTTTGGCATAACAATATACCCGTTTAGGTTTATATAATATAAGTGCTTATAATCTTTATCTACATATATGACACGTATTTTCTCTTCACTATTATCATTTGTGTACTGAAAAGTTGTATTTTCTATAATCATAATACAGCCCACTCCTCATTATCCCTTGTATGGCTTAATTGTACCCTCATTTTTTTGTTGATATTTAGCGGCACACCTAAATCTACGTATATTTTTTTTCTTATAAGTAGATGTTTAAAAAACGAAATACCAGTTCCTGCTTTAAGGAGCATGTCCTGATCAAATTGATTCGAAATATGCCTAATACTCTCTTCAGTACTTATAATTCTTCTTATATATTCTAATAGCATATCTTCTAAGTAACCATTCTCTATGTCCTTTATAGAATCAATATCATCAATATCATAGTAAGCATGTATGAAGCTAATATTTTGGGCTAACACTTTATCAATTTCGTCTTCTGTGACAATTCCCCAATCAATTTCTTGCTTTTCCCAATATCTGCGTTCGATTTCAAACTTCTCTAAGGTTCTTTCTTCTATCAATTCTTTCTTAGGTTTTATGGTTCTAACTACATCCATATATTTATCCCCATCATATTTCGTTACGACAAAATCGCTAGTCACAACTACGGGATAATCCGTCTTTGGATCTACAGGATGCCTAATTCCTAATTCTTTAGCAATCTCTATTGTTTCTTCTTGTGGTAGTAATGGGAATTGTTCTCTTATATCAACAACAACATCTGCATATTCTAAGATGTAAAAATAATCTCTCTCCAAATCAGAAAGAAAGTCATGTTGCCTTCCAGTCTTTATACCATTGAGTCTTGTTACACGACCTAAAGAAGGAACATCTTGTATCCTCAGCCAAGGCTTATATTCTTTTCCTATTCCTTGACCTCTTCCTTCTTTTATTAGCCTTTCAATTCTGTCTTCATTAATATTTCTTTTCCTCTTTGCCATAAAAAATCACCTCTTATAGTTTTATTATAAACTATAAGAGGTGATTTAAGTCGAAACTTTATTATAAAAAACATAACTTTGTTTTAAAAGTCAAGTCTTTGTTATAAATGACAAAACTTTATTCTAAAACAACAACAATCTCCAAAAGAGTATTCGGTTTATTCTACAGTCACAGATTTTGCTAAATTTTTTGGTTTGTCTACATTGCAGCCCCTAGCCACTGAAATATAGTAGGCTAATAGCTGTAGTGGTACTACGCTTAGGATCGGAGTTAGTTCATCCATGGTATCTGGTATATAGAGTACTGCATCGGCAGTTTTTTCTATCTCTGTATTGCCTTCTTGAGCTACTCCTAGTACAAAGGCACCTCTAGCCTTAACCTCTTGTATGTTAGACAGCATCTTTTCATATAAAGCCCCTTGGGTAGCTAAGGCTACTACCAGTGTTCCTTTGTCTATAAGGGCTATTGTTCCATGCTTTAGCTCTCCTGCTGCTATAGCAAAAGAATTAATATAGGATATTTCTTTAAGCTTTAATGATCCTTCATGGGATACATTAACATCGAGTCCTCTACCCATGTAGAATACACTTTCATTATTGAAATGAGAATCAGCCACCTGTTGAATCGTTTGTTGGTTATCAAGTATCTTTTGGACCTTAGCTGGTAAAGCCTTTAGTTCTGTGATAATTTCATCATATTTTTCCTTGCTTAATGTTCCCTTAGTCATGGCCATATGAAGGGCTATGAGATACATGGAAACCAATTGCGTCGTATAGGCTTTTGTAGAAGCCACGGAGATTTCAGGTCCTGCCCATGTATAGAATACATCATCAGACTCCCTAGTCACAGAGCTACCCACTACATTTACTATTGACAGTATCCTGGCACCCTTCCTCTTAGCTTCTCTTAAGGCAGCCAATGTATCCAGTGTTTCTCCTGATTGACTAATGGCTATAAATAGTGTGTTTTTATCTACAAAAGGATCTCTGTATCTGAACTCTGACGCAACATCCACCTCTACAGGTATTTTGGCAAACTTTTCTATGGCATATCTTCCAACTAGACCTGCATGGTATGCTGTACCACAAGCCACGATGTAGACCTTATTTATATTGTCTAGGTCTTCCTTTGTCAGCTTTATCCCATCTAATATTATATTATCTTGTTTATCCAGTCTTCTTAGCAATGTTTCAGATATACCCTTAGGTTGCTCACTGATTTCTTTCATCATGAAATGCTCGTAGCCCTCTTTTTCAGCAGATTCAGCATCCCAAGTAACATGAAATACCTCTCTATCTAATTGTTGTCCAAGCAAATCGAAAATCTTGATTTCATCCTTCGTAAGTAAAACTACCTCATCATTCTCTATGAGATGCATTTTCCTTGTATATTTTAGTAAGGCAGGAATATCAGAAGCAAGGAAGTTTTCGCCCTCACCTATTCCCACGATCAATGGACTATCTTTTCTTACTGCAACGATCTTATCTGGCTCATCCTTGCATACAACTCCTATAGCATAGGCACCTTCCATCTTTTCTATGGCCTTATATACCGCCGCTAATAAATCTCCTTCATAATAGTAGTCTATAAGGTGAACGATTACCTCTGTATCTACCACAGATTGAAATTTTATTCCCTTTTCTTCTATAAGCCATTCTTTTAGCTTCATATAGTTCTCGATTATTCCATTATGGATTACAGAGATATTTCCACTCATATTGGTAAAAGGATGGGCATTTATGTCGGAGGGCTCTCCGTGGGTTGCCCAACGGGTATGACCAATACCAACATGCCCTTCTATTTTTTCTTTCTTTAAATGGTCTCCAAGTACGCTTAGACTTCCTTTAAACTTGCGCACCTTTATTTCATTACCGTCATGTACTGCTATTCCTGCAGAATCATATCCTCTATACTCCATTCTTGAAAGTCCTTCCATAAGAACTGGAGTTACATCTTTGTCACCAATATATCCAACTATACCACACATGTTATCAAGTCTCCCTTATTTGTATTATTTGACCTGAAAATGGCAACAGAAAATCAGTGTAGCATTTTGTCCGATTTTTTTTGCTACATTCTATTAACCTTTTTCAGTTGTTTCACCCAGTCTTATTTGTCCCTCTAATCACTTAGAGCATTTGTAAGACCTTTATCGGTGGTGATACACCGCAGGGTATCCGCCGAAATTTCGATAAACCCCGTCCTCGTCAACTTAGGATCCTAGTTTCTCCGATCATGGATCTAAGTCCTGGCGCTTAATATTTTTTATATATAACCTCTCACTTATCTATAAGCCTCACCCCTTTCAACACTACCACCAGTATATTACAATACTGGAGCTCAGTCAATCTCAATGTAATCATCCCACTTTTATTGCCTATGTAATGTAAACCCGGATTACCCGGGTTTACACTACTATAGTATGCAAAAGCACCTGTCTTATTGCTTATTTATTGTAATCTTTCTTCAATAATTATTGCCAACTCTCCAGCCAAGGCTTTTAATTGATTCTCATCCTTACCCTCCAACATCACTCTGACCAGCGGTTCTGTACCTGAAGGACGGATTAATACTCTTCCTTCACCATTCATTGCTTTTTCAAGCTTTTCGATCTCATCACATATAACATTGTCTTCCATATACTTTGTCTTATTATAGTTACTTACCTTTGCATTGATCAAAACCTGAGGATAGGTCGTCATCATTCCAGCGAGCTTTGATAAAGACTGTTTCCTTTCCTTTACCACTTCTAATAGCTTCAATGCCGAGAGTAGACCATCCCCGGTGGTATTATGCTCTAGAAAGATCAGATGTCCAGACTGCTCTCCTCCCAGAGTATATCCCTCTTCCTTCATTTTCTCAAGTACATAACGGTCACCCACATTGGTTCTAACAACATTACATCCAGCTTTCTTTAGTGCCATATCAAAACCAATGTTGCTCATTATTGTTGAAACAACAGTGTCTTTATTTAAGCTACCCATTTCCTTCATATAGCTTCCGCAAATGGTCAATATTTTGTCACCATCCACCAAGTTTCCCTTTTCATCCACAGCGATTAGTCTATCCGCATCTCCATCGAAAGCTAAACCCACATCGGCTCCCCAATCCGTCACAAGCTTTTGAAGAGTCTCTGGATGGGTTGATCCACAGTGTAGATTGATATTTAGTCCATCTGGCTTGTGATTTATGATTTTTATTTCGGCTCCAAGGGCTGCTAGCACAGAGGGTGCTGCCACATAGGCTGCACCATTGGCACAGTCCACAGCGATTTTTATTCCTCGAAGATCCGCATTGATTGTATTTGTCAAAAAGTGCGAATATTGTTTGATGGAATCGTCCATCTCTATTTTTCTTCCTATATCGCTACCCCAAGGATACAAGTCAATCTCTTTATTATTTAATATTATTTCTTCTATTTTTTCCTCAATCTCATCCTGTAGTTTAAATCCATCTTTATTGAAGAATTTTATACCATTGAACTCCACAGGATTGTGGGAAGCAGATATCACCACTCCAGCATCTGCCTCGTAGTGCCTAGTTAAAAATGCCACAGCAGGGGTTGGAACAACACCGACACATATGGCATCAGAACCTGTTGAAAGTATTCCTGCCACTATGGCTGCTTCTAACATATCCCCAGATCTTCTCGTGTCCTTACCTATAACTATTCTAGCCTTTTTTTTACCTTCCGTTAGTATGTAGGCTCCAATTCTTCCAAGCTTATATGCTAAATCCGCTGTTAACTCTGTATTTGCAATCCCTCTAACACCATCCGTCCCAAACAACTTACCCATGTATCAGACTCCTCTCGCAATACTCTAAATTTTATTTTATACGCTATTACGAAACTATTTAAATTCAAGTGAATCCCTTATATTCTATCATATTTTGGGCCTTTATTCAAATTGGCAAGCCTATTATTATATGACAGAATTCTACCAATTTCTGATAGGAAGGATATCCTCCTCGACGGTAAGGTATGTTTGGAATGATATAAAAACAAGGTGGTTTTAACCACCTTGTCTATAGATCGTTTAGTTTACTTGGCTTTTGCATCAGGCTGATTTGGCTTCATTAGTATACCATAAGCCTCTTTCGCCAATATAACGGCCAATACTAATAGCAGTACTGGGAACACGACTAGAACGAAATTACCTTTGGCCAAGTTAGCTTTAATTAATAGTATTAAAGCAAATATGGTAACAACAAACATAAAGGCTGTTGGGATTGTAAACATACTATAATTTTTACCAATGTTCTTCAACCAAACTGCTACAGCTATTAGTGATAAAGCTGCTAACAATTGATTTGCAGATCCAAATATCGGCCAAATTACAGACCAACTTCCAAGAGCTAACCATCCACCTACAACAACGGTTATTGATGTGGATACATAGCGATTCGCAAATATGCTTTGTTTTTCTTTTGTTTCATCTTCAAAGAATTCTTGGAATATGAATCTTCCAAGTCTTGTAGCTGTATCCAAGCTTGTTAGTGCGAAGGCCGATACAGCTAAGGCAACAAAGGATTTACCGATTGTAAAAGGAATACCAAAGCTCGTCATGAAGTTACCAATACCATCGGAGAATACATTAACTGGTCCACCTTTTAACAACTCTGTCAATTGACCTTGTGATACATAAGCAGCAGTGATTATGGCTATAACAGCTAATACACCCTCTATTAACATACCCCCATAGCCAATAACCTTAGCATCACCTTCACTGTACAACTGCTTTGAGGTTGTTCCTGATCCAACCAAGGAGTGGAATCCAGAAATAGCACCACAGGCTACTGTAACAAACAACATTGGGAATAATAAATTTCCATTACCAAGGTTAAATGAGGTAACAGCAGGTAATTGGATAACCGGTCTAACTATAGCTATACCTATTACTGCTCCACCTATCATGGCATATAACAAGTATGAGTTAAGATAATCTCTAGGCTGTAGTAGAATCCAAACAGGAGTTACAGATGCAATGAAAATATATACCATAAGAATTCCTACCCAAGTATTTTTACTTAATGCTAATGGGAACAAATTTCCTAAGGCAATACATACAAATAATAGTGTTACTCCTATTATACTACCTATTGTTAAAGAAACACCTTTTCGATATACTGCAAAACCGAAAACTACAGCTAATACAATAAACATCATAGAAGCACTAGCCGCCTCAGGTACAGCTGTAAATGTGTTTGCAACGATATTTGTAAAAGCTGCCACAACCAATAGCAGTGTTAACCAAGCAAAGATCGCGAATAACTTTTTGCCTCTTTTACCCATGTTTTTTTCAATTACTTGTCCGATAGAGTTACCCTCGTGACGAACGGATGCAAACAATGACCCATAGTCATGTACTCCACCAAAGAATATACTACCAATGACGATCCAAAGCATTACTGGAACCCATCCAAAGACAGCTGCTGCTATAGGACCATTTATAGGTCCAGCACCTGCAATAGATGCGAAGTGATGACCTAATAACACAGGTGCTTTAGCAGGCACATAGTCCACTCCATCATTTTTTGTATGGGCTGGAGTCTTTCTGGAAGGATCGACTCCCCATTGTTTTGCTAACCATGCACCGTAGGTTACATAGGCAACAATGAAAATAATTATACTACCTAAAACTAATACTAATGAGTTCATTAATTTTCCCCCTTATAATAATATTATGAGACCTTATAAACCTCTTTTACCTCCCTTCCTTTTTTATTTGTTATTACTTCGCCTGTATCTAGCATTACCAAGATCAACCTAATGTCAGCCCATCCCTTAAGTCCAAAGGCAAAGCTCTTTTGATATTTAAGTTTTTTTACTATATTGATGAAATCCTTTTCACAGGACTGATCAACCACTAATATCCCTGTTATTATACTGGACATATGCTCTTCATGGGGTGTAACGAAATCTATGGTAGCCGATTTCAAAGCATCAATAAAAGCCTCAAGCTTAGATTTGTCCAACTGAGTATAATGCTTCAATAGGCAGTACTCATTATTTTCTATACCAAAAATCTTTGCTTTCTTGGTTAAAATGTACCTTTCACTCTTCATAAAGTACTTGGCAGAAAGCTCAAACTCCATGCCTTTATAATTAAAGTTCTTTTCTAGATCAAAGCACCCTTGCAGTTTTTCCTCTATATTTTCTAGATATTTTGTGAACTCCATGTTTCCTCCTCGTGTATATGAATTTCTTAATATTTGGATACTTTAACTATAATACATTAACGTGGTAGAAAACTCTATGATTATAAGATATTATACAGAGAATTCTTACAGCTTTAAAGTTTTTTTGTCTATTTAGTATTAATTTATGTTTAAGATGCACAATATTATGCTTTAGTTG
>JUEG02000030.1_pt1 | contig 12114 bp, 6 predicted proteins | sample 432341 | NCBI WGS metagenome assembly JUEG02 (sample SAMN02953476, study PRJNA257561) | rock porewater metagenome | biome: terrestrial; feature: Opalinus Clay rock; material: porewater; isolation source: Opalinus Clay rock BIC-A1 borehole | place: Switzerland: Mt Terri URL, St-Ursanne ...
TGAAGAGCTTGAAGAGCTTGAAGAGCTTGAAGTACTCAAACCAATGTTTGAGTTCAACCCGGCGACAGGCCTCCCAATGGTCAGCGATTGCTTCGATGCTGGAGGGAACGCATTCGGCTTCGGGGATGATTGAGCAGTAGTCTGTGAAGACACAGTCCGAAGCCGACAGTAAAAACGTGAAGTTCCTCTTGTTCTTAGTGATAATCCGAGCTTGCTCTGCTTGGATGGTTACGTCTCATGGAACTGATCGACAACATCAACGCGCTGCTCGGCGAGGATCTCAAGGGCCAGCTCAAGCCCGGTGCCAAGCTGAAGATCGCCGCCTCCTGCTTCTCGATCTACGCCTATGTGGCATTGAAGAAGGAGCTTGAGAGCATCGACTCCCTGGAGTTCGTCTTCACCTCGCCAACCTTCGTGCCCAGCGAAGCCAGCGACAAGTTGAAGAAGGAGCAGCGCGAGTTCCACATCCCCAAGGCCGAACGCGAACGCAGCATCACCGGCAGTGAGTTCGAGATCCAGCTGAAGAACAAGCTCACCCAGAAGGCCATTGCTCGCGAGTGCGCCGACTGGATTCGGCGCAAGGCGACCTTTCGCTCCAACCGAGGCCAGGCGCCGATGCAGCCTTTCATCGGAGTAAAAGGGCAGGCGGAAGATGCCGTCTACATGCCGGTGCAGGGCTTCACCGCCGTGGACCTGGGCTACCAGAGAGGCAACGCGCTCTCCAACATCGTCACGCGCTTCGACGAGCCGGCCCACACGGGCATGTTCCTCAACCTGTTCGAGCAGATCTGGAACGACCCGGACAAGCTGGAAGATGTCACCGCGCGCCTCTGCGAGCACATCGCCTCGGTCTATCAGGAAAACGCGCCCGAACGCATCTACTTCCTGATGCTCTACAACATCTTCCGCGAGTTCCTGGAGGACGTCAGCGAGGACGTGCTACCCAACGAACTCACCGGCTACCAGGACACCCTGATCTGGCAGAAGCTGTTCAACTTCCAGCGTGACGCGGCGACCGGGCTGATCAACAAGCTGGAAACCTATAACGGCTGCATCCTGGCCGACAGCGTGGGGCTGGGCAAAACCTTCACCGCGCTGGCCGTGATCAAGTACTACGAGCTGCGCAACAAGTCCGTCCTGGTGCTCTGTCCGAAGAAGCTGGCCGACAACTGGCTGAACTACAACCAGAACCTCAAGACCAACATCTTCGCCAAGGACCGCTTCAACTACGACGTGCTGTGTCATACCGACCTCAGCCGTACCCGCGGCACCTCGCTGGGCATTCCGCTGGGCCGGGTCAACTGGGGCAACTACGACCTAGTGGTGATCGATGAGTCCCACAACTTCCGCAACAACGACGCCTACAAGGACAAGGAAACCCGCTACCAGCGGCTGATGAACCAGGTCATCCGCCAGGGAGTGAAGACCAAGGTGCTGATGCTCTCGGCCACCCCGGTCAACAACCGCTTCAACGACCTGAAGAACCAGCTGGCCCTGGCCTACGAAGGCGACAGCGAGGCGCTGAGCAAACGCCTGCGCGGCGACCAGGACATCGAGCAGATCTTCCGTCGCGCCCAAGCCGCCTTCAACGCTTGGTCCAACCTGCCAGCGGAGAAGCGCACCGCCACGGCGATCCTCAACAGCCTAGATTTCGACTTCTTCGAGCTGCTCGACAGCGTGACCATCGCCCGCTCGCGCCGGCACATCGAAACGTTCTACAACACCGCCGACATCGGACGCTTCCCAGAGCGCCGCAAGCCGCTGTCCTTCCACTGCGCTCTGACCCAGCGCGATGACGTGATCGGCTTCAACGAGATCTTCGATCAGCTCTCGCTGCTCAAGCTCGCCGTGTATGCGCCGGTCAGCTACATCCTGCCCAGCAGGTTGAAGAAGTACGAAGAGATGTACGACACCCAGACCGAAGGCGGGCGGGGCAAGCTCAAGCAGGTCGACCGCGAGAAGAGCCTGCAGGCGCTGATGACCACCAACCTGCTCAAGCGCCTGGAAAGCTCTGTGGAAGCCTTCCGCCTGACCCTGCAAAGCCTGCAGGGTAGCCATCGCAGCGCTCTGGAGAAGATCGCCAACTTCCGCAAGACCGGCCAGGAGAGCGGCTTTGCCGATGTCTCGGCGGCCTTCGAAGATGTCGATTTCGACGATGACAGCCTGCCGGTGCCGGGCGACTTCAGCATCGGCAAGAAGATCACCATCAACCTGGCCGACATGGACCTGCCCTCCTGGGAACAGGACCTGCAGACCGACCTGCTGTACATCGATGAACTACTCGGCGAGATGAGCAAGGTCACCCCGGCCGACGATGCCAAGCTGCAGCACTTGAAAACACAGATCGCCAGCAAGCTCGCCTCGCCGATCAATCCTGGCAACCGCAAGGTGCTGATCTTCACCGCCTTCGCCGACACCGCCAATTACCTCTACGACAACCTGGCCAGCGACCTGCAGCGTCACCACCAGGCGCACACCGGCAAGGTCACCGGCAGCGATGCGCCCAAGTCGACCCTCGGCACCATGCCCGGCAGCCGGCAGAGCTATGACTTCCAAGGCCTGCTGACCTTGTTCTCGCCGCGCTCCAAGGAAAAGACCGTGATCTACCCGGACGAGCCGCGCGAGATCGACATCCTGATCGGCACTGACTGCATCTCAGAAGGCCAGAACCTGCAGGACTGCGACTACCTGATCAACTACGACATCCACTGGAACCCGGTGCGCATCATCCAGCGCTTCGGCCGGGTCGACCGGATCGGATCGCAGAACGCCAGCATCCAGCTGGTCAACTACTGGCCGGACATCAGCCTCGACGAGTACATCAACCTCAAGGAGCGGGTGGAAAACCGCATGATGATCGCCGACGTCACCGCGACCGGCGACGACAACGTGCTCAACGCCCAGGCCAACGATGTGGCCTACCGCAAGGAACAGCTACGCCGCCTGCAGGACGAAGTGATCGAGATGGAAGACCTCAAGACCGGCGTCTCCATCACCGACCTCGGCCTCAACGATTTCCGCATGGACCTGCTCAACTACATCAAGCAGCACGGCGAGCTGGTCCACCTGCCCAATGGCCTGCATGCCGTGGTGCCGGCACGCCCCGAGGTGGGCCTGCTGCCGGGCGTGATCTTCACCCTGCGCAACCGCAACCATGGGGTGGACATCAACCAGCAGAACCGCCTCTACCCCTACTACCTGATCTACATAGGCACCGATGGCCGGGTCATCAGCGACCATACCGAAGCCAAGCGCCTGCTGGACCTGGCCCGTATCGCCTGCAAGGGTTACAACCAGCCGATTGCCGAAGCCTACCAACGCTTCAACCAGGCCACCGATGATGGCCGCCAGATGCAGGCCTACTCCAACCTGCTCGATCAGGCCATTCGCGCCATGATCGAGGTGCAGGAAGAGAAGGACATCGACAGCCTGTTCAGTGGCGGCCGGACCACCGCGCTGTGTGACAGCATTACCGGCCTTGACGACTTCGAGCTCATCGCTTTCGTCGTGGTCATCTGAACCCCGCTCCTTGCCTTCATGGATGAATCCAAATGAAAAAAACACTCGCCGCAGCCATTCTTTCCGGCCTGTTCGCCACGGCGGCGACCGCCAGCACCGTGCCGTCCGAAGCGGACATCAAGCGCCAGGCCCTCGCGGTTGCCTACAAGCATGCCGAGAGTATTGGCTGCACGGACCCCGAGTACGTGAATCAGGAATTCATGACCCTGGTACCCTGGGCGGACTTGTACGACAGGGAGGCAGCCGAGTATGCCGTCATCTGGAACGGTGACATTGGCTGCGCCGGTGGCAGCGGCACGACCGGCGTCCACTTGTCAATCGTCAAGGTCGGCGCGGGCAACACCTTCTATGTGGACCCGCACAAGTCTTCGCCGGTGACCGAGTTCGAGTTCTACTCCAGCACGGGTTACGATGCTGTCGTAGCCAACACCGGGGATGTGATCGTCATCGATGGTCGGGACTATGCCGAGAACGATGGCCGCTGCTGTCCAAGCCTGAAGGTGCGCTACACCCTCAAGCGCAATGAGGAAGGGCATTGGAAGCTGTTCAACAAGAAGGCCCTCTAGGCCTGTTCGTCGGCATGAGCCTCATGAGCTGCGGACAACTGTTCAAATTCCCGGAAAAGGCCAGGTTCGACCGGGTGATACCCAAGTCGAAGATCTACGAGCGCGCCAAGCCGGACAGCGCCCTGCGTGACACCTTCGTCAGCCAGGTCGAGCAGATCCGCTGGGCCTACAAGCTGGCTCCCGAGACCCTCAATCTGCCGGCGACCCGCACGGTCAGCGAGATTCAGGTGTTCCACATCGAGCTGCGCAGGGCAGGGCTGGATCATGCCGTGCTGCGTGCCATCGACAAGGCCATTCCGTTTCCGTTGCTCTTCGAGCTGACCTACGGTGGCCGGGTCAAGCTGGCCGCGGCCTGGAAGCGACCGAGCGAAGCCAATAGCAGCCACTGGGGGGTGGGCAACTACTTCGAGAGCAAGTGGCTGCCGGAAGACTCGCCCCGCCAGCCACTGCCCATTGTGCTGGACATGGCCGCTCTCTACGAGCAACTACTGAGCCCATTGGTGGCAGGCCAGAGCCAACCGGAGTCCGTGTCTGTCTCCACCGGAGAAGCGCCTGCCCCGTACTCAACCACAGTGCAGGTCGCTGCTGGCTCGGTCAGCCTCAGCCTGGAGCAGCGTATTGCTCTGGCCGAGCGCATCGCCGCCCAGAGCAAGGAGATCGAGCGGATCAAGGCGCGCCTTGGCCGCGAAAAACAGTTCAACAAGCGCGTAGCCATCAATGCCGAGCTGCGCGATGCCAGACAGGAATTGGAGCGGCTGACCCGTCAGCAGGCCGCTGCCGCACAACATTGAGAGAGACCCGATGGACAAACTGAAGATGCACAGCCCCGACCTGAGCCAGGAGAACATCGCGAAGATTCGCGAGCTGTTTCCCGGCTGCGTGACCGAGGCTCGGGACGACAAGACCGGCAAGCTGCGTCTGGCGGTGGATTTCGACCAGCTCAAGCAGGAACTGAGTGACCATATCGTGGAGGGGCCGCAGGAGCGCTATCGGCTGGACTGGCCGGGGAAGCGGGAAGCTTTGATAGTTTCAAATACGCCAATTGGGAAAACACTCCGCCCTGCGGAGAGCGAAAGTGTCGACTTCTCAAAAACCCGGAACCTACTCATTGAGGGAGACAATGCCGATGCGCTGAAACTGCTTCAGGAGAATTATCTTGGCAAGATAAAGCTTATCTATATTGATCCTCCGTATAATACGGGAAGTGATTTCATCTATGAGGATCGCTTTGCGCAGGGGGCTCAAAGGTACTTGGAGGAATCTCTTCAGAAAGACTCCGAGGGTAATCGGTTAGTATCAAATACAACTGCAAATGGCCAATTTCATTCCGACTGGCTATCAATGCTATATCCGCGAATTAGATTGGCAAAGAAGCTGCTATCTGATGATGGGGTGATTGTAATAAGCATTGATGATGGTGAGGTCAGTAATCTCCGTATCGTTTGTGATGAGGTGTTTGGGCGGGATAACTTTATTGCGCAGTTTGCTTGGAAATCTCGTGTCAGCGAGGATACTAGGGCTACTACTGGGGTATCAACGGATCATGAGTATCTTGTCTGCTACTCTCGCGGAGATAGTGCGCGCTTTCGCGGAACCGAGAAAGACTTTGACAAGTTCTCGAACCCAGATAACGACCCGCGTGGGCCTTGGAGGTCCGCAGATCTAACTGGTCTAGCTACCAGGGATGCAAGGCCAAACTTGCATTACGACCTAGTTGATCCAGAGACGGGAATTAACTATGGGTGCCCGCCTAAAGGGTGGCGCTATGAGCCTAAAACAATGAGCCTAAAGATCCAAGAAGGGCGCATTATATTTCCTGAGAACGCTGAAGGCAGGCCCCGGCATAAACTTTTCCTTAATGAAATGAAGAGCCTATTCAAGAACATTTCATCCGTTCTGAGTGGCTTCAGTACTGCCGATGGGACCAGGGAGTTAAATTCACTAATGGGAGGGGTTGCATTTACCTTCCCCAAGCCAACAGCCCTCATTCAGCTTTTTATTGAGCAGCTAACAGAGTGCGGAGATGTTGTTGTCGACTTTTTTGCTGGCTCAGGAACTACAGCGGACGCCGTATTCAAGCAGTGCGCAGCAGATGGGCATTCGAGAAGCTTTATCTTGGTTCAGCTTCCGGAGCAGCTTGATCGCGAAAACTCAGTTCAAGGTACTGCTGCTAAACTATGCGACACACTTGGGGTTCCTAGAAATATCGCTGAGCTCACAAAAGAACGAATCCGCCGTGCTGGCAAGAATGTCCTCGAAGGCAATTGTCACCCCGACTGGAATCGTGATGTCGGCTTCCGCGTACTCAAGGTCGACACCTCTAATATGAAGGACGTCTTCTATCGCCCGGATCAGCTGTCGCAGGCCGACCTGTTCGAGTCGGTGGACAACGTCAAGCCTGACCGTACTACCGACGACCTGCTGTTCCAGGTGCTTGTGGACTGGGGTGTGGATCTGACCCTGCCTATCCGCCGCGAAACCTTGCAGGGTAAGACGGTGTTCTTCGTCGACGACAATGCCTTAGTCGCCTGCTTCGACCAGGGCATCAGCGAGGAGCTGGTCAAGGAACTGGCCAAGGCCGAACCGCTGCGGGTGGTATTCCGCGACAACGGCTTTGCTTCCGATGCGCTGAAGATCAACGTCGAACAGATCTTCCGTCAGCTGTCGCCGAGCACTGAAGTCAGGACGCTTTGAAGGAGGCCGTAATGGATCATCAGGCTTTGCAGGCGTTGCTGGAGTCACTGGTCGAGCGCTGGGAAGGTGAGGCGGTGGAGTTCAAGCGCGCTGGTAATGACTATTCCAGCGACAAGATCGGCCGCTACTTCTCTGCCCTGGCCAACGAGGCGAACCTGCGTAATCAGGACCGTGCCTGGCTGGTGTTCGGTGTAGACAACCGCACCCGTTGGGTGGCGGATGGAGGTACCGACTACCGCCCGCAACCCGAACGCTTGCACAACCTGAAAATGGAGATTTCCGACTCCACCGAGCCGAGCGTCACACTGCGCGAAATCCATGAGCTGAAGCTGGATATGGGCCGGGTGCTGCTCTTCGAGATCCCCGCAGCACCGCTTGGCTTGCCGATTGCCTGGAAGGGGCATTATTACGCCCGCTCCGGGGAGAGCCTGACCCACCTGGGGCTCGATAAGCTCGACGAGATCCGCGCTCAGGTGGGCGCCGCCGATTGGTCGGCCCAGTTGGTGCCGGGCGCGAAGTTATCCCACCTGGACAGCGTTGCCCTGAATACGGCTCGCGAATCCTTTGCCAAGAAATACGCCAACCGGTTCGACCTGGACGAGGTGATGGGCTGGCCGGTTACTACTTTCCTCGACCGCGCCAAGTTGACGCGTGACGGGCAGATCACGCGGACGACCTTGCTGTTGCTTGGCAAGCTGGAGGCCGCGCATCTTTTGTCTCCCCACCCCGCGCAAATGACCTGGAGGCTGGAGGGGCCGGAGCGGGCCTACGAGCATTTTGACCCACCGTTTCTGCTCGCTAGCAGCGACTTGTATCGCAGGATACGCAACATTCAGGTGCGCCTATTGCCGGATGACCAATTGCTGGCGGTGGAACTGGCCAAGTACGACCAGAAGATCGTCCTCGAAGCGCTGCACAACTGCATTGCCCACCAGGATTACAGCCGCAATGGCCGAATCGTGGTGACGGAGTTTCCTGATCGTCTGGTGTTGGAGAATGAAGGTGGCTTTTTCGAGGGACAGCCTGCCGACTACATTGCTGGCACCCGCACGCCACGGCGCTACCGTAATCCTTTCCTGGCCCAGGCGATGGCTGAGCTGAACATGATCGACACCATGGGCTACGGCATCCATGACATGCACGCCCGCCAGGCCCGGCGCTTCTTTCCCATGCCGGATTACGACCTGAGTGAACCGCAGATGGTGCGGCTGACCATCCATGGTCAGGTGGTGGACCCGGCTTATAGCCGTCTGTTGATCCAAAAAACAGACCTGCCGCTGGAGGACGTGCTCGCCCTCGATCGAGTCCAGAAGAAGCTGGCGATTCCGGACGATGCGGTTTCGCGCCTCAAGCGCGCCGGGCTGATTGAAGGCCGCAAGCCTAACTTCCATGTCTCCGCAAGCGTTGCCAAAGTCACTGCCAGTAAGGCGGACTACATCCGTACCCGCGCCCAAGACGACGAGTTCTACGCCAAGCTGCTTACAGATTATCTGGAGCGCTTCGAGCAAGCCAGCCGTGCAGAGATCAACCAGCTCCTGCTCGACAAGCTTAGTGATGCGCTGGACCCGCAGCAAAAATACAACAAGATCAGCACGTTGCTGACGAAGCTGAGGCGCCGCGGGGTCATTGTGAACACGGGTTCAGATACCGCATCTTGCTGGAAAATTGCAGAGAGCTTCAAAAGAGAAAAATAGAGAGCCTGCAAAGAGATCTTGGTAAAGCCGTTAAAAATCAATAGGTTACAGTTATTTGTAGGCTGCGGCCTGCAGAGAGCTTGCAGAGAAGGTCAGTGGTGAGATGAAACTCAAATTCAAAGTACAGCCCTACCAGACCCATGCTGTCGAGTCCGTGGTGGACTGCTTTGCCGGCCAGCCACTGAGCAATGGCTTGACCTATCGCATTGATCCTGGCCAGCAAAGCCAGGCGAACGCTTTCGAGGATGGCTTCAAGAACGCCGACCTTGTCTTGAGCGACATGCAGTTGCTGGAGAACATCCAGAAGGTTCAGCGTCGGCAGAACCTGCCGGTATCCCAGACTCTAGTCGAGTTCACCACGTTCGATGCCAAGGGTGCCCGCGTGCCGGTCAAGGCGACCTACAAGAAGGAGGCACTGGCGGCTACGCGGATCCACCTCGATGTAGAAATGGAGACCGGCACCGGAAAAACTTACTGCTACATCAAGACGATTTTCGAACTGAACAAGCGCTACGGTTGGTCGAAGTTCATCATCATGGTGCCGTCGATTGCCATCCGCGAAGGTGTGCAGAAGTCGCTGCAGATCACCGCCGACCATTTCACTGAAGGCTACGGCAAGAAGGCTCGGTTTTTTACCTACAACTCTAAGCGGCTGCATGAGCTGGAGAGCTACTCCTCAGATGCCGGCATCAACGTGATGGTGATGAACATCCAGGCATTCAATGCCCGTGGTGCTGACAATCGCCGCATCTACGACGAGCTAGATGACTTCCAGTCGCGCAAGCCCATCGACGTGATCGCCGCCAACCGTCCGATCCTGATTCTGGATGAGCCGCAGAAGATGGAAGGTGCCGCCACCATGGAGGCTTTGCCCAAGTTCAAGCCGCTAATGATTCTGCGCTACTCGGCCACCCACCGTACGCTGCACAACCGTATTCACCGCCTCGACGCACTGGATGCCTACAACCAGAAGCTCGTAAAGAAGATCGCCGTGCGTGGTATCCAGACGCGCGGGCAGGCCGGCACCAATAGTTATCTGTACCTAGAGGGCATCGACATCTCCAGCAAGGCGCCAGTGGCGCGCATCGAGCTTGAGATGAAACTGAAGTCTGGAGAGATCAAACGCCAGCTGCGCCGCCTGGCATTTCGCGATGATCTATTCGCGGTATCCGGCGAGCTGAATCAGTACCGCGACGGTTTTGTCATCAGCCAGATCGACGCCAATGCCGATACCGTGGAGTTCACCAACGGCCTCGTGCTGAAGGCCGGCGAGGCCAATGGTGATGTGTCCGAGCGCGACATCCGCCGTATCCAGATTCGCGAAACCATCAAGGCCCACCTGGACCGGGAGAAACAGCTGTTCGCCCAGGGCATCAAGGTGCTGTCCCTGTTCTTTATCGATGAGGTGGTGAAGTACCGTGACTACAGCCAGGCCGATGAGAAGGGCGATTATGCTCGGACCTTTGAAGAGGAATACCAGCAGCTGAAAGACGAGTACCTGTCGGAGCTGGACCTGGACAATCATGCTTATCGCCAGTACCTGTCAGGAATCGACGCGCAGGCCACCCACAATGGCTATTTCTCCATCGACAAGAAAACCAACCGCTTGAAAGACCCGGCCGTAGGGGCCAGGGCGGTCGATTCGGATGATGTAGACGCCTATGACCTGATACTCAAGGACAAGGAGCGGCTGCTGTCGTTTGCCGAGCCTACCCGCTTCATTTTCTCTCATTCCGCGTTGCGCGAAGGTTGGGACAATCCGAACGTTTTCGTCATGTGCATGCTCAAGCACAGCGACAACAGCATCTCCCGCCGTCAGGAAGTGGGGCGCGGCTTGCGGCTGTGTGTAGACCAGCATGGCGACCGTGTAGATCATCCGGCCGTGGTACACGACGTTAACGTGCTCACGGTGATTGCCAGCGAAAGCTATCAGAGCTTCGTGGCCGGGCTGCAGCAGGAGATCGCCGAAACCCTCACGGCACGGCCTCGCCAGGCTACCGAAAGCTACTTCACCGGCAAGGTGTTGAGCACCGAGCAAGGGCCGGTCGAAGTGACGCCGGCCATGGCTAAGCAGATCTATCGGTACCTGGCGAAAAATGACTACACCGACGATACGGGCCAGATCGCAGAGGCATACCACCAGGATAAAGCCGCTGGCACGCTGGCATCCTTGCCGGCAGAGCTGCAGCCGTATGCCGATCATATTTTCGAGCTGATCGACAGCGTGTTCAGCGATGCGCAGTTGCCCAGGGTGGACGACGGCCGCAAGCCCAAGACCAATCCGCGCAACGCGAATTTCGACAAGAAGGAGTTCCAGGAGCTCTGGAACCGGATCAACCGCAGGGCGGTGTACCGCGTCGAGTTCGACTCGCCCGAGCTGGTGCGCAAGTGCATCGCTGCGCTCGACAGCAAGCTGCGTGTTACCCCACTGCAATACTCGGTGCACAAGGGCATCCAGCACAGCGGCCTGACGGATGAGCAACTGCGTGCTGGCGATGGCTTCAAGGTGGAAGAAACGGCGACCGAGTACGCCGACTCCATTCATTCGACGGTTCGCTATGACCTGCTAGGCAAGGTTTCCGCGGCTTCACAGCTGACCCGCCAGACCACAGCTGAGATTCTGCAAGGTATTCAGCCTGCGGTGTTCAAGCAGTTCAGCCAGAACCCGGAGCATTTCATTGCCGAAGCGTCGCGACTGATCATCGAGCAGAAAGCCGCGATGGTCATTGAGCGGCTGGTGTATGACGAGCTGGATCAGCAGCACGACGTGTCGATCTTCACTGCCAACCAGGTAGGCCAGGACTTCTCCCGTGCCTCGGCAAAGCTGAGCAAACATATCTACGACTACGCCATCGTTGACTCCGATATCGAGCGCCGTTTTGTGCAGGAGCTGGATACCAGCAGCGAGGTGGTGGTGTACGCCAAACTCCCGCGCGGCTTCCTGATTCCGACCCCGGTGGGCGATTACAACCCGGACTGGGCAATTTCGTTCCGCGAGGGTAACGTGCGGCATATTTATTTCGTGGCTGAAACCAAGGGGTCCATGTCCTCGCTGAAGCTGCGAGAGATCGAAAAGACCAAGATCGAATGCGCGCGCAGGTTCTTCGATGAGATTAGCCAGCGTGTCACGCAGGACCGCGTCAGGTACGACGTGGTGACCGATTACGCACAGCTGATGGACATCGTGGCGCCTGTCGCTGGCTGATAGTAGCGGCAAGCGCGCGCTGGCTGGGGCGCTTCGCCGATAGCTGTACCCCCCGTTCCATCTATTATCTTGGTGGAATGCCCCCCCCTCGTTCCACTGCAAGGCTCAGCGGAATGAGGGGGCGAGTATCGAATCTTCGCCTAATTGGCCTTATTAAGCTTTTTCACCAACTCCGGTTCGCACCTCTGGCTCGATAATTTTCCTTGTTCTATTAACCTGGCAAATAAATAGGGCATATTAGATAATCTGTCTCCATGAAAATAGATGCCCGTAAACTCAGCCCCCAAGAACAACGTGAAAAGCGCTCCACGGCCCTACGCATGCGTGAGCAGGGTTACACCTACAAGGCTATTGGCGAAGCGGTTGGTGTTCACCCCCGCACTATTGCTCACTGGGCGCAGGTCGCAGAACATAAAGGCGAAAAGGCTGCCATTGC
>JUEG02000450.1_pt1 | contig 12108 bp, 10 predicted proteins | sample 432341 | NCBI WGS metagenome assembly JUEG02 (sample SAMN02953476, study PRJNA257561) | rock porewater metagenome | biome: terrestrial; feature: Opalinus Clay rock; material: porewater; isolation source: Opalinus Clay rock BIC-A1 borehole | place: Switzerland: Mt Terri URL, St-Ursanne ...
CGGTGACGATAGTCTCCAGTGGAGAGTATCGCCGAGCCGCCTTTCCCAATAAGAGCACTTGGCGGCGAAGGAGGTAGACTTCATCCAACGGCGCGGAAGTATTCGTTAATTTCATGCACAAAGGCTTTAAACATTTAATGGCTTATGAGTGTTTTTAAAAAGGAATTTATTCAGAAATGTCGAATAAATCAAATAATATTTAATATTCTAATATAATTTATAAGAATAACTTTTAAACGAATAGATTTTGATGGGTAGACGTTGTCATTTCTATTTCAACCACTAAGGATGGTGATAAAAGTGGCGTCTGAACATAAACAACAAAACTTTAACCAACAAGACTCTTATACGTGTGAATTAAGAAAAACCCTCGAGCAACAGTTTTTACAACAGATTATTGATAATTCATCTGATGCGATATTTGTTATCGATAAATATGGCAACGTTCTCTTGTCTAACTCAGGAACGGAGAAATTTATGGGATGTAAGGCTGAAGAACTGATTGGGGAGAATGTAAAGGAATTACTAAAAAGGGGTATCTATGACTGTTCTCCGTCCATGAAGGCTATTAAAAAACGTTCTATAGTATCAGGGAATGTTACAAACAGGCTTGGAATTCAGTTTATGGTTACCAGTAATCCATTGCTGGATGAAAATGGTGATATTGTTATGGTTATCACTAATGCACGTGATAAAAATTTGGTCGATGAGTATATAGCAGCTTTAGAAAAAGAAAGATTAACTGTGAATCGTTATAAAAATGCGGTAGAGTATTTGAGTGAAGTGGATTTGGAGAATAAAGAGCTTGTGGCCGAGAGTCAGCAAATGCGCCAAATTATGAAGATCAGTAATGTCATAGCGAAAACCGACAGTACTGTAATGCTGATCGGAGAAACAGGTACTGGTAAAGAAATAATGGCTAGACATATTCATCGCAATAGTCTTCGATCGAAAGAACCGTTTATCCCCGTAAATTGTGCAGCGATTCCTCATGAATTACTGGAGTCGGAATTCTTTGGCTATGTGCGAGGGGCCTTCACGGGTGCAAATCCGCAAGGAAAACCGGGGTTGTTTGAAATTGCCGATAAAGGGACTTTGTTTTTGGATGAAATTGCTGAATTGCCACTAGCGATGCAGGCTAAGCTGCTAAGAGTTTTAGAATCCAGTGAAGTCCAAAGGTTAGGTGATACGACCATTTACAAGTCCAATGTTCGATTTATCGCTGCTACGAATAGAGATTTAAAAATAATGATGAGACAAAAATTGTTTAGAAGCGACTTATACTATCGCCTTAATGTAATACCCATTGATTTACCGCCTTTAAAAGAAAGACCTGAGGATATCATTGCCTTTGCTCATAAATTTTTGGAGGAATTGAATAGAAAATACACTCTCAAGAAGAGATTTTCTATTCAAGCGACACAAGAATTTTTAAAATATAGTTGGCCTGGAAATGTCCGAGAATTGCGGAATGTTATTGAAAGATTAGTGATTACGTCAGCTAATGACACTTTAAATTTTGATTATGATTTAGAATGTTTTCCTGAGATTAATATAGCTTATCAAGGAACTCTAAAAAGTGTTATGAAAGCCGTGGAAGAGAAGTATATAAATCAAGTTCTGGAAGAATGCAATGGACGAGTAGACGAAGCAGCTCGGAGATTAGGAGTCCACCGCTCCTTGCTGTATCGAAAGCGCGAAGTGAAATCCACATGACGAAACGTTACAGATACAGTTTTTAACAATTTAGCCGCTTTTTCTTTACGATCTATTATAGAATAACTTATAATAAACAAGACACTCATGTTGGAGTGTCTTTGGCTTTGGCGAATTATTTCTTATGAGAGGGACAAAATTATGTGCTTGATCTTATTTGCATATAACTGCCATCCAAATTATCGTCTAATTCTCGCAGCTAATAGGGATGAGTATTTCCAGAGGCCAACAGAAAAGGCTCATTTTTGGGAGTCTTACCCTTGGGTTTTAGCTGGCAGGGATTTGGAAATGCTGGGAACTTGGATGGGAATAACCAGTTCAGGGCGTTTTGCAGCACTGACAAACTATCGGGACCCTTCTCTGCAACTTACGAATGCTAAATCCAGGGGGAAACTGGTCAGTGACTTTTTATGCATGAATGAATGCCCAACCAATTATTTGCAAGATGTCGCAAAATATCGCGAACTTTATAATCCGTTTAATCTCATAGTGGGAGATTTATCATGTCTTGTATATTATTCTAAACAAACATCGGAGCTTAAGGAACTAAAACCTGGGATCTATGGTCTTAGTAATCATCTGTTAGATACTCCTTGGCCTAAAGTCCTTAAAGCTAAACAAGCATTAGCAAATCACATAGAGAACAACAAAACCTTAATCAAAGCGCAAGCTCTTTTTGAAATTTTAGCCGATGATGAAAAGGCACTGGATCACGAATTGCCCAATACCGGAATTAATTATGTTCTTGAAAAACAGCTGTCTTCAATCTTTATCCAAGGGATGGATTATGGAACTAGGTCTTCCACGGTGATACTGATTGATCGCAACAATCATGTGACATTTACAGAGAAAAGTTTTTCCCCTGGCCCAAAAAACTCTATTGAAGTCAGGCATGAATTTAGAATAATATAACGTCAATTAAACTCATCTAAACTTACTTATTTGCTTCTAACATTATTGGTAAGCAATTAAATTTGAAACATTTATAAACTCTTATTTCAGAAGATATTTGATAGGATGATAATTAATAATTACAAAAAATTTTAAAAGAGGTACGATTATGTCAAACAATAATCAGAAGTCGGTGATTCTTTCGGATCAGGTTCAATCCCCTCTAAATAAGCTCGAGCCCCTTACCAGGAAGGTATTCTTGTCTCTTAACCCGCCTGGCCCACAAGATAACCGAGCAGATGTCGACCAAATACGTCAAGTGTTAGAGCGCAGTTGCGGCGGCTTTGTATATGTGCCGTTGGCAATGATGCCCAAGATACCCAGCATATGCAGGGGTGCCAATTGGCAACTTACAGCCACAGTAGCAGACACTGGACACGCCTGGGAATTAATTGACATAGAACCCGGTGATACTGCCCAAGAACACTACGGGTTGGCCATAGACATTGGAACAACAACCGTGGTTGTATACCTGATCAATCTCTGCGATGGCACGGTACTTAAACATTCTGCTGACTATAATGATCAGATTGCCATGGGTGAGGATTTACTGACCCGGATTCGTCATGCATCAGAACCGGGCGGTTTAGCAAGCCTGAAATCGGCGGTTTTGAATACCCTCAATCGTCTGATAAAGCGTCTTTATCCGCTTCCAACTGAGACAAGTAAGATTACCGCGGCAGCAATAGGGGCAAATACGACTATGATTCATCTTTTGTTAGGTCTAGACCCTGCTTCAATCTGCCGCGCTCCATATACTCCGGTTGTTAATAATCCGGGATTGATTCCGGCGGGAGAAATTGGCCTTGATATTGCCCCCTTGGCCCCAGTCTATTGCTTGCCCAGTATAGGCAGTTTTCTTGGGGGAGACGTCATAGGAGGAATATTAGTTAGTGGCATGCACCAACAGTCTGACATTTCCCTTTTTGTCGACATAGGGACAAATGGGGAAATCGTGTTAGGTAATGAAGAGTGGCTTGTCGCCTGTGCTGGTGCAGCCGGACCGGCTCTGGAAGGCGGGGTTACAACCTATGGTATGCGGGCAGAACCAGGGGCAGTTGATCATGTTTCCATTGATCCAAAGACAGGCTGGGTGAATTATTCAACAGTAGGTAATCTCCCTGCTCGCGGTATTTGCGGTTCAGGTCTGGTGGACACACTCGCCGGACTTTTCCTTAGCGGCATTATTAATCGAACTGCCCGTTTTCAGAACGGACAGAAGGAGTTTGTTATAGTCCCTGCCCATGAAGCAGCCTCTGGGGAAGACATTGTTGTTTCTCAGGTCGATATTAATAATTTTATGGCGACTAAAGGGGCAGTCAACGCAGCTACGGATCTATTGATAGAAAATGTTGGATGTGATTGGCGAGAAATTAGTCATTTCTATGCTGCTGGAGCCTTCGGTCAGTATCTTCCAATTGAGTCTGCCGTTACGATAGGTCTCTACCCTGATCTTCCGAGGACAGCGATCGTGCGCCTAGGTAACAGTTCAGGTGAAGCGGCCCGCCAAGTGCTTTTGTCCCGTTGCAAGCGTTTGGAAGCAGAAGGGATCGCAGGAAAAGTAACATATTTTGAGCTAAATGCTAATTCTGCTTTTATGGACAAGTTCGTCAGCAGCAAATTTCTGCCTCATACTGATCTAGATCGCTATCCTAGTGTCAGGGGAAGGCTCTTAGAGGTTTTCGCTGACAAGAGCTGACCAGTTTTTTCCTTTATAGGCGTTATAACCACGTGTGTGTGCATACCCATAAATTTTAGTACCCATAGTACTTTTTTCGAAAATATAACCGTAAGTTTCCCCATTAATCGCTAATTGGGCAGCCTTAAGGTGCTTCAGATTATCTGTAAGTATACCCTTGCGATTTCGGCAGGCAATGACGTATCCAGCGCTGTTTATAATGAATATATCTCCATTCTTGCCTATTCGGGCAGAATCGATAATGTCGTAGATGTAGTTCCAGTTGAATCGAGTAGAAAAATATCCTATTATTTCACCTCCATCATTACGAATTGGGCATGTATACGCCACGGTATGAGATTTAGCAACCGTGGAATAGTAAAGGTCACTTACTGATATGGTATTTTCAACCTTGGCAGATTTAAACCAGTCTCTATCTGCCATGCTCTGGCCGATAAGTTCGTGATGAACACCAGCGGCAACGATTATTCCTTTAGGGTCTAATACGTATAGGTCATTATAGACCTCATAAATATCAACTAGTTTTTTTAATAAGCTGTTGGCAATGGAAGAACGGTCACTAATCGTTGTGCAGAAGCAGTTTTTAACTTTATCGAAACCAGCCCAGGCTTGGGCATCGCAATTGCGTTCGAAAAGGTTCCGATCAATCTTATCAATCGTGTCATAGGCCACATCGGCCATTCGTACAGCCATTACCTCGTTTGCTTTACTTTGAATATTTTCAATGATCGTAGTACTCTCTTTAGTTGAAGCTAAACTTCGTGTAGCCAGTTTTTTAATTTCGTCCGCTACTACGCTAAAGCCACGACCAGCTTCACCTGCTCTGGCTGCTTCAATGGCAGAATTTAGAGATAAGAGGTTTGTGTGCTGGGCTATTTGCCGGATAGATTCAATGACTTGACCCATTTCCTGGTTCGCGTCCTTGAGTTCGCTTAGTAGAATTGAAGTATCGATAACGAGATTTTCGTTTGCCATGTAGATCAGATCACTCCTAAATAAAAATAGCCGACCTGAAAAAAACAGGTCGGCACCTTTGCCAATCTTTTCTCATTATACGACAGTGCTAGGAATTTGCAACGATTTCTTTTCAGGAAATAGTATTGATAAAAGCTGTTATATGTTAACTCTCACATTCGGAATTGGGTACTTCAAACAATAATTTACTAAAGGTAAGTACATCGTTGAATTCGATAAAGTTATAGTCGCTAATCTGGGCTTTTTCCATAAGGAGTGATATGGGAGTTGTTGTGAGGATAACATCTTTGGGTTGAAGTAATTGGTCAATTAGGCCAAAATGTTGAGGGTTAAAGCGGATAGCAATGTGGATTTCATTTTCCCAGGTTACTTGCAGGACATAGGCATCCTTATGTTCTGTTGCAAACCAATGATAGGTATATTTAGAAAGGCCGGACTGGTTAATGGACCGGACTTGTTCGCTAAATTCCTTGACATAGAGAATAAGTACATCCCGACCATTTTCTAGCTTGCCAAAAGCAGATTGTTCAGGTGAATAAGCCTGAGTAAACATAGAATTCCCCCAATTCATTGGACGCTCCTGTCATCTTATGTATATTGCAATTATAGACTATTTGTTTGTTAGAGTGAAGCGATAATCAATTCGGAAAGAAGGGAAATCAATGGGCAACCCTTGTGGAATGACAAAGGCTAGGATTTATGAGGAAACTGAGGTGTATGGGATACCTGTTTATTATGGTTCTGGGGTTAATCCCGTCAATTCTCCTGCGCAGCTTTTTGTAGCGTGGGGCAGAGGGTCTCTATCTAATGGCTTGATCCATACCTTTAATATTGAATCAAAAGATCAAGGGGTATTGTGGTTTATTAATGAGGATGAAGCAGAGGCTCAATATGCCAAAATACAAGAAATCCTGCAAGAAAATAGATAAGCATCTGCGCTAAGCGCAGATGCCAATAATCTCTGTTAATTTACCAACGACGACGACGCCCCCAGCGTGGAACAACAATTATCAAAGGAAACCGACGCCAAAAACGCCTGCGATGTCTGCGACTCCATCTGTCCATCAAAATCACTCCTCCTAATAAGACTTAAAGTTTTAGCTAGTTCAAACGCCATTTTGCGCTTAATGCTATTCGTTACTTATAAACCATTATATGGAAGCGTTAATTTGTCTCGTGCCTTTCTATTCCTTTGCGTTTCTTAAAAAGTTGAGAAGCGTTTTTTTATTATGGTTATGGTCTTGCATCCCTGCAAAAAAACAGGAACAAAAATAATGAAAAATTGGGGTTGACATAACTTAAAAATCGCAGTAAATTAAATCTTGCTCGTAAATGTAGGTGTGCGAACAATTCTTGTAGAAACGAAAAAGGGGGATTGTAATGAAAAGAATGGTCAGTATCCTATTAGTTATGGGTTTGTTGCTTACAGGATGTAATAGTTCAACTCAAAAAGTTGAAACCGATACTGCTGTTGAAGTAAGTAAACCTGTGTATGTAATGGCAGGAATCGTCGATGCTAATGAAAAGGCTCAGATTACTAGCAAACTATCTGCTAAAGTATCTGATATTTCAGTTGAAGTAGGCTCAGCAGTGAAAAAGGGTGATTTCTTGATCTTGTTAGATACCAAAGATATTGAGGCTCAAGTGTCACAGGCTGAGGCAGGAGTTAATACCGCCCAGGCAAACTTGCTTAAGATGCAGGCTGGAGCCCGACCGGAACAGATAGCTCAAGCTCAGTCAGCTCTAGATAGTGCTAAAATAAGTTATACTAATGCCAAAAATAACTTTGATCGAAACCAACAGCTTTTAGCTGCGGGAGCAATTTCCCAAGCCCAGCTTGAAACCGAACAGACTCTGTTAGCTGCGGCACAGGCACAATACAACTCTGCACAAGATCAGCTAAATCTGCTAATCCAAGGAGAAACAGAAGAGTCTCTAAATGTTATGCGGGCCCAGGTTGGCCAGTCCCAAGCGGCTTTAGAACTTGCCAAAACTCAGTTGGGTAATGGAATGATAGTATCTCCGATCTCTGGAATAGTTAGTGAAAAAAATATAAATGTTGGAGAATTAGCCTCCCCAGGTATTATCCTTATTTCGGTGGTAAATGTTGACTCGTTGTATATTAAAGCTTCTTTGCCAGAAGGGTTTATGGGAGATGTAAGTGTCGGGGAGGAAGTTGTTGTTAAAGTTGCAGAAATTAAAGATCAAGAATTCAAGGGAAAAATCTCAGTGATTGATCCTGTGCTCGACTCGCGCAGTAAAAGCGTTTTAGTGAGAATTCAAGTAGACAACCCCAATAAAACATTAAAACCGGGAATGCTGGCTGAAATCGGCATTATTAAATAGTGGCAGGTGAAGAATATGGCTGACAAACGAAAAAAATTAATCTCTCTAATAATTGTCGCAATGGTAATTGCTTTAGCCAGTGTTGGCAGCTATTACTGGTATAAAAATTCATATTTCGTTTCAACAGAGGATGCCCGAGTGGCTGGTGATCTAGTGAGCGTGAGTCCACAGATTTCGGGGAAGCTCTTGGAACTAAATGTTGAAGAAGGAGATAAGGTTATTAAGGATCAAATCCTTGGGCGTCAGGGAATAAGCAACCTTATGGAGTCTAACATAGATCAATCTGTTTTTAGGGCACCTATCAGCGGGATGGTGATCAAGAAGCAGGGAACTGTCGGCGAGTTTATTTCCACAGGTCAAACCGTCGCCATAATCGTTGATCCGGAAAAGCTTTATATCGCTGCTAATATTGAAGAAACAAAGCTGACAAAGATAAAAGAAGGTCAAAAGGTGGATATTTCGGTTGACCAATTTCCTAATAAGGCGTTTTCCGGGACAGTCAAGTATGTTGGTCAAGCTTCAAATTCTACCTTCGCCTTATTACCTTCATCAACAAGCGGTACTTTCACTAAAGTCATTCAAAAGGTCCCTGTAAAAATTGAATTTGATAAAAGCGATGTCACATTGCTACCCGGTACTAATGCTGTCGTGAAGATTCATATTAAGTGATGGGGTGTATGAAATATGACAGGACATGACACACCGGAAAAGGCAGATGGCGGCTTGTATAAGTGGTCTGCTTTGCTTGTCGTTGTAATAGGTACGTTTATGGTGATGCTGGACAGCAGCATTGTTAATATTGCAATTCCCAAAATGATGAATGTTTTTGGCTCCGATTTGGAGACAGTAAAGTGGATACTGACGGGATACACACTTGCCATGGGTGCTGTTGTGCCTATTACAGGCTTCATCAGTGATACCTTTGGGATAAAAAAGCTGTTTATTGGGGCTTTAGGCCTTTTTACCATAGGGTCATTTTTATGCGGTTTTGCTTGGAGTACTAATACCATGATCGCTTTTCGTGTGATTCAGGCCATAGGCGGCGGCGCTATTATGCCGGTAGGCATGTCCTACATTATGCAGATTTTTCCCATCCATGAACGTGGTAAGGCCTTGGGTTTTTGGGGAATTGCTTCAATGTCCGCTCCTGCAATAGGGCCTACCCTGGGCGGATATATCATTCAATATATGGATTGGCGCTTTATTTTCTATGTTAACGTTCCAGTCGGTGTGATTGGCGTTATTGTAGCAGCGCTGTTACTAAGGGAGACACCCCTGAAACCGTACAAAGGGAATTTCGATTACGTTGGATTTATTTCCTCGATTTCTGGCATTGTCAGCCTGTTGTACGTTTTCGGTGAGGGTAATTCAATCGATTGGGGAAATGTTAAATTTCCACTTATCCTTACATTTGGGTTATTTAGTCTTCTCATATTTGTGGTCAATGAACTAACCCATCCTGAGCCATTGCTTGAATTGAGGGTCTTTAAAGTATATAATTTTACATTAAGTCAAGTTATTTCAGGTGTAACGACTTTGGCAATGATGGGTGGTATGTATGTACTACCTCTGTTTTTGCAAAATATAAGAGGGTATACGGCAATGGAAACCGGTTTAATCCTCTTCCCATCCGCTATCGCATCAGGATTAATGATGCCTATAAGCGGTGCTCTGTTTGACAAATACGGAGCAAAAGTCGTTACGATTCCAGGTCTTATCATCGTTGCCTATGCTACCTATGAAATGTCAAGGTTTAATATGAATACTGCAATGTCAACAATAACCTTAGTAGCAGCTTTAAGAGGGATTGGACTTGGCTTTTCGATGATGCCTGTCAATACGGCAGGTTTGAATGATGTGCCCAGACATCTCTATGGAAAGGCAACGGCCTTGTCCACGACCGTTCGAAGTATACTGAGTGCCTTAGCTATAACATTTATGACGACTATGATCTCTACAAAATCAAGCGATAATTATGCTCGACTTACTGAACAGATTACCCCCTTTAATCATGCCTCAAACTCTTTGGTGAAGGCCTTGCAAGGGATTTATATGAAAAACGGATTGACGCAAGGAGATGCACAAGGGTCTGCATTGACAACTCTCGGAAAAATGATTTATGCCCAGGCTTATCTGGATGCCATGAATTATGTGATTGCCATAACAGTCTTCGCAGTAGTTATTGCTATTTTCTTGGTTCTAATGATGAGAAGCAGTAAAAAGTCTAAGAACAAAGAACCCGAAAAAAGTCTCGTCAAGGGGGAGGTATTAGATGGAACAGGATCAGAACCCCGAATTCCAACAATCTTGGAGTAAAGATTCTGAACGCGTCGTATCTCTGTTTAAAGCAATTCACAAGGTATATCGGGATCAAATCTACAAAAAATCCAGACAATATGGTTTTACTGGACCTCAAATCGGTTTAATTATGGGTCTGCATAAGAACCCTTTTTCAACCTTGAATGAGCTGAGTGAGTGTTTAGGTCTTTCTAAAAGTACTGTATCCGGAATTGTGGATCGCTTAGTCTGCCAGGGGGTAGTTATTAGAGAAATTCCTGAAAGTAATCGGAGGATTGTGCGTCTCTCATTATCTCCAGAATGGCAAAAAAATAATGCCATTAATGAGTTAATGAATAAGTACATCTATGATACTCTTAAGAATGCCAGTGAAGAGGAAATGGAAAAAATTATTTCAGGATTAGAGATCTTATACTCATTGATCAGCAAGGGCGAATCTTAAATTATCGAACGTTCTTTCAATCAATCCAGTAAATGTTCGAAAAAATGTTTGACCTATCTCCATATTTCTTGTAAAATATAATCATGACAAGTGAATATTAGTTCATATAAAAGCAGAGATAAGGTCTGCTAGTTTCTACCGGGCTGCCGTAAATCGTCCGACTATGAGCGAAAGTGTCCTAGGAGTCAAATCCAAGTTCACAGATTATAAGACTTTCAAAAAGTTAATCTGTATTTGGATTATTCCGTTGGGTAAATTGCGATCCGCAACCCTAAGCTGACAGGTTCTCTCACTTCATATGAGCAGGATCTGTTCGTTGGGGTCTTCTTTTTTTGTACTATGGCCTTCACCTGCAGCTTGGTACCCAAGTTTTCTAATACACAAAGATCCAGTGTATCCATACCAGCAATTGCTTGGTAATAATTCTATATGGTTGGTGTATACAACGAAGGGAGGACAACAGAGAAGTCGATAATCCTAGTAATGCAGGACCTGTGAGTCCATAAACGTACTTATATTAATTAATTTTAATGGATAAAGAGAACTTACTTCGAGCGGTTTACTCCTTCGAAAGTATAGTTAATTGTTCAGGGGCTTAATCCACTTATTGAGCCCATCGATACAAAGTGTTTATTATTAAAAAGGAGATGGATATTTTGCGTAATAAAGAAATGCTGCTTGTCCCAGGCCCTACACCAGTTGTGGATGAAATATATGATGCTCTTTCCAGTGAGACAATGGGACACACTGATCCGAGATTTGCCGAAATCTTTAAGAATAGCTTAGACTTAAGTAAGCAATTGTTCAACACAGATGGCGAAGTTTTTGTGATTGCAGGTTCAGGGACCTTGGCGATGGAAATGGCAATTATCAATACTGTTGCTCCAGGAGAAAAGTTGCTTGTGGTTAGTCACGGCTATTTTGGAGACCGTTTTGTTCCCTTGGCAAAAGTCTTTGGCATCCAAGTAGAGACTCTTCAAGCGGAGTGGGGTCAGCAGATCAGTAAGGGATTAGTCGAAGAAAAATTGGCTGAAGGCGGTTTCAAGGCAGTAACTGTAACTCATGTTGACACCTCGACTGGAGTCATGGCTAATGTTGAAGAGTTGGTTCCGGTTGTCAAAAAAGCTGGTGCTCTCTTTATTCTTGATGGAGTATGTGCCTCTGCTGCCATGGAAGAGGATATGCAAAAAACCTATGGTCACCCAGATTACAAGATAGATGTTGTTTTAACAGGATCTCAAAAAGCAATTGGCGTTCCTCCCGGACTGGGGATTGTGGCCTTTGGACCAAAAGCTTTGGCCGCACGTGAAGCGATGCCTTCTGTTATGGGGTACTATACTGATATTAAGAATTGGCTCCCAGTCATGAATGAGCCAGTAAAATACTTTGCAACGCCTCCGGTTAACATGATTTACGCTTTCAATAAGGGCATGGAACTGGTTATGGCGGAAGGACTGGAGACCCGTTATCGTCGACATTTAGCTCTTGGACGCGCCGTGAGAGCTGGACTAAAAGTCTTTGGCATGAAGCCCTTGGCAGAAGAAGCGGTCGCGGCTCCAACCTTGAGCTGCATAATCTATCCTGAAGGTCTAAATGATGCGGAGTTCAGATCGAAGTTAGCTTCGAAAGGTGTCGTCGTGGCTGGAGCTTTAGCTGCTTTAGCTGGAAAGGCTTTCCGAAT
>JUEG02000347.1_pt1 | contig 12105 bp, 11 predicted proteins | sample 432341 | NCBI WGS metagenome assembly JUEG02 (sample SAMN02953476, study PRJNA257561) | rock porewater metagenome | biome: terrestrial; feature: Opalinus Clay rock; material: porewater; isolation source: Opalinus Clay rock BIC-A1 borehole | place: Switzerland: Mt Terri URL, St-Ursanne ...
ACTTTTTGTAATCCATAAACGATCCAAGGCATACGTCCGACTTCAGTCATATACCAACCCACGGTATTTGCAATATAGGGTATAGGAATCGTCCATAGTACAGCTTTTAAAAACCAAGTCTTTTGCTCCAAGCGATTTGACTTATAGAAGTAAAGTGCGAGTAGAGAGATTAACACTAGCCATATTCCAGCTGTTAGCATAATCCTAAAACTCCAGAACAAGGTGGTTACCTGTGGAACATAGTTGCCTGGTCCATATTGCTGGACTGCAGCCTCCTGAAGCTCATGAATTCCCTTAACTTCCCCTGTAAACTTATTGAATGAAAGGAAGCTCAACATGCCAGGGATTTTAATCTCAAAATTATTTTTTTGTCCCGATTCATCGATAGTGGCGAATAACGATAAACCCGCAGGATTTTCAGTCTCCCAATGAGCCTCGGCAGCCGCCATTTTCATGGGTTGTGCTTCCACTAAATGCATAGCTTGCAGATGCCCTACACCAGCGACCCCCAGTGAGCTGATTAATCCAAAAATCACAGCCATATGGAACGAACGACGAAAAACTTGCAGATGATTCTTTTTCATCAAATGATAAGCACTAATTCCCATAACAAAGAAGGCCGCGGTTACAAATCCGCTAAGTACTGTATGTGGGAATTGATAGAAAACATGCGGATTTGTAACTAAGGCTAGGAAATCGACCATCTCCGCCCGTCCATTACGCAAAATATATCCGACCGGTTCTTGCATAAATGAGTTAGCAACCAGGATCCAAAATGCCGACACATTTGAGGCGATTGCCACAACCCATATCGTCATTAAATGGATTTTTTTGGACAGTCTATCCCATCCAAAGACCCACAAACCCAGAAAAGTAGACTCTAAAAAGAACGCTAATAAGGCCTCAATTGCTAGAGGCGCGCCAAAGATATCTCCGACAAATCGGGAGTACTCAGACCAATTCATTCCGAATTGAAATTCTTGAACTATACCGGTTACGACTCCCATGGCAAAGTTAATCAGGAATAATTTCCCCCAAAACTTAGTCATTTTCTTGTACGTTTCATCTCCAGTTCGTACATACCAAGTCTCCATCATGGCAACTAAAACACCTAGCCCCAGGGTCAACGGCACGAACAAGAAATGATAAGAAGTGATAGCCGCAAATTGTATTCTAGATAATATAAGTTCATCCATTTAAGTACATTCTCCTCTCTTTTCTTTCTATGTACACCTTTCTAATATTTCTTTATTTATCATTATACTAATTATTAATTATATAGTCAATAATATCTTTTGTATTTTCATGTCTCTATGACCTTGGAGGTATCCATTCCTCAGATCATTTTATGAACTATTGAGCTAGTGTGTTGGTTACAAACCAACCCATGACCATATATATATCTGAAACATTAGGTTTATTCTTGCTTTTAAGCGAAATATTAAACGCTCCAGCAAGTAATTTGCCGGAGCGTTATCATAAATTTTCTGCTGCAGTCCTTCCCATCGTGAGACTCCCACATCTACAATTCTGGAGTATTCCAATACGACATATTGTTCCTAGTCGCAAAAATCCGCCCAGTTAGCAGGATAAGTTGCATAAAACACCTTGCAAAACGTTGGAGAAGAGAATACGACCTGGCTTCCCTTCGGGATATATATTACATCCCCTGCTACGGCTCTGAACACTTGGCCATCAACCTCTAGTACAAATTCGCCTTCGATGATGTAATCCACTTCATCATAGTTTAGAAACCAAGGTAATCTGGAGTGGTCAAACGTCATGAAGCCCGAAGCCATATTGCCAACTCGTGCATCAATCACATCCACAAGTCCAACCTTTTGCCCTGGAGGAGCTTCTGAAAAGGGCTGGATTACCACATTTTTACCAACTACATGAGTCGCTTTGGGGTTCTCACAGGCAGGTTTTAAGACCTCATTCAAAATTTTCTGCACGGTTTTTTTAAGGTCAGCGTTTTGAGCGTCTGAACCGATTACCCCTGCCGTTGTATTTCGTTCCTTCTGGGGATCGGATTGCCCTGCCGATTGACCGATCACTTTCTGGCTGACTATTTCTTGTCGTCCTTTGGTAATCGTTATCCCTAACTCTTTCGCCAAATCTTTAGCTGAGGGGGTCAAGACACTATCTTCTTCTAATACTATATCTTTATCCACTTTTGCCATTTCTCTCAAGACGGCCGCTGAAATAAATCGTCCCATAATTACACCTCCCTTTTTCGTGGTTCGATATTCGAATATTCGTGATTCGTGGTTCGTGATTCATGATTCGTTTTGTCTCGATATTCGTTGAAGCCAGAGATCAGAGGTTGAATGCACTAAACATTGAGCTTCGCAGATTCTACTTCTAACACGAAACCAAATGTTCTACTTCTACTTCTACTTCTTTCATTAAAAGGTCGTAACTCTATTTATCTATAGCAGACTCTCGAGGAGTTGTTTTGCTGGTCGTGGAATAACAACTTGTTTTATCAGTAAACCCTTCTCGCTCGCGAGTGCACTTCCAGTTTCCACTGCTGCTTTCACGGAAGCGACTTCCCCTGTCAGAATCGTGTAACTCTTCCCACCAATCCCAAAGGCTAGGTGAAGGAGCAACGGTTCCACATCGCCTGCTTTTACTGCTGCATCCGCTGCCTCTATTAAGGAGGCGACGCTGTAGGTTTCTATGATCCCTAGGGCTTTAATATCCTTCAACGTGCTCACGCCACTGATGGCCGGTAAGATGGAGGGGTGGACATTGGGTATCACAAACGAATCCACCACAGTCTCAGCGCCTAATTCTATGCCTGCGTTCACCGATTGCTGGATCGACGACACATCTCCGCTTACTAAGACGATGTATTTTCCTGGACACGTGGTTTTCGCTAGTAAGATGTCGACATCCGCGGTCTTTGCCATGATATCTGCGCATTCGATGCCTTGGGCTATGCTTGTAAACTCGACGAGCCCTATGGCATGGATCATTTGGTAGCCCCCCCTTTCCGTATCGTTATTGTTTGAGGCGTGACCTGTTTTACGGTTCCTGAAAGACTGGCATGGATTCGAGCTCCTAACGCTCCTGCTGGAATCTCTCCCACGACTTGGCCTAGGTTTACGATCTCTCCAACGTTAACGATTGCCTCAGCGGGTGCTCCAATATGCTGTTGTAGCTTTAGGGTGACTTCGTTTGGAACATAGCTTTCGAGCGATAAGGGGGCTTCGCTATACAACGAGCGTAAGTTTAGACGATCCATTAAGCGGGAGGTTGGTATTAAACGATGTTCGGCCATCGGGTCAACCTTGCCGAGTTCTCCTTGGTATTTTAGTCCCTTGGCTCGTAGTTCGGCCTTCAAGGCTTGATTCACTCGGAGCGGGGATATTCCCACCGGACAAGCATAGGCTTCACATACACCGCATTCGGAACAGGTAAGAGCACTTGTCAACATCGAGGGTTTTCCAAGCGTTTTGTAGTTCACCGCCCGGATCAAGAGGTGCGGCGATAATTCGTGCCCGATCATGTGTCTCGGACAGAGTTCGGTACAGAAGCAACATTGTTCACAGACCGTTTTGGCGATTCTTAAAATCGTTTCTAGGCTTTTGCTTTTTCGTTCGATTAGTAGGTGATTCTTTGGTAGGGCGATGAGTCCTCCTGTGGTTTTGGTCACGGGATCGTTTAGATCCGTGATCACGCTCCCCATCATCGGGCCTCCGTTAATATACACTAGGTCCTCTGAGCGTCCTCCACCAGCCAGTTCTAGGACTTCCCTTAGCGAAGTTCCAATCGGGACTGTGACTGTGATAGGATTTTTGACAGCCCCTGTGACTGTTAGGGTCCGTGTGGTAACAGGTTCTCCGTTATAGGCTCTGGCTACATTGTTCAGGGTTTGAACGTTATTGACGACAACTCCAATATTGAGTGGAATTCCTCCTGGAGGTACACGTCGTCCCGTTGTTAACCAGATGGTGATGACTTCATCTCCAGCGGGATAAATATCGGGCATAATGGCTATTGTCACGTGTTCGGTCAGATAGGGGTTTAACGCTGTGATGGCTTCCTTATACTTGCCCTTCAACGCGATGATCCCTTGTTTGGCACCGGTTGCTTCCATTGCGAGGCTTAAGCCTTTGATCAGTTGTTCTGGAAACAATGCCGCCAGTTGCTGGTCTGTTTTCAGTAAGGGCTCGCATTCTGCTCCGTTGACGATCACGATCTCAGCTTGCGCTGCGAACTTGACATGCGTCGGAAATCCTGCTCCGCCTGCTCCGACAACACCGGCATTCCGTACGAGGGTGCTAATTTGCACTGCGTTTGGCTCGTTAATTCGTTCACTGTTTTTAGTTACATCATTCATTATTTCACCCACTTCAGCTTACGCTTCAAAGGTTTCTTTATCGATAATGCCCACAATGGTGGCATCGATAGGGATGCTATTGTTAGCCAGTCCTTGTCGAGCCGAGGAGCCACTGGCGATCATCACGATCTCGTCTTCTCCTGCTCCGATTTGATCCGCTGCAACGAGCGAATTCCCGAATTCCGTGAGTTGCGCTGAACCGTCTTCAGCATAGGAGAGGGTGACCGGTTGGACGACTAAAAACTTGAGTCCCCGTAGAGATTCTTCTTTACGCGTTGACCAGACATTGCCTATGACGCGGGCTAAAATCATTGTCGTTCATCCTCCCTTTCTACACATAATTCGATGCGGCGACTTTTCAAGGTATCTCGGGCTAGCGGGGAGATGACCGTCCATCGTTTCACTAGGAGCTTCGAGCCTTCTGGAATGTCATACGTCTGTTTGTCCCCTAAGAACTTCTTAACGTATCGGATCTCTTCTCGAATCAGTTCACTCTGATTATTGAAGGTATCGTTCTGTTCAGTGCTAGCCGCTCTATGCTCTGAGGAGGCTAATCGCTGTTCAGTGGCATAAAGGCTCGTTCGCTTGGGCTGACTACCTGCTGGTATGACGCCTTGAACTTGAACTTGAGCAGATAGCGCTGTTTCTTGATCTATTAACGTTGCATTCACCGTAACTCCATAAGACTGAACCGTTTGTAGATAGCCTTCATACAGTTGTAGGTAGGCTTTTGGGGTTTGTTCGGTGAATCCGAGATACTCTGTCACTAACAAGGTGGGTAGGCCTTGAGTTATTCCTCGTCCGATCAGCTCACTGATCGGGTTATCCCGTATACCTAGAGCGGCTTTCGCTAGAGTATTCGGGGAACAGGCTGGAACCAAGATTTTTTGCCAAGTTGTCTTTTCTAAGGCTTCTTGGGGCGTTATCCAGGTCATGCCCTCGGGAAGCGTTGGTTTGGACACATTGGCCTGATCACTTGGTAAGATACTTAGGGTATAGTCTGAGCCGTAACATTGTTTAAGCGCAGTTAACACGCATTCAAAATCTGGCACGTAGTTCAGTAAGACTAAACCATCCGGTTTAACTGCCTTCCGCTCTTCAGGGTAACCACCCTTGTTTCCGTGCAGCAGCGCTTGAAAGGCAGGTTCGGAGAGAATACGGCTCACGATTTGGTTGATGAGTTCTTCATTCATCGTTCATACCTCCATGAGCACGCCATGGGTTTGTCCGTCGATGAGGGCCGCATTGGCTTCATCCAAATCCAGGTGCATCTCCTTCTGGTAATGTTCATTGACTCGGATCAACACATCTTCCAAGATCATCGGGCGTTTGCTTTGTATTTGTACGCGTACTCGGTCTCCATCGTTTACGGACCATTCCGAAGCTTGCTCGACGTTGAGGTGTATATGTCGACTGGCTACCATTACGCCCGCTTCCAACGTTACTCTTCCCTGTGGGCCGACGATTTCCAGACCTGGGGTTCCCTCATGTTCCCCTGAATCTCGAATAACCGGTTTGATCCCCAGTTTATAACAATCCGTGGCGCTAATTTCTGCTTGGGTACTTTTTCTCATAGGTCCCAAAATGCGTACCTTTTCTAGAGACCCTTTCGGGCCTACTAAGGTGACGGTTTCTTGCGCTGCAAATTGCCCTGGTTGGGAGAGTTCTTTTTGGATCGTTAAGACGTAGTTTTCACCGAATAAGGCAAATAGGTCGTCTTGGGAAAGGTGAATATGACGGTTTGACACCCCTATGGAAATTCGTTTTTCTGGTTGTGCCGATTTTCTTGGTTTATTTGGATTCTCTTCGTTCTTCCGACCTCGCACTTCACAGGCGAGAATATAGAACGCACTGGATAGACGGTTTAAGGCTTGGATCAGGTCCGTACGAGTGCACTCTCCTGCATTGTTGGTGAAGGCTCGATTGGCGTAAAGTTCAACTTCACGGGACTTTGCTCTCAGATGCTGCAGTTTGGAGACGACCAAGCCATGGGTATAACTTAAGGGCGTATGCTCAACCCCAAAGTATTTTTTAGGATAATGTGATCTCTCCCGTAACTCGTCTGGAGTGAGTCCGATCAGGGTCTGCCATTGAAACGGAGTCTCTTTCACTTCATGGACCATCAGGTCTCTGGCGAAGGTGGCGATCTCTTCTAACTTCAGAATTAAGCCTTCTTCGCCTTCTTGTTTCAAGGACACTTGGGCCTCAACGAGTTCACACTGAAACAGATCGAGTTGTCCTCGGTAGGCGATCACAGGATGTGTCTTTGTGACTAAGGCCCCTTGATGCAGATGGGTCATGTGTTCGGGTTTGACTCTTGGAGCTGTTGGTCTTTGAGTTTGGCTTTGACTCTGATTCTTTCGAGGGTCGTTCCAGGTTTCCACGAATGGTTTGTGCTTTAGGACGGTTTGCTGGGAACTGGAAAACGTGGTTTTGTTAATGTCTAAGATCCCGTTTCCTTCGATTTGAACATCGATTCCCTTGGACCGTATAAAGTCCCTCGCTGAAGGCGTGATCACGCTTCCTGGTGGTAACGTGATGACTTTCTCCTTCGTTTTATGCCAATTGGCTCGCAATTCATACTCTGTGACGATCAAGTCCTCACCTCACACTACAGAAGTCGGAGATCAGATGCCCGAGGTCCAAAAGTCAATAAGTATCGAACCTTCAAACCTCAAATATGAACTATCTGACTTCCTGATCTCTATTTAAGTTGCTCACTCTATAAATGGTTATCTTTGACGTCTGGTGGAGTAGAGTCTCCACAGAAGCCCCGATGTTTTTCTTGAGGTTTATTTATCGCCGTAGCTTTTATTATCGCCTATTGGCAAAATGCACTCGACGTCCTGATGGGGGCGTGGTATTACGTGCACACTGAGGAGTTCTCCCACTCGCTGAGCTGCCGCTGCGCCTGCGTCTACTGCTGCTTTCACTGCGCCGACATCTCCACGGACCATCACTGAGACTAATCCTCCGGAGACATGTTCTTTTCCACAAAGCGTTACATTGGCTGCTTTTAACATTTGATCCGCTGCTTCGATCGCTGGGATCAATCCTTTGGTTTCTATCATTCCGAGTGCTATTACACTTCGATCTTGTGCCATGATTTATTCCCTCCAATTCATTTGAAATTTGAAATTTGTAATTTGTGGTTTAGCTTCGTAGTTCATAACTTAGGGATGTTATTGTATGGTCAATCCCATCAAGCTTGATCTAACTCCTAAGTTTAGGTTTATTTTAGCACTTAATACTGTTTAAGTGCTTCATGACTTGGCTTACAATCTCTTGAACCATCTGAGCATCGACTGGTTGATTCTGGTTTTGGTTCTGATCCCTCTCGCCCGTCCCCATCACCTTCATTGGCTCCTCGGGTTTTCGCTTAGGGATTCCCAGATGCCAGGCCACTCGTTTGATGTTGATTAAGTGCAACGGGGTGACGTTTTCTGATACACTCGACCCTGCCCAGGTTCCACATCCTAAGGTGAATGAGGGGGCCAACCCGGTTGTCGCTCCCACTCCTCCCATGGCTGCTGGGGTGTTGACCAGGATTCGGTTGACTGGTTTTTTAAGGGCGAATTCTCGGATAATTTCTTCGTTACTGCTATGGATGACTAAGCTATGACCGACTCCTCCTATGTTTAAGAGCTCTAGGCAACGCTCACATCCCTCATGCCAGTCCGCGACTCGGTAAAACCCTAACACCGTGGTTAGTTTCTCGTACGACAAGGGCCACTTAAGCCCGACACCGGCTAACGGGGCTATTAGGCATTTGGTGTGTTCGGGTATGCTGATTCCAGCCATTTGAGCAATAAATTTGGGGTCTTTCCCCACGACTTTGGGGTTAACTCCTCCGTTGCCTAGCATGACCACTGATGAGACTTTTTGGGTGTCTTCGGGATCGAGAAAATGCGCACCCTGGCGTTTAAGCTGGTTTATGAGTTCATCCGCTATGCATTCTTCAACTACAATAGATTGTTCTGAGGCACAAATAGTCCCGTTGTCAAAGGTCTTGCCCATCACGATGTATTCTGCTGCTTTGGCTAGGTCCGCACTTCGTTCAACAAAGGCGGGGACATTGCCCGGGCCGACGCCGAGGGCTGGTTTTCCACTGCTATAGGCTGCTTTCACCAACGCACTTCCGCCCGTGGCTAAGATCATTGCCACACTTGGGTGTTTCATGAGTTCGGTGGTCGCTCCCATGGACACATTCAAGATGCATCCTATGACACCTTCCGGGGCTCCTGCCGCTACGGCTGCTTGGTGCATGATTTTCGCGGCTTCATTGGTGCAACGCACCGCGGTTGGGTGCGGGGAAAACACGATTGCATTGCGGGATTTTAGAGCGATCATCGCTTTGTAGATCACAGTCGAGGTGGGGTTCGTGGTTGGGATGATCCCGGCGACTACTCCGACGGGCTCGGCTATTTCCCAGATTTTTCGTTCCTGGTCTTCTCGGATGATCCCTACCGTTTTCATCGGTACTATAAAGTCATAGACGGTTCGGGATGCAAAATAATTCTTAAAGCATTTATCTGCATAATTTCCCATTCCAGTTTCTGAAACGGCCATCATGGCTAATTTTGCTGCGTTCGCTTCGCCTGCCTCGCGCATCATGTCTATGATATGATCGACTTGTTCTTGCGTGAAGTTCATCAGGGCTTCTTGGGCTTTGCGGGCAGCTTTCACTAAATTTCTGGCTTCTTGTAACGAACATAAATCTCGGTCAAGTTCCATTACAAAGCTGCACCTCCCCTTCTTCTAGAATTTAAGGCCATTTTCCACGACATCGATCACTGCGCGTTGGAAGGCCTCACAGGCTGATTTACACGCGCTTTGTGAGCCGGTTAATAACCCGCCCCCAAAGTTGGTTTCCGTCGGTGGTCCGTAAAATGCTTTCATGCTGACTTCGGCCGCTTTTAAGGCAGCGTCGAGCCCGTACATGGCCTCGATCGGGGGGGCTATTAGATAGGCGAGCGGTTGCCCTTCGGCTATTCCTGCAATCTTGGATAGGTAACTTCCCGTTCTTGAAATCGTGTGGGGGAACCAGGCTGTTTTCCCTCCATCACACGTGTAGAAAAAGCATTCGCTTTCTAAGTGGTCAATGCACGCATCGACGCCTGCTCTTACTTCTGCGGGATTCGGGCCTGCAAAGATTCCGATGATTTCTCCCGATAACGGGCCCGAGGCTCGTGCTGCCCCGCAATAGAAGCTTTTCGCATACACGACTTCGACTTCCGCTTTCTTGGTCGCTTCATCTAAGGCTACGTACGTTGAATCGTCAATGTCCGCTGTGATCATTCCAATGGAACGCTGATGCTTCGCTAGCCCCAATTTTTCGGCCAAATCTGGCGCGACATTGGGGATTAATCTGACGGCTAAAACCTTGGGTCTAATGGGCTCGATCATGGTAACCCTCCTTATAACGTCGGACGCTTTCGCTTAGTCCCGACGGATTATTTCGTGTTCTCCACGTTTTTTGTTTTCGGTTTTTCTTCAACGTAGACCGGGAGCTTTGGTAAGATTGCTTCGAGTTCAGGATGGGGACGTGGTATGACGTGGCAACTGACCAGTTCTCCTACTCGTTCGGCGGCTGCTGCTCCTGCATCAACGGCGGCTTTCACGGCTCCTACGTCTCCTCTTACCATCACGGTGACTAAGGCTCCTCCTACTTTTACTTTGCCGATCAATGTCACATTTGCTGCTTTGACCATCGCATCCGCTGCCTCGATTGCTCCTACTATTCCTCGGGTTTCTACCATGCCTAGTGCAACCATATCGTCTCTTATAGCCATTTTGTTTGTCTCCTTTCACTCAAATCAATTAAATCTTGGAATACATCGTTGCTACTAAGCGACCTAATTAAAGATCGCTCTAGTTTAAACTATAACCGATAAGCCGTTTCTGTCAACGACTTGTATTCCCATATTGATGTTGATATAACTTGTCCAAAGATACTTGCCTATCATCTTTACCTGAGATTACTAGTCAAGTAATCCTAGAGGTGGCACTTGTTTAATGCTCCTCCCCACTAGGCTTATTGGAATATTCTAATGCAAAAACCATGCCATTTTAATAGTTACTGTTAATCCTATGGCATCAAGCACAATTGACATTTGGGGTATTTTCAATAAGTCAGTTATGACTTCAATGAACCATATTTCACTCAATATACTTGAATGTACTTGTTATTAGATTAGTAAGTTGAACCAAACTTGTGAATCACAGGATACACATTTAGTACTTAGGCATAGCTTTTTGTAGAGCCGCCTTTCCCTTTCTCGGCGAAGGAGGTGTCTCTCCTTCGCTGAGAATCCCGTTTTGGATTTGGCAGCTCGACGAAACCAATTCTTTTAGTTCAACGAGATCACTATTGCTTATTTTCTATCTGACAATCCTTGTTTTGTGATTCGTTGAGTTTCTCTTCTACTTCTAATTTAATCGCTTCCGGTACTGCAAGCCAAATGGCTAGTCCCACTGCAATCAGTCCGGCGCTGAGTTTGCCAATCATCACCGGTAGGATCATAGTCGGCTGGAAGTTTGCTGTGAAGGCCAAATGGTCGCCAAATAGGAACGCTGAGCAGACTGCAAAAGCAATACATTTTACCTTATCAGCAGCCGGCATATCTTTGATGATCCTGAATAAGGCCAGAATATTAGCAGCTGCGGCAAGAATCCCAGCGCTACCAATCGAACTGAACCCGAATCTGCTCCCGATAGCTTCCAGTGGCTTGGCCAAATACTTTTTAATTAGATAAACCATGGGAAATGCTCCTGCTAACATAACTCCAATGTAGCCAGCGATCTCTAAAGCACGGAACTGATCTTCCGCATCTGCGATAATCGGATCGAATCCCCAGCCGCCTAACAATGTTGAGAAGCCGCCTGTGAAATATTCGACTATGGAAAACACGAGCACTAGTTTAATACCGGTGTCCATCGATTTGCCGAAGAACATGAACCCTTTAATCATTTTCTCTGGAATTAAACGTAGTCCGATAGCAATAGCCCCACAAATAACAATCAGAGGCACCAGATTAGCAAATATAGTACCAAAACTTAAAGCCAACTGATATGTGGATTCGCCATCTGTGGTAATTATATCACGAACTTTTGTATTGGTTAGAGCCAGAATAGTACTGGTGATAAATACACCGATAGGCACTGTGAGAATCCCAGACATCACCCCAAGTGCCATATATTTATGATCTTTTTTCTCCAGCATCGCCAAGCCGACGGGAATACTGAACACAATAGTCGCTCCTGCCATATATCCGGTGGTCATTGCCATGATCCAGCTTTCACGTGAAGAAGCCAATGCGTCTGCCAACTGATAGCCGCCCATGTCAACCGCAATAAAGGTTGTGGCTGCTATTGCGGGATCTGCGCCAATGGCGCCAAAAATAGGACCGAAAACGGTTTCCACAAAAAGGGAGAGATAGGGAATAGACGCCATAATGCCGGCTACCGGAACAAAAATAGGACCGATAGAATATAAACCTTCCAGAAATTCTTTTCCCAAACCTGATTCTTCTTTAAAAATAGAAGCTAACGCCCCTGCCACCGCGCAGGCCATGATGATGTATAGAATATAATTTCCAATCTCAGCCATAATAACCCTCCTCATTTTTTATCTGTAAGTCCCTAAAAGTATAATCACCTCCTTAATAAAAAAGTCCTCACAACACGGTCAAATATTGACCGTGTTGTGAGGACTTCAGCACCCTCGTCAGGAACGACATTATTCCTGATAACTATAC
>JUEG02001131.1_pt1 | contig 12071 bp, 10 predicted proteins | sample 432341 | NCBI WGS metagenome assembly JUEG02 (sample SAMN02953476, study PRJNA257561) | rock porewater metagenome | biome: terrestrial; feature: Opalinus Clay rock; material: porewater; isolation source: Opalinus Clay rock BIC-A1 borehole | place: Switzerland: Mt Terri URL, St-Ursanne ...
GCGGACGTGACCGTGGCCAGGTGTCTGGGTGAGGGGGTCGAGCAGCTGGGAGGTAACGGTTCCGCCGTGGAGAGAGGCGGTGCTCGGTTGCACAAGGTGTAGCCAGTGGTGGTGTTCCAGTTCGTCCCAGGGGAGGGAGGTGCGGCCCAGGCGCATGCCGCGCAGGAGTCCGGTGGGAATCCGTACCTGGCCGTGGTTGTTGGCGCGCAGTGCGCACTGCACGGCCAGCAGTCGGGCTTCGGGGCAGGTGCCGGCAGGCAGTGCGGACGCGAGGTAGCTGAGGATGTTCTGGACGCGGACCGGCTCGGAGGGGCCGCGTGGCCGTCTGGCGCGTTGTCCTCGGCCGGTGCTGGATTGGTCGACGGGTAGATGTGTCGGCCAAGTGGGGAGGGCGGTGTCGGGGACGACGGCTGCGTTCGGGGTGGCTCCGGCGCAGGCATGAGCGAGGCGCCACATGCGGCCGCCGTGTTCGCGGGTCAGGACGAGCAGGACAGGGCCGGCGCAGCCGCGGTGGCGGGGGTGCCAGCGGCAGCCGCGTTCATGGCACTGGCAGGTACGCAGATGGGTAGGCAGATAGTCTGCGCGGGCATGGCGGGCCAGGTGAGCCAGAGCCGCAGGCCGTCCGGCCATCGCCTGTACGGACTGCCCGCCCGGTGAGCAGCGCGGACAGTGGAGCACTGGTCCGCCTTGCTGGGGGCGCAGTTCTACGGTCCAGGTGCGGGGCACCGGTGGGTGCATGGTGCACAGCCTCATGGGGCGCGCGTTCCTCCTGACTTCGGCGCGGGGCCGCTCCGCTTTCCCGCCCGAGTGATGGGGTGGGCGAGGTGATGGCCGCACCGTAGTGCAGACCTCTGCCCTGCCGCCAAGGCGGCCACCTGCGGAAATAGGGCAGAGGTCTACACTGACAGGGCAGGGTTCTGCACCGTCGGATGGTGGGGTGACGATCTTCCCGCCCGACCCGAACCTCACCACCCTGCGCCTGCAGCTGGCACGGTTGAGGAGCGAGCGCGGCTGGACCTATGACGAACTGGCCCGCCGCACCGGCCTGGCCAGACGCACCCTCATCGAAATCGAGCAGGGCCGCACCATCGGATCCCTCAAAACCTGGCACGCCCTCGCCCACGCCCTGGACGTGCCCGTCGACCACCTCCTCGCCCCCCTCTGCGAGGGACACACGCCGCCCGCGGAAGCCGCCGAATAATCCCCCGCTGCACGGTGTCGACGGATCACCCGAACCAGCCACCGACCCCACACAAACGTACGACAGGCCGCATATCTGTTCCCGCAGATTGGCCCGATCGCGCGACACGCACGGCACGGGCCCGGTGCCGACGGCGCGTCGCCTGCCACCTTCACCGCCATGTGCACCACCAACACTCCACCCGGCCGCCACTGGGACGGCACCCCTCGAGCCGCCCGCCGGCTCCGCACCCTGCGCGTCGCCACGGACAGCCCCAGCAGACTCCTGCGCACCGCGCAACCCGCCCTGTGCCGAGACTGCGGCAACCACATCGACTGGTACACCCACAGCAACCAACACCCCATCGCCCTGCATCCACAGGAACTGCCCGCAACCGCCGTCCCCACCTCCCACCGCTGGCACACCAGCTCCGGAATGGCCCACGCCGCAGACGACGGCACCTCCTGGTGCCGCATCCCGCACCCCACGCTCTGCCCCGCACACCAGCCCACCGAACCACTGACACCACAGCTGGCCCGACTGCGGCAACGCCTCGCGCTGCGCACCCGCCGCCTGCTCGACAGCGGCGCCTTCACCCCGCATCCAACCGGCCCACCACCGCCGGCTGAAGCCGTGATGTGCCGACCGGCCCGACCCGTCGTGCAGATCTTGTACGGCCGTTACCTCGCCGCCCACCCGGTCGACGCCATCCAATGCGTCGCCCAGACACGCCGACGCAACCGCTGCCCCCACCCCGTCCTCGGCTCCGAAAGCCCTGCAGGGATCTGGACGCTCATGCCCGCCACCGCCAGCCGCAAACAACTGCCCCTACTCGGCGCCGACATGGCCGTCTACGACCTCACCCACCTGCCGTACGCGGAGCAGCTGCGCTGGCGTGCCCAGCGCTGCCCTGCTCACGCCGCCGCACCTGCAGCTGCCGACCTCGCGCTGGCGGACTGGGAGGTCTTCGACCCGCTCTTCCACCACCAGCACATCCACACCCGCCTCCCCGCCCCCGCCCCGGGCCGCCGCCGGAAACGGCCATGAGCGCAGCCTCGGTTCAGGGGCGCGCGGGGCGAGGCTCCTTCCAGCCGCCGGACAGCCCCGTCCGGTACGGACATCAGCCCGCGACCGGCAGGCAGACCGGCCGCCCCGTATGCCAGGGAGGCGTAGCCATGCCGCACCAGGCCCTCGAGGTTGCCCTGACGGCCGCGCGCCCTCGGCCCCGAACTCTTCGCCCGACTGCTCACCGGCTTCGATCACACAGTTCGGGGCGAGCCGGTACGGACTTCTTCGAAACGGTCACGCTGACCGGGACGTGGCTGTACGTCTTCGCGGTGATCGAGCACGCCACCCGGCGGATCCGGGTGGTGGGCGCAACCGCGCATCCGACCGCCGCCTGGGTGGCGCAGCGGCGAAGAACCTCGTCATGGACCTCGAGGACACCGGCTGCCGGGCACGGTTCCTGATCCGGGACCGGGACGGCAAGTCCCCGCTCTGTTCGACGCCGTCCTGGCCGACGCGGGGATCGAGGTCGTGCTGACGGGAGTCCGGATGCCGAGAATGAGCGATCATGGAGAGGTGGGTGCAGACCTGTCGGCGCGAGTTGCTGGACCGCACCTTGATCTGGAACCAGCGGCACCTGCTCCATGCCCTGCGCGAGTTCGAAAAGTTCTACAACTCCCACCGGCCCCACCAGGGCATCGCGAACGCCCGCCCGCTGAACCCCTTGCCGGCGCCGATCGCCGATCCGGACGAGACAGCCCGCCTCGACATCCGACGATCCGATCACCTCGGCGGCATTCTCCACGAGTACCGATATGCCGCATGACCTCAAGGGATGACGTTTTCGGCAAGGGCAACGTGAAGGTCCCTCGCCAGCATTAGTAGGGGAGGCGGCGTAGCTGCCCAACTCGCATGGTGAAGTACGCGGTGAGTGGCGGCAGGGCGTTGTCGTCGTCGATGTCGGCAAGGCAGGACACGGCGGTGGCGTAGGGGCTGTGGCACGTGCGACTGCTTTGTCCGTTGGCCGCGCACGGAGAAGCGCGAGATGCAGGAACGCCTCCTTCGATGGAGGTGGGCCGTCGGGGTGCTCTCCCTTCATGGTGATCCGGGCGAGCGTGTCCGGGTGCATGTCTTCCATGCTCCGACCGGATGGTGTGATGAGCACCGTGTCGTCGTCGAGGCGCACGCTGAGGTTGCCGGTGAGGCCGCGGTCGAACAGCCCTCGGCCGAGCCGGTACATCCGCGCGGCCTGTCCGCTCGTCCTCCGCGTCGCGTCCGTGGGGACCGTCATCGCAGGCTGGGAACGAGCAGCACCTTGCCCGCGTCGCCGGTGAGGAGCTCGATGGCTTCGTCGGCGTCGTCGAGTGGCAGCCGGTGGGTGACCAGCCAGTCGAGCTCGAGGCGGCCGGACTCGAGGAGAAGCAGTAGCTGCTCCCAGGTGTCCCACAGGCGTCGACCGAAGATTCCTCGTAGCGTGATGCCCTTCTTGTTCACGTGGGCGGCGATGTTGATGGGTGCCGGTTCGCTGGGGTGGCCGACCGTGACCAGGGTCGCCTCCCTGCGAAGCGCGTCTAATAGAGTGGGTAGCACGCCACGCACGCCGGAGACCTCGAAGGCGACGTCGAACCCGCCGCGGGCTCCGGCCAGGTCCATGCAGTGGCTGACGACGTCACCGTGGGGATCGATAACCGTGGCGCCGATTGACTCGGCCTGTTTGCGACGGAAGGGGTTGGGTTCGACGGCGACGACGTGGGCGGCGCCCATCGCGAGGGCGATTTGCGCGGTGACGAGGCCGACCGGCCCGCACCCGTTGACGAGGACCGACTGGCCCGCCACCGCGTATCCAGAACGCTGGATCGCGTGCATTGCGACGCCGGCGGACTCCAGCAGCGCACCGGTCTCGAGTGACACGTTGTCTGGCAACCGGACGCAGATGCCCTCGGGGACGGTGACCCGCTCAGCGAAGACGCCGTCGATGTGCATGCCGAGGATCCTGGTGCGCTCGCAGGTGTGGGCGCTGCCGGTGCGACACGGGTAGCAGGCGTTACAGACCAGGTGGCTCTCCAACGCCACCCTGTCGCCGACCGCCACCGACGTGACGCCCTCGCCGACGGCGAGTACGGTTCCGGAGCCTTCGTGGCCGAGGACCACTGGGGGTCGGAGGTTGAATGCCTGGGCGGAGGGCGTCCACTCGTAGAGCTCTCGGTCGGTGCCGCACAGTGACGCGGCGGCGATGTCGAGGAGCACCTCGCCGGGGCCGGCGGTCGGCTCTGCCCAGTCCTTGCGGACCTCGATGCCTCGGGTCTGGGATGGCTTGATGACTGCCTTCATGATGTCCTCTCGTGCTTTCGGGTGCCGTGTGACCCATTTGGTGTGCGGTCGGGGCCGGCGAACTGGTGGAAGAGGTCGACGGGCCCGACCTGCCCTCCCTTGAGCAGGACGCGGCAGCCGGCGAGTGAGGAACGATCGTCGGTCATGCAGATCGGGCCGGCCGTGACGAACTGTTCCCGGACGCGTAGCTCGCCGACGTCCAGGGCGAGCAGGGCATGGCTGGAGGTGTCGCCGCCGCAGATCACCACGTCGCGGGTGAGTCCCTGCTTCGTCATCCGGGCGGCCAGTCTGCCGATGCTGTGGCCAACTTCGGCCGAGGTGATCGCTCCTGCGCTCAGACGCGAGTCGTCGGGGCCGCGGGTGGTGTGTGCCACGACGTCCAGCCCAGCGCGTAGAGCCTGCTCCACCTCGTCGACCCACGGACCGATGCTGCCCTCGTTGCTGTCGTCGGCGGTGAGGGCGTCTGTCGGGAGGGCGATGTCGACCCAGCCGCGGCGGACTGCATCATCGATCTGCTGACAGGTGGTCGCCGAGGCCGAGGCGGAAACCACGAATGTGGGGCCGCTGCTCCGGGTTGGTTGCGGTCGTCGTGGTGGCCTTCCCGTGATGGCGCGAGCAAGGGCGGTCATGATGCCGCCGGACCCGACGACCAGTGCGGGCCGGTCTCGTGTGGCCTCGGCCAGGAGCGCGGTCGCGACCCGGTCCATGTGCGCATCCTCGACGGCGTCGACGACGAAAGCCGGGCCGTCTGCTCGACGGTGCTCCGTCCACTGGGCGGCGAAGGCGTCATCGGTGTGGGCGGGCAGGTGCAGCCCAGGAACCTCGGGGTGGTAGCCGAGCTGGGCCTCCAACACGCGCCGGAGATCGGCTTCGACCATGGGCGTGGAGGGATGCCTCGACATCACCGGGTGCCGGTCCAGGCGGTAGGTCCCACCGGCGTAGGCGGCGAAGTGTTGGCTGAACGCGGTGAACCGGCCGAACCCGGGCTGGGCCGGGACGACGGGAATCGAACCATGATCCGGGAACTGCTCGTGCAAGAGCTCCACCGCACGGCCGATGTTGCCGACCGTCGGCGACGAGTCGAAGGTCGAGCACACCTTGTAGAGCAATGCCTCCACCTCGAGCGCCGCCAGCGCTACCAGCCCGGCACGCACAGAGGCGTCCAGTTCCGTCCCCGCCTGCGAACGGATCGGGCTGGCGATCCCGACCACGTCGGCGTCGTGCGGAAGCGGATGATCTGGGTCCAGCACCAGCACTGCGTTCAGGCCGTGGGCGTGGGCCTGGGCCAATACGTCGCTGGCACCGGTGAGGTCGTCGGCGAGGAATGCGAAGCGCGGCATCATCCGGCCCGGAACGTGTCGAGCGCCCGGCTCAGCGCGGCGTCGCCGGCGGCCTCGTGGGCGCGTGCGGCCTCCTCAACGGGTTGGCTCGCAACCGCGGCGTCCCAGGACTGCCTCAGGCTGCGCACTCCGGCCGTTGCGCCATCGGGATGAGCGACGATCCCGCCGCCGGCAAGCATCAACAGATCAGTGGAGGCGACCGCCTGGTACGTCGGACCAGGTGTGTGCACGTTCTGTCCCGAAGACAACACGGGCAGCGGTGGGAGGCTGGCGCCCAGCGGAGTGAGCAGACTGCGGACGTTGGTGGCGACGTGTTCGTCCATCTCGTAGAACTTGCTGCCGAGCCCACTGGCGTGGAGGTGGTCGGCGCCGGCCAGTCGGGCGAGCTGCTGCCACACTGGGTAGGCGATGCCCAGTCCGGGATGGCGCATCGAGGCAGCCAGCCCGGCCCGGTGGCCGTGGATGGGCACGTCCGCGAAGCTGCGGAGCCAGGCGAGCGCTGGCAGGCCCATGGCCGGGATGTTGAGCATGACGCAGGTCCCGCCGGCCTCGACGACGAGGTCGTGGCGGCGTCGTATCCCGGCCAGGTCGCCGGTGATGTTGAAGGCGTACATCGTCGAGTGCCCAGTGTGCTGCTCTGCTGCACGCAGCTCTTCGGTGGCAACCCGCACCCGGGTCTCCAGCGGCAGGTAGGCCGGGTCGGTCATCAGCTCGTCGTCCTTGATGAGGTCGACCGACGCGTTCGCCAGCTCCCGGACCGCGATCCGGTACTCATCCTCCTGAAGGCCGATATTGGGCTTCACGATGGTGCCGACCAGGACGCCCTGGGCCCCGCCGAGCAGCTTGCGGGTTCCCTCGATGCCGTAGGCGGGACCCGGGTGCGCAGCAACGAAGTCCTCCGGGAGCTCGATCGCCTCGAGCCGGCAGGCGTACAGCTCGACGAGCTCGAAGAGATTGCCCGCGACCGTGGAGAGCAGCGTGGCGATATCGGTGCCGACGTTCTCCATCGGGAAGTCGACGACAACCTCGGCGGCGGTGACCCGGTCCGGTCGGGCCCGGGAAGGCAACGACGGCTGTCGAGCGCCCAGCTCCCGGACCGAGACAATCTCGGCGGCGTGACGGTGTCGCAGCCGGTCGGACTCGCCCGGCAGCGCGACGAAGGTGCCACTGGACTGCTCGCCCGCCAGCGCCGCGGCAGCCTTCGCGGGCGCGATCGCGGACTCGATGTAGTAGGTGCAGCGGACACGGCGCTGATCGCGCATGTTCTCACTCTCTCCGGGTCTGATCACGGTCTGCTGGTGCGAGCTCACTGAGCGGCCGCCGGCTGGGACACCGTCACTGGTTCGGACTCGATGCCGCCCGCGCGGCGCATCACCCACGCCGCGACAGTCGGAGCCAGAAGTGCGGTGACCAGTACGGCGGTGGCCGCCTGTGCGGTGGCGGCGGCGACGAACGGCTCGAAGTTGGGGTCGGCCACGGCCACCACGGCGGGTACCGCGACCGCGTTGCCGGCCGTGGTTCCGGCCGCGAACCCGATCCCGCTCATCGGACCGCGGCGGAGCACGAACCGATAGCCAAGATAGGTCAGCCCTCCGGTGAGAAGCACGACGCCGGCGCCCAGGACGACACCTGCCGCGCCGCCGGTGAGCACGGTCTTGAGGTCGATGCCGGTGCCGACGGCGAAGGACATGAAGGGGATGGTCACTTTGGGCACGGCGTCCATCACGCTCGTCCACTCGCGGTCGACGGCTCCGATGATGAGCCCGAAGATGAACGGAACGACGGCGGCCACGAGCGCCAGCAGGGGAATGTCGCCGAGGCCGGAGGCGCCCAGGAAGATGAGTGCAAGGAAGGGGCCGTCGTCGAAGGCACTGGCGACGTACGCACCACTGTCTCGCTCGTCGCCGTACTGGCCGGCGAATGCCAGCCACAACGCGCCGTTGCTGTTCCCGAAGATGGTGATGAAGGCAAGGACGGAGACCCCTGCAATGCCGTCGAGGCCGACGGTGAACCCGAGCACCACCGCAAGGGTGATCGGTACCAGCGTCTTCGCGATCAAGACCACCAGCGTGGTGCTCGCAGCGGCCTTGCCGCTGCGGTGCCCTGTGATCTGGGCGCCGGTGGCGACGATGAGGAGCGCGATCAGAGTGAGGGCACCCTCCTTGAAGAGGGCGGTGGTGAAGCTGCCAATTCCCAGGGCGTCAGGCGCGAAGGTGTTGACGAGCACGCCGGCAGCCAGAGGGATGAGCATGAGCCCGCCGGGGATCCGGCTCATCACGCTGAACAGAGGCAACCGGGATGGTGTCGAGCGCAGGACCTCGCTCATGGGAACCTCCTAGCAAAGACGGATCTTTGTCCGTACGATTTGTACGGACAACGTAGGTGGCGGCGATCACTCCGTCAAGGGTCGGCCGTGACGTTCATACGGGCGCCGAGGAAGTACGGGAGGATGGAACCGATGACCAACAACTCACCCTCGCCCGCGCGCGCCTCCGCCGGCTCCCGGCGAGCAGGAGGCCCGCTGTACGCCAAGATCCGGGATGCCCTGCGCCAACAGATCGAGGTGCAGTCCATCCCGCCCGGCGCCACTCTCCCCACAGAAGAAGCCCTGCAGGCGCGGTACGGCGTATCGCGCAGCGTGGTGCGACAGGCGCTCGGAGAGCTGGTTGACCTGGGACTCATCAGCAGGCAGCGCGGCCGGGGCAGCGTCGTCGCCCCCCAGCCGGAGCACCATCGACGGGCGGCGCAGGCTGGTGGGCTCGCCCAGCAGTTCGCTGCGAGTGGCCAGGACCTGCGCACCGAGGTCCTCAAGGTTGTCGCCGATGAGGCGCCGCCCCCGGCTGCGGCCGCCTTGGGGTCATCCGAGGCGTGGCGGCTGGAGCGACTTCGCTCGGTTGACGACGAGCCGCTGGTGTTCATGCGCACCTGGCTGCCCCGACACTTGTTCCCCGTGCTCTCGGCCGAGGACCTGGACGGCGGCTCACTCCACGCCTGGATGCGCGAGCGAGGGGTCCTACCCTCCGGTGGACCACGGCAGGTCCAAGCGGTTCCCTGCGAAGACGTGGTGGCGCAGCGGCTGGACATCCCAGTCGGCACCCCCGTGCTGCTTCTGCAAGGTGTCACTGCGGATCCCTACGACAACGGCCTGGAATGGTTCTCGGCCTGGCACCGACCCGGCACGATCTTCGACATCGACGCGCAGGTAGCGCCGCCTGGCAACGGCGCCCCCTCCCGGGGGCTTGACGTTGCGCGGATCCGGACGCTCGTCGAGGAACTCGAAGGCCTGCTGCCGCCTCGCAGTTAACCTCGCCGTTTCACTTGGGTACGGTTGGTTTTGGGGCGGAAACGCGAAAGTGCCTTCCTGACCTGGAGCGATGAACCTTGTCGAGGGGTTCTGTCGGTCCAGGCGGAGGGCACTTTCTACGTGCAGGGTATCGGGTCGCGTCCCAAGGTCCATGTCAGTGCCGATGGTTCGGGGGTGGTCGGGCATGCCGGGGCACGGTTGCTGGCGGATCTCGCTGATGCCACCGGGCTGACCGCCGCGTACTCCGCCGCTCTCAGGCCGCTTCGGCCGCGCGGGACCGGGCACGATCCGGGTTCCCGGCCTGGTTCTGGACCTCGACGCCACGCTGGTCACGTGCCACTCCGAGAAAGATCAAGCCGCACCCACCTATAAGGGCGGCTTCGGCTTCCATCCGCTGCTGTGTTTCCTCGCGAACACCGGCGAGGCACTGTCCGGTCGGCTGCGGCCCGGGAACTCCGGAGCCAACACTGCCGCCGATCACATTGCGGTGCTCGACCAGGCGCTCGCGCAGATCCCCGACGCCCACCGGCACGGCACCGACATCCTCATCCGCGCCGACAGTGCCGGATCCGCGAAAGCCTTCCTCGCCCACGTCCGCGACGTGCGGAAACAAGGAATCCGTACCTTCTTCTCGGTCGTATACGCGGTCACCGAGCCGGTCCGCCGCGCGATCCGGGCCATACCCGACCGCCTCTGGCATCCCGCCCTGGATCAGGACGGGACCCTGCGGGACGGCGCCGAGGTCGCCGAGCTGACCGGCATGGTCGATCTGGACGGATATCCGGCCGGCACTCGCATCCTCGTGCGCCGCGAACGCCCGCACCACGGAGCCCAGCTGTCCCTGTTCGATCAGGACGAGGGCCTGCGACATCAGGTGGTCCTCACCGACACCCCATACGCCGGTGGCGGCACGGCCCAGTTTCTGGAAGTCCGCCACCGCGGGCATGCCACCGTCGAGGACCACATCCGGTGCGGAAAGAGCACAGGCTTCGGCCGCTTTCCCTCCCGCGACTTCGCCGTCAACACCGTCTGGCTCGGACTCAGCCTCACGGCGATCGACCTGCTCGCCTGGACCCGCATCCTCCTCCTGGACGGCGAACTCGCCACCGCCGAGCCGAAGAAGCTCCGTTACCGACGCTGCACGTCGCCGCCCGCCTCACCCGCGGCGGCCGACGCCTGCGCTTGCGGATATCGGCGACCTGGCCCTGGAGACATGAACTGGCCACGGCTTTCCACCGCCTCGCCGCTTGCCCCGACCTGCCGGCTGACCGGCAAACCCCCGCCCGCCCACGACCCGGAAGACCTTGGAGAAACCCGACCACCGCGCCGGGACACCGGCATGCCCAAGCAGCGAAAAGGTCTCGCGCGTCTGACACCTGACGATCAGCGGCATCTCATCACCCCAACCGAAACGGCGAGGTTAAGTTCTGCTCGCAAGGGCCGTCATCGCGGGCGTGGCCATCTTCGAACTCCGGCTGCCGCCCCCGACGTCGTCACCCTGATCGTCCGCGACGGCAGCACGCTCGTACCCCGGCGCGACACCGTGCTCCGCACCGGCGACGAACTGCTGCTCATCACCACCCCGGAAACCCGGGAGGCCACGGAACGGCGCCTGCGCGCCATCGGCCGCAGCGGCAAACTCGCGCGCTGGCTGGGCGAGTACGGGGACTCGAGCCCGGCCCGCGGACGTACACTCGCTGACACCGCCCCCTGGGAAGCCCGGCGCGCCTCGGGCGGGCCGGCGACCAGCGGGCACATTTCGCCGCCGGCCCGCCCGAGGCGTCCGTACACTGAGGCCGTGAACGGGCTGCGGGGAGCCCGGCGGAGCAGGGAAGGGTGGCGCAACATGGCGGAGCATCTGCCCGCGCGCCAGCAGGTCAGGGAGAAGCCCCCGACCATATGGGAGGTCGCCCGGCTGGCCGGGGTGTCGCACCAGACCGTCTCCCGCTTCCTGCGCAAGGACCCGACCGTGCGTCCGGAGACGGCCCGCAAGGTGGCCGTGGCGGTCGAGGAGCTCGGCTACCGGCCGAACCAGGCGGCCAGGACGATGCGTACCCGCCGGTCCAACCGGCTCACGGTCATCCTGCCGGGCTCGACGGACCGTATGTCGCCGGAGCTGCTCCGCGGAGCCGCCGACGAGGCGCACGAGGCGGGCTATCTGCTGGACGTGGTGAGCCTCGAGGGCGACGCCGCGGCGCGCGCCGCCCGGCTCGAATCGCTGCTGCAGCCCGAGAGCACCGACGGGATCCTGTCCTTCACCTCCCTCGGCGAGAGCGCCGCGGGGGTGACGCTCTCGGACTTCCAGGTGCCGTTCGTGATCGACGGGGTCTACGACGACAAGATGCGCTCGCTCGGCGCGTTCGCCGACGCGTCCTCGACGGCCGACCTCGTACGGCACCTTGCGGACCTTGGGCACCAGCGGTTGGTGCACGTCACCGGGCCGCCCGAGTGGGCGTCGGCGCGGGGGCGGCGGGCGGTGTACGAGGCGACCGTCGCGGAGTTGGGGCTCGAGTCGTCCGCCGTCGTCGAGGGCGACTGGAGCACGCGGTCCGGCTGGGAGGCCGCCACGCGGGTCATCGCGGGTTCCGGGGCCACCGCCGTGGTCGCCGCCTCTGACCAGATGGCCTTCGGGGTGATCACGGGCCTGCAGAGCACGGGCGTCGAGATCCCGCGCGACGTGAGCGTCTGCGGCTGGGACGACTGGGAGATCGGACGCTACTTCCGGCCGACGCTCACCACGGTCAGCGTCAACCGGGAACGGCAGGGGCGCCATACCGTACGCCGGCTGCTCGCCCTGCTGCGCGGTGAGCCCTCCGTCGGGCCGATGGACGCGGCGGAGCTCAACCGGGTCATCCTGCGGGAGTCCACGGGCCCGGCGCCCGCGCGCCCCGCCGCCTGACCGCCCGGGTCC
>JUEG02000446.1_pt1 | contig 12054 bp, 10 predicted proteins | sample 432341 | NCBI WGS metagenome assembly JUEG02 (sample SAMN02953476, study PRJNA257561) | rock porewater metagenome | biome: terrestrial; feature: Opalinus Clay rock; material: porewater; isolation source: Opalinus Clay rock BIC-A1 borehole | place: Switzerland: Mt Terri URL, St-Ursanne ...
ACCATTTCGCCATCATCTAAAATATAGACTTTGCGCGTATAGGTTAAAATAGCCGTGATGTCACTGGCCACGAAGAACTCTCCATCACCAAGACCCACCACCATTGGGCTGTCTTTACGGGCAGCAACTAGCTTATCTGGATCTTTGACGCTTAAGACAACCATTGCGTATGATCCATGCACTGTCTCTAAGACTTTACGGACAGCCGCTTCCAGGTCGCCTTCATAAAAGTCCTCTATTAAGTGGGCTAACACTTCAGTGTCGGTCTCTGATACAAACTGATGTCCTTTTTCGATGAGTTGGTCTTTTAAGTCCAGATAATTTTCGATGATTCCATTGTGCACCACCGAAAAATTCTGCTGGCAATCGCTGTGGGGATGAGCATTAACGAATGATGGACGTCCATGCGTTGCCCACCGGGTATGCCCGATCCCGATGCAAGACTTGGAATAATCCTCTCCAAGTTCCTCTTCCAGCGCAACTAATTTACCCACACTTTTGGATACCACGATTTTCCCCTGATCTAGGACCGCTACCCCTGCCGAATCATATCCCCTATATTCTAGTTTCTTCAAGCCAGTAACCAAAATGGGAATTGCAACCTGTTTCCCAATATATCCAACAATACCACACATATAACATTTCTCCTTTCAAAATAAAAAAAGCCGTCCATAAATGGACGACTTGTCGATTCAGATTCATGGCAACACTGCAAGGGGGGTAATTTTAGACACACTTTCCCCTTGTCTTGTCAACTTACCCTTGTCCCGAAAATTACTCCTCGGTTTTAAGCAAGCTTTACGGTGACAAGCCACCGAGAGGGATCCGCCGAATTTTTCGATAACCCTCTTCCTCGTCGACCTTAACATTTATACCTATAAGGTCCTGGCGCTTAAATATTGTTGCCACAACTGATCCAATTGTCCAATCTGTAGATAATCCTATCCTTTTTTCTGTTTCCTGATATCTGATGTTTAATCATTTTCGTATTACGTCTACGGCTCACCTTCTTTCCCGAGATTAGTCCATGTGCCACTTAACTTAATCGAAATTGTATCGAATTAATACTTCGGCACATGAACCATTATACGCTAAATCTACGATGTTAGCTAATTGTCTATCTATTTTTATTCATCGCAAAGTAGAATGATGTCAATAACACCTTGTGCCAATTCCCTTAATTTTTCTTGATCAGGTCCTTCCACCATCACTCGGATCAGTGGTTCTGTCCCTGAGCAACGTACTAAAACCCTACCTTTATCGCCGAGAGCTTCTTCCGCTTGTTTCACTTTCTCCAGCACTTTTTCATCCTGCATTAAGCGTTCCTTGTGTTGTACCGTAGCATTGAGGAGCACCTGAGGTAAGCGCTGCATTTGTGCTGCGAGCTGAGAAAGTGGAATTTGTCGTTCCCTGATCACCGATAATAAATGGAGGCCAGTCAATAGTCCATCTCCGGTTGTATTATGGTCTAGGAATATTATATGGCCGGACTGCTCCCCACCCAGTTTTGCACCTGTTCTAAGCAGTTCTTCCATGACATAGCGGTCCCCAACTTGCGTCTGATAGATTGTGATTCCTGCCTCTTTAAGGGCAAGATGTAATCCTAGGTTACTCATAACAGTGACAACCACTGCATTTTGGTCTAAGGTTCCGTTTGCTTTTTGAGCTAAGGCACAAATCAGCATGATGAAATCCCCGTCTAGGATGTTACCTAGTTCATCGACCACAATCAGACGGTCAGCATCCCCGTCTAGGGCTAGCCCTAGATCGGCACCGTGTTCTAGAACGGCCCTTTGCAACTGTTCCGGATGGGTCGAGCCGCAACAAGCATTGATATTGATACCGTCCGGGGTGTTACAAATGGAGATGACCTCGACTCCAACCTCCTGCAATACGAGGGGTCCGACATACGCCGCTGCACCGTTGGCACAATCTAAAACGACTTTAATCCCATCAAGACGTCCCACAGTAGCTATTAGAAAATCCAAATAACGACGCCCAGCATCGTCAATTTCTATCACCCGTCCAACCTCGCCCCCGATTGGGACTTGCCAAGGTTTTTCCTCATTTAAAACAATACTTTCGATTTCATCCTCGATGGCGTCAGGTAGCTTATACCCTGTCGAATCAAAGAACTTAATTCCATTATCTTGAACAGGGTTATGGGACGCTGAAATCACAACCCCAGCACTAACATCAAGCGTGCGCGTTAGCATGGCTATCCCGGGTGTCGGTAAGACTCCCACGCGCAAAACATCTGCTCCTACCGAGCAAATTCCAGAGATAAGGGCCGCCTCGAGCATGTCCCCGGAAATCCGGGTATCTTTGCCAATCACAATTCTAGGGTGTGGATGCTCCTTGCTCAAGACGTAAGCACCCGCTTGCCCAAGACGAAAGGCGAGATCTGGTGTCAGCTGGCTATTCGCCACGCCGCGTACCCCATCGGTTCCAAAAAGTCGACCCAAGCTATTCCCTCCTTATCTATAATAGTTTATCCCATTACAAAATGTGTTCAAATATCTATATCACTTTATTTACAGTATTATTCTACTCTACCTTAGCATATTGCGCCATAAGATGCTCCGCCATTCTCAAACCATCCACAGCTGCACTGGTAATTCCTCCGGCATATCCGGCCCCTTCACCGGTTGGATAGAGCCCTGCTAAACTTATGGATTCTCCTTGATCATTTCTCACAATGCGGATAGGAGAACTTGTCCTTGTCTCTATCCCTGTCAAGGTCGCCTTTTCCCCAGTGAAGCCTTTTATTTTACCATTGAAAACGCGAAGAGCTCGGTCCAACACATCTCCCACAGGCGCCGGGAGCACGGAATGTAACTCACACGGTACAATACCCGGTGTATAGCTTGATTCCACGTCAAAGTGGTCTGACACCCGTCCTGCCAAGAAATCGGTGACCCGCTGGGCTGGAGCATGGTAGTTTTGTCCACCTGCTAAAAATGCTTTATGTTCCCATTCCCTTTGGAACTCCAAACCAGCCAGAGGGTGGTCTGTCGAAAAGTCATCTGGCCCGACCGTCACGACGATGGCACTGTTCGCGATTTTGGTATCTCGATCATAGCTACTCATACCGTTCGTGACAAGCCCGCCTTCTTCCGAAGCTGCTGCCACAACTTTGCCTCCTGGGCACATACAAAAAGCATAAGCCCCTCGGCCGGTTCTTACATCCTGATACGTGAGCTGATAATCCGCAGGACCGAGATGACGGTGTTCTTCGACACCATACTGGGACAGATTAATCAGCGATTGGGGGTGTTCCACTCGCAAACCAATGGCAAAGGATTTCTTCTCGAGGGTGATGTCCATAGTATGTAAGAGCTCATAGACATCTCGGGCGCTATGGCCGATCGCGAGAATCACGGCTTCTGTCGGAATTTCTTCATCCCCATTCACAACGACCCTTTGCAGGCGACCGGATGAAGAAATCAGTCCGGTCACTTTAGCCCGGAAACGAATCTCACCGCCCAAGGACTCAATTTCCGCCCGAATCCCTTTCACTACACTTTTCAAAATATCCGTTCCGATGTGCGGTTTAGCTAAATACTGGATTTCAGAGGGTGCCCCGTGCTTGACGAACGTTTCCAACACATCCGTAATCCGTCGATCTTGAATGCGAGTGGTAAGCTTACCATCTGAGAAGGTCCCCGCACCCCCTTCCCCGAATTGCACATTGCTCTCCGTGTCTAATGCCCCGGTATCCCAAAATTCTTGAACTTTTCGAGTGCGCACCTCAACTGAATCCCCGCGTTCGAGAACCAACGGAGCATACCCTTTGCGGGCTAAGGCTAACGCAGCAAAATACCCGGCTGGTCCGGATCCCACCACTACGGGACGATATCTCAGTGTTTTACTCGGCTCAGGCCAGAGTACAGGAACTTCAATTGAAGCTTCTTTCAGCCCAGGAACACGAGCCAAAACACGACTTATTTCCAGATTGGGAATATCAATCGAGAACAGAACAGTATAGACAAACATGAGGTAGGGTTTTTTACGTGCATCCAAGGAACGGCGCAGGAAGCGGATCCCACTGATGCTTTGTTCAGGCACCTGTAACTTGCGAGCCATCGTCGCAGCTAATCTCGAATCCTCTTCGACCGGGATTCTCAAATTTGTCCATAGTAAATCCATGGTTATTATTCTGCTCCTTCTGCCACTTTATCTTTGAGTATATAGTTCACTTGCGGTGCTGTCGGCATAGTTACACCCGGAGGTAGTTGCCAGTATACTTTTGAATTGTCATAAGTCCCTGCAATCTGACCGGCTGCATCGACCCAGAGTTGAATTTGGGCAGTTGTAACATCTTTCAATACCTCGGGTAACCCCTCCACAACGATGTCGATGGGGGGCACCGCTGGGTCCAATTCAAGATCCGGCCCAATATTACGAACTTGAACTTCCACTCCGGAGATTTGCTTTTGTATGATTCCTGGCCCGATCTGAGCAACAACACTCAAGGTGGTTCCTGCATTAAATGAAACCCCCGCCGGTAACACGACTTTGTCGGTCGAAATCTGGAACACTTTATCATTCGTTAGATTCGTTATATCCACTGGGCCTATATTTAATGCATCAAATCCTTTTAAGGCCGCAGTGGTCCCTAATACTTGTACACTTGTTGGAGATGGCACTAACGAACGCAGAATCTTACCTTGAGCTGGTTTTCCACTACTCGTGACTTTCAAAGGAACCATCTTAGATGAAAGAGTCTTCGCCACCACAGGAGCAATCACATCCACCGTACTCGGAAAAGCACTTATAATATCGGCACTCGGATTAGGTCCGAAAATGGGTTTACCCTCTTTATCACGAAAACTTACAGGTCGAGAGATCTGTATTGTTTCAACGGCCCCCGTTACACTAATTTCCACAATCACGCTGATCTGCGTGCTAAGAATTGAACTCGGTCCACGGACATTCACTGCTGACGGTTTAACAAAAGTGGTGCCTAACTGATATCCTTCAGCAGGAACACCCGTGACGATAGCCTGAACCGGGACCAGCTTTTCTTGGACAGTATCCAATTGCAATTTAATACTTGTTGGTTGAACATCTACTACATTAGTGCCCACTGGGGCGTTGACTTTAATGCTATAGCTTTTTTCTCCGGGTTCTCCATCGGAAAGATCAATCTGAGCATAGATATCTTTAATATTGGCACTGGGGTTGATCCCTTGTAAACGAACTCGGACCAATGGAAGCTGATTCATAACGACCATATTTGCAGGCAATCCACTAGCTACGACGGGTATTGTCATGGTTTGTTCAGGGATTAGAGTCGTAGCAGTGGGCCCTTGATTCATGACAAAAAGCCAAAAGAGAATCGCAAATAAGAACGAAGCGACTTTCACTCCGAGGTTGCGCCGAAATATATTTAACATTGGCTACCACCTCCAAAATGGAATAGCTGATGAAGAGATGCTCTTAACTTCAAGTTCCCTCAACAACAATTCCCGCAGCGTTTTCTCATCCATAAAGCGCGTCAGTGCCCCGTCAATCCCAACAGAAATTGCTCCTGTTTCTTCTGAGACAACAATAGCTAGAGCATCGGAAATTTCCGTTAAACCGATTGCGGCTCGATGACGTGTCCCCAATTCCTTTTGTATATTCGGATTTTCGGATAGCGGGAGAAAGCATCCAGCCGCCGCCACTCGATCCCCCCGAACAATCACAGCACCATCATGCAGTGGGGTATTAGGGATAAATATATTGACTAAAAATTCCGAAGAAACCATGCCGTCAATCTTAATACCAGTTTCCACAAAATCTTGAACTCCAGTTTTACGTTCAACTACAATTAAAGCACCGATGCGGTTCTTGGATAGGACTTGCGAGCATCGCACTAACTCTTCCGCGACTTGTTCTAGATTATCTGCCCCTGGTACCAAGGGATGGCGGTTAAAAAAGCTTCCTCGCCCTAATTGCTCCAATGCTTTTCTAAGCTCAGGTTGAAAAACTACTGGTATCGCTATGACAAACATCTGCCACATTTTATCCAACAGCCAGTCAATCGTAGCTAGCTCGAAATATCTGGCTAACAGAGAGACGACCAGTAACACCATTACTCCCTTAACCAACTGTACAGCACGCGTACGTTTAATGAGCATATAGAACTGGTAAAAGACCACTGCCACTACGATAATATCGATAGCGTCGCGCAACCCAAAATTGCGATATTGAGATAAGAATTCTACCATGGTCTCCCCCCCGTCTTAATGCCCCTTAAACCTGCGCTACCTAATATTTATTTCTCCATTCGAAGTAATAAAACCTGCGTTCCCAAAGAAAAAATATGGAAATTTTTAAATTTCTCCGATCCCAGCAAGAAGCCCGAAGCACCCTGTTAACATCATATCCCCATAGGGGGCTGCTTCATACCAATTAAGCGATTTCGCCAAGCTTCTTCTAGGGCCGGTTACTGCAATGAAGTTCCAACCTAACTTCATTTCAGGATGAAGTGTTGCGCCATGCCCGCCTTGTTCAAACACTTCAGCATTGGTTAATTCTGTAGACTGAAAACGACGAATGAGTTTGGCTAGAGATTCTAAATCAACCATACTGGTATGGTGTTCAAATAGACCATAGACCCGCTTCCCCCGGATAGCAGCAACAAGAGTGTGAGAGTTCCCAATATTGACAGCCAAAATCCCTTTATTTAGATGAGGAGTAACCAAGGGATCAGCCATAATCCCTAAGAGTGCAGCGGTTCCGGTATCAGCCAAAATTGCCTGAGGCACAATCTCTCGAATGGCACGCATTCGCGTGTACACCTCTGGAATATCCTGAGTGAATACAAGATTATGTAAATCTCCTCCCTGCATCACAAACTCTTCCCAGAGCCGGAATCGAAGGGTTCTATTACTTTCGGTTACGCTAAACCCGTGATCCTGTACCGCGACCGCCATCTTCTGGGGATATTCCAAGCCAAATGCCTCAATAGCCTGTCTAAGCGCTAAGGAGTCAATATCTCCCAGCCATATGGGTGTCGTCGATACTGGTGCTTTTTCGCACAGTGAGATTCCCATCTTCTCCACAAGTGCCACCTTATCACTAAACGTTAAGGAAGCCTGAGGGGTAGCGTAAGCTTGGAAACCCGCAGCTATATGCTTTTTAACAGCTAGTGCACATGCGCCTCCACCCATCAGATGACCGTGCATGAAAATCCCCTGACCCAACATCGTCGCTTTGCGTATCTGAGCAGCAACAAACTGTGTACGGCTAGGGACAATAAATTTTGGACAGTTTTCTAGTAATCTTTCCGGCTGATAGAGAAGGATATCCTGAGTGCCAGACCCCACGTCAATTACTATGATACTTTCTGTCATTAAAAAACCACCTTCTCGTAAAGAAACAAAATTACCTGCACAACCACTTGAACACTATTACTTGCTCACTAATACTTACTCACCAACTTAAGTGTACTGGCAATTCATGAATTGCCCCTACTTAAGTATTGTCCTTGTGAGCCAGGGCTTAAAGAGTTTCACCGATTGATGTGGGCAAAGCTCCTGACAGCAAAAACAGCGTATGCATTTTTCCAAGTCGACGATCGGACGCTTGTTCTCATTCATCGTGATAACCTTGGCAGGACAATTATTGACACAGTCACCGCATCCTACACACGATTTATGCTCAAAGATCGGAAAAGGTCTCACACGATTGAGCACAAAATTCTTAACTCTTCGAGGTAACGGAAACATGTCTAAGAAATTTGTCGATACTGCTTTGGGAATCACAAAACCTTGAATTCGCCATAAGGAGCGTGGATCTCCTTCTAATTGCAGTTCACTAAGACGACTTGTTAAACCTCGAAGGCGTGCTGCCATTATAGTGGGAACCTTCTCTGGTACTAATCCTATAAGATCCGTTGCAATCACATCTAGGGCAAACGGGTCCGTACTCAAAATAAGAGCTCCAATGTCTCGAGGTTTACCGGCGGAAGGTCCATCCCCTTCCATTCCCACAACCCCATCCATGATACTTAAAGTAGGTTTCACCCAAGCCGCAATATCCACGAGAAGATCCGCGAAATCATCAACCTTAAACATCTTAAAGTGGTATTCGGCCTTTAAAAGGCCTGGGATTACTCCAAAAAGTATTTTAACAGCACCCGTAAAGGTCATCATACCGTGGGTTTTTAGCTTTGAAAGCGGAATAATAACATCTGCATCCAAGACACAGTTGGTCACTGTTAAACTTTTAGCGATTTTCCCTTCTGGGTACTGAATGATCGTTTGTCCAACATCTTCGTTGAGAATTGCACCTGTGCGTTCAGCAACTTCTCGTAAGCCAGACCTTTCATAAATTGCTTGAAGTGCTTTTAAAGTGTAAGGCCCACCTGGGCTGTCCCCGATAATTGGAATCCCGCCTGCCTCTTGGACGAGGCGAACCACAGCTTCTACGACACTGGGATGGGTTGTAACTGCTTCTTCCGGTAGCTTTTTCATCAGCAGGTTCACTTTTAATAAAACCTTTTGACCCGGCTTAACAAACGCAGACATGCCACCCCATTCAGCAAGCCCTTCTCTTAAAAGCTGTTCTACATCCGCGGTATAGTCAGGGCAATATTTCAGTACGACGGTCGCCTGCACTTATTCTTCCACCTTCTCCAAGTCCAGAAAGAGATCCTTACCTCTCCCTGGAAAAGCACTTAGCACTGGATCACAATGAAAATACTCTTGGTTCAAATAATCTTGTTTTTGCGTTTCTTCCAGTCCCTCAAACTTTAACCTGGAACCCTGTTGCGTCTTATGTTCTAAAATAGCCTGCCATTTCCGCTCCGCCCAAGGTGAGATAGAAATCTTATAATCCGCTTCTTGAAGCTTGTCTGCTGATAGCCTCCATCCAGGTCGGACATAGCATAAACGAGGCAGAGTAAAACTGTTTCCCCACTCCGGTTCAATAGACTTCTTCGCAAATCGAACAGCTGACTTTGTAAAGTGATGAATTGCCAGGTGATCCCGGTGTCCTGACGAGCCATCTGCTCCAAATGTAATGATCACCTGGGGACGAACCTCACGAATGATCCGAACAAGTTTCTCTACGATTTCAAGTGGTGGTGCTATGGGGACTTCTTTATCACGATATCCTAGGAAAATAACGCGATCGATCCCTAGTATTTCGGCTGCGCGCATAAGTTCCTGTTCTCGAATGTACCCGAGTTCTTCCAACGTACAAATTCCTGCCACTTTACCGGCTTCTCCCTTGGTCGCAGTCACAAGCGTAATAGTAACCCCTTTTTCGGCGTATTTAGCAATTGTTCCACCTAAGGCAAAGGATTCATCATCGGGATGGGCAAAGATGAGCAGCATTTTTTTTGGCATACTTTAACTTCACCCTTTCTTAGTTTTTAACAAATAACTAGTTAAAATAACTTCATTTCCAGTCTGGAAAGCTCATGCTTTATTATACCTCTTTTTATTCATTGAAGGAAATATCTCTTGATGAGGACTCTATTTTAACTGTAAGAAAGTACCGTTTCCCGATGTAACCTAGCATGTTATACTACAGTTGTCTCCGACTTAAAAAACTCTAAGGAGGACTATATGCGTATTAAATCAAAGTTTTTAATCGGAATTCAAATCGGGTTTCTCATGACTGCAGTGGCCTTACCAACACAAGCCGCCATTAACATCGGCGCTCCTCGTCCTTTAACAGGGTCTGTTATTAGTCTCCGGTCATATGCTCCTGGAACACCCCAGGTAACTCCCACTACAATTACTACAACAACTCAGGCGACCAAAGCCACAGTCACAACGCCAACAACGACATATGTGCAAAACTCAACACCAACTCCATCTCAATGGGTCAATCTAGCACCATCACGATCCACCCTCGGTGGAAATGTTGTCTCCTTGAAAACTATTGTTAACCAACCCACCACTGTAACACCTGCACCTGTTCCTGTTCCGGCTCCTGTTCCAGCGCCAGCTCCTGTTCCGACTCCTGCACCGGCACCTATTCCGGTTCCAGCGCCAGCTCCGGCCCCGACTCCTGTTCCAACAGTATCAGGGATTCCTATTTTGACACAAATAACCGCCGATGAGCAACTCATGGTTAACATGATTAATCAAGAGCGTATCGCTGCAGGCGTAAGCCCCGTTAAGTTGGATCTTCGCCTCGCCTCAGTCGGACGAGCTAAAGCCAACGACATGAAAGTAAACAACTACTTCAGCCATACCTCACCAACCTATGGAAGCCCATGGGCCATGATGCAAGAAGTAGGAATCACGGTACGTTGGGCTGGAGAAAATCTTTCCGGCAATAAATCAGTTGCTGGCTCTATGGCTTCACTCATGCAAAGCCCTGGCCACAGAGCAAATATTCTAGATCCTCGGTTCACACATGTTGGGGTAGGGATTGCTTATGGAAGCGCCAATGGAAATCTCTATGCTCAGGAATTTTTGCAACAGTAGTATAATCTAAAGGACCTCCTCCGGAGGTCCTTTTTTCATTTCTATCTCTTTTTCATTTCTATCTCTTTTTCATTTCTATCTCTTTTTCATCTCTATCCTTTTTCATTCCTATCCTTTTTCATTCCTATCCTTTATTAATTTCTGTCCTCCATGAAACGCAAACTATGTTAATGAACCGGTCGTTTGCGGCAGATCGTCAAACCCTGTGAAACCGGAATGGTCATTAACTCGTAGGATTGTGTAGCTCTCCCCAATCCTGGTTTCATCATGTCTACATTTTCCAGATGAGAATCATTTATCAAAATGAGTCCTCGAGGGGCTATAAAGGGAAAGAACTCCTGAAAGTCTTGTATTGCTGCCGTCTTAGAGTGCTCGACATCTATAAATAACATATTAATCTGAAGAGGATTAACTTCTAATTCTTTGGCAAACTCCTGTGTCGTACCTTCAACAAAACGAGTATCCAGGGATCGTTTCATATAGTAACCCGCTTCTGGCTGTATATCGACTCCAATCGATTTCTCTGCATAAGGGGTAATCCGATTAAAAAGTGCACAATGAAATAATCCAAGTTTCACGAAAAGCTTTGGCCTGACAAGTCTTGCTAAGTGAACGATAAAATCCCCATATTCATTTACTACCATCTTTTACTCAACCCTTTCGTCTACTCATAATCACCCCTCCATGCATTATATTCAAAACATTCTGTTAATTACACTCCACCCAGAAGGATTTTTACTACTTTTCTGCTCACTTTTTGGGCCATGTAATCCGCTGGAGGCTCCCAATCCCATCCTAAACTCAAAACTGTTTTCACAGCCCGTAAGATGGCCTCCGGCTCACATCCCGCAATCAGATTACTTCCTGATTCCAAGGTTTCAGGTCGCTCAGTCACATCTCGCAAGGTCACATTCGGTATTTTATAAAGACAGCACTCTTCTTGAACTGTACCACTGTCACTCAACACACAATAGGCATTTTGCTCCAAACACACAAAATCAAACAGCCCAAGGGGTTCCACGACCCTGATGCCAGTTCCAAACCTCTTGTTTTGTCTCTCTAGTTGCGAACGAGTACGAGGATGAAGACTGCAAATAAGGGGGAAACCGGGATCTGCAACCGTTTAGCAACCATCGCTGCCAAGGCGCTGTTGGTATCCCCTAAGATAAGCAGACGGTCAGGTTTTTCCTTGAGCATCACCCGTTCACATTCACTGAGTATCTGACCAATCTGACCCATTAAAGTCGGTGCTAGGCAGTCTAGCACATAATCCGGAGACCTTAAGTTTAGTTGAGAAAAGAAAATCTCGTTCAGCATTCAAAATTTTGGCCGGTATGCACGAGAATATGATCACAAAGGTCATCTAATTAAGGAATAATCAGGCTTAAACGAATGATTTCCGGACGCGTCCCCAATATCGTCATAATCTTCATGGCAGGATTCCCCTTCCTACATCTACGGTAGCTATGACCGAATTGATGTTTCCGTCAATGACCGTGACATTGTTACTGCCATGATTTGTAATATAAATTCGGTTCTTTGACGGATTCACATTCACTCCTTCTGGAGACACACCTACCGGAATGGTTGCTATAACGACATGGGTAAACCCATCAATAAC
>JUEG02000574.1_pt1 | contig 12030 bp, 13 predicted proteins | sample 432341 | NCBI WGS metagenome assembly JUEG02 (sample SAMN02953476, study PRJNA257561) | rock porewater metagenome | biome: terrestrial; feature: Opalinus Clay rock; material: porewater; isolation source: Opalinus Clay rock BIC-A1 borehole | place: Switzerland: Mt Terri URL, St-Ursanne ...
CATAAAATGTAGTGAAGGGTTTGTAACCCTTCATAATGTCACATTATTTATATACTATGTCATATCCAATAAACTAGAAGGAGTTTTAAAATATGCTTTTAGGTTTAGTACCCAAGATCAAAATTTAGATCGCCAAATAGACCAGTTAAAAGAAATTAGTAATAGAGCTGAAAGAGCTATAAAACCCTTTGTAATTGGAAGAAAAACAAAAAGAAATGCTGATGAAATAATGTGTTTTGGCAGGAGCCGTTGGAAGAGAGTCGGTTTAGCTATACAAACATGGTTACAAATATTTTTATCGTCAAAGCTGGGGGATTTTTAAAAAACTTTACAAAGCAGGTAACAAATGTTAGAATATTGCTTATAGGTATAAGTTCAATTATTTTGATTGGGATTACTATGTTATAATTTTTGAAATTAATAGTATTGACAGGAGAATTGGAGTGTCAACAATAATAACGCTATATGAAAGTGTTATTGTATTGTTGATTTTTTTTGTACCATTTTTTGAGTGTTTTAGAAATCTTGTGCTCATCAATCATAGGAATGAAAGGTGCCATTGACTTATTCTCTTATTAACTTGTAAGTTATATAGAGAGGGTTAATAAATAGTCAATGATAAGGGGTATTAGGAAAAGGTATTCCTCTAAACTATCAGAATGCTAATATTTAAGAAATTTACACATAGTTATGGAACAACATAATTAGTAATTACAGCATAAATTATGTATTTATCTGCAATCTTTATTAAAGTCTCTGCAATAAAACTAACGACAATATTGGGCATATCATCAGCCTAGTAGTATTAACTTATTGTTTTTTTACCATGAGACAGCGTTTTGATTACAAATTTGAATATACTATTTGCTTCTAAACAGAAAATAAATTTTAATGATTTTACTTTAAATCGAAGGGGGAAAATATCTTGAAAAAATTATTTGTCAACAGGAATAAGGAATTAGAAAATTAAATTGAAGTCTATCTACTTAGTATACATAATGCGACTTTGACTTTCAATGAAGGTGTTGCTGACTATGTTAAAAACAATCATAAGAGATTTCAAGAAAGAATAGATAAACTAATAGATATTGAAAAACAAGCAGACGATCAATTGAAGGATCTAAAATATAAACTCTATAAATATAATTTGATTCCTGATTTAAGTGGAGATGTATTAGCACTACTTGATTCATTGGATGATATAAGCGATGCTTCGAAACAGATACTTATTCAACTTTCAATCGAAAAGCCTAATATTTATGATTATTTGAAGGATGATTTCATAGAATTAGCAGAAATATCACTAAAATGCGTTGAAACTTTACTTGGAGGAGTTAGAGGGTTCTTCTCAAATTCAAAAACTGTTGAAGAGCATGTAAACAAGGTTTACTTTTATGAAGCAGAGGTAGATAAAATAGAAGAGGTATTAAAGAGACAAATATTCAATACAGAGATTACTATAGAATTAAGTGAAAGGACGCATTTAAGATATTTTATTAATAAAATTGCTCAAATATCTGATACTGCTGAACAAATAGCATTAAAGCTCTCTATTTTTAAGCTGAAAAGGAATATATAAATCGTCTTCAATAAGAATAAAAGGGGGCTTTATTATGAGTATTACACTTGGTTCCATTGTTTTTTTATCAGCTGGTTTATTTATGGGATGGTCTTTAGGTGCAAATGATGCTGCAAATATATTTGGAACAGCAGTGGGAACAAAAATGATTAAGTTTAGAACTGCTGCAACCATATGCAGTATTTTTGTAATTGCAGGTGCAGTTATCAGTGGAGCTGGAGCATCACAAACACTGGGTAAATTGGGAGCAATAGATGCTTTAGCAGGAGCCTTTACAGTTTCCTTAGCTGCCGCTTTAACAGTTTTTGGAATGACAAAGCAATGCTTACCAGTTTCTACTTCTCAATCAATTGTGGGTTCAATAATAGGGTGGAATCTTTTTGCTGGTGTGTCAACAGATCCAAAAGTATTATATAAAATTCTAAGTACTTGGATTTTCGCACCGATATTAGGTGCTGTTTTTGCAATAATTTTTTATCTCGTAATAAATTTTATTTTAAGTAAGACAGAGATACACTTGTTAAGATTAGATAATTATTCAAGAATAGCATTAGTTTTAGCAGGAGTATTTGGCTCCTACAGTCTTGGAGCCAATAATATTGCTAATGTAATGGGAGTTTTTATTAATGTTTCGTCATTTGGAGATATTTACATAAAGAATTTATTTTATATCAGCGGAATACAGCAATTATTTTTACTAGGAGGCATTGCTATATCTATTGGAGTAATTACATATTCCAAAAAAGTAATGCTTACTGTTGGAACAAATATCTTTAAGCTATCTCCTGTTACAGCTTTTATAGTAGTTTTAGCAAGTTCAACAGTATTATTTATTTTTGCATCTGAAGGCTTGAAGTTGTGGTTAATGGAAAGAAACCTTCCTTCTTTTCCTTTAGTACCAGTTTCACAATCTCAGGCTGTAGTGGGTGCAATATTGGGAATTGGTATTATAAAGGGTGGAAGAAGTGTCAATTTTAAGGTTTTATGGAAAATTGGTATAGGATGGATTTTAACTCCAATATTGTCACTGATTATATCCTATGTCTCATTATTCTTTATGCAAAATGTTTTTATGCAAACTGTTTTTTTGAAATAAAATGTTATACAATAATTAAGAACTCAACTTTCGCAGCTTTAGAATAGGCTTAAAACATTGGAAATTAAAGTATTATTTTTGATTAAGTTATCTTATTGCAATAAAGATACTGTAAAGCTCAAGTCCAGTAATTCTGAAGAGTCGAAACAAGAAAAAAGAATATTTTGTGCTAAGGTTAAAGGTTAATAATGTATTGTGAAAATTATTAACCTTTTTTAGGCGAAAAGTAAAACAAATTGCAACTATTCTTTAAATGTATATTAAGAGAATAGTTGCAATGTATAATAATCTTATATGTCTAATGACACAAACCTTATTGCTTAAATGACACAATTGTAAGTACATACTATCAAAATCCGCCTATTTATCTAGAATTATAAGTTTTGTGACACAAAATTTCAAAATTTTAATTATTACTCTTTCCCATTATTATTCGTTATTCAGGTAATCTATAATGTATATTTCTTTTTCGTTTTTGTGGTCATTAGATTCCTTAACGAAAAAAACTGGCATTATATAAGGAATTTTTTCTTTCATATTAATTTCGCTTTTTTCAATGTTTTCTGCAATATGTAACCAGTTTTTGTAATGATATCGATTATTTTAGTTTCTTTCTTTGTTATATTTTTTAAAATTTCATTCCAGCAATCAATTTCGATGTTTTCATTTTGATTTCTAGTAAAATATATCATTTGTTTCAGATTACTAAGATATATAGTATTACTTCTTATATCAATATCTTTAACTATCCGATAGTTCATACCATTTTCTTTACACCAGCTGTTTTGAATTGCTGTCTGCCTTATAGATCTTTTAGCTTTTGGATTTTTCGGATCTAACTCTTTAGAATATTTAACTTCTAAAAACTCTTCATAGCCATCATTATAACAAACCCACATATCAAAGATTGATTCGACCATTTTTCCTTTGAAGATACATTTAATTCTTAGTGGTTGCTCACAAAACGTCCTAACTTTAGAATTAGCTTCTATCAAAATCCAGTTTTCATATTCTAAGTCACTAAAAAACCTGACTGCTCTTCCAACTTTATTGCTATATGACTCCCAATAGTTACTTCCATACCAAGTATTTCGACTAATATTTATAGGGGTATACATGTTTTCTCCTTTATTGTCTGGATATTATAATACCTATTGATTATATTTTATAACAAAAATATACATATCAACTGTTGTAATTACTGGAAATTTATTTCTTGTAGAAAGGTTAGAATAATTCTAAACTTTAGGCGAGGTGCAGAAAGCCTTTTAAAAGATAAAATACAAACCTATAAAGAATATAAAATAAAGCGACATCTAAATATAGATATCGCTTTATTTTACTAAAACACTTCTTTTAGTATATAAGTTGACAAGATAAATACCATGATAAGGAAGTGTTTATACTTGTCAGAATTAAGAAAAAAATGGAAATGGATTTAGAATTTAGGGGATAAATTTTAATTACTTTAAAATACTACATAGAGCATGTTACATCAGTAGATTTGGTAAGCATTAAATACAAAACCTTTTTTCAACTGTACATCTCTATTGATGGAGTTAATTTACACAACACGATGTTTAAGTCACTTATTTTCGTTTTTTCTTATTAAAAAATTTGCAAATTCACTATTTTCCAATTATCGTTTTTCTTCTTAAATTCTAAAGTATATTCTAAATAATTATATGGCTCCCCTGAGAAAAATACAACTACTGTATATATATTCCTACTTGTGACTCTAGTCCCCATTATTTCAATATTATTATATTTAGAATTTTTTAATGCATCCATTCTTTCAAATAATTGCTTTCTAACTTGTTCTGTTCCACTTATGTTACTAAGAAATTCAGAATTACCACGGTGTAGTGACTCAATAGTTTCAACAGCAAGTTGTTTAATATTTTCTCTCTCTTCATTATCTGTCCGCAAATTTTTAATCTCAAAAAAATTCCAAATAAGATAAACTGCTACTAACACGATTATTATTGCAAATATTATTTTTATTTTTTTCATAATAATCATCATCCTACTATTTACGTTTGATTAATATAATAATCTACTGTCGGATATTATGCTGGTCTTACTTGGAGAGTTAATCAATCTGGTAATTATTCTGCTGATGATACCAGAATGACTAAGACTGGTAACAAGTACCTTAGATATTATCTAATCGAAGCTGCTAATAGTGTTAAGAACAATATTCCTGAATACAGAGACTTCTATAGCAAGAAATACGGTGAAGTAACCACTCACTGTCACAAAAGAGCACTCGCACTTACATCTCGTAAATTAGTACGTCTGATTTTTGGATTGCTGACTAAAAATCAAATTTACTCCAGCGATAAAGTTGGAGACATTCAATAAAATAATTTTCTTTCCTAAGCGTATTTTTTCTTGAAAAACCATAGGTTCTATTAAGGCTACCCTTTTTTAAAAGTTATGTTTGATTCATTTAAAAATCTCTTCTTGACATATTACCAGATTGCTAAATTTTAATATTAGTTTCCCTTTTACTGTATGTAATATACATATCACTTAAAATAAAAAAGTCTCAAACACAATAATGAGCAGTATTAAAAGTAATCAATCCTACCCCAACTATTGACAAAGACCTCTTAATCATAAAAAGATTTTTTCGATTCAACTCTATTTTAAATAGTTTACTTTGTCTAAATTGATCTAATTTTGTTTTAGACAACAAGTCGCCTATTTTAATCTTCTTTGTAACCATTTATTAAGTTATTTAATTCTATCTTAAGCTACACCTATATAACGTTGATGGTCCGGAACATTAACCCTGAAGATTAAACCCATGTTAAGAGCACACATCAAGCAGCTAGAAAACAGGGTAGTTAATCCTATTTTCTTCGCTCTCACAGAACCAGACTTACGATTACAGTATCCGGATCCTGAAATCTCGAACCGGATTAATAGTAATTAGACGACAACCCAACTTCATATTTCTGCATATCAATAAGACCCAGGTCTTAAAAGTATCTGTTTGGTAATATCTGATGTATAATGTGAGAATTCGAATTCTTCTACTTTCGCAATCTTCAAAAAGGCACTTCTTCTGTACAAATAATAGGGATATACAATATAACTTTGTTTTCAACCTTTAACATAATTTGATTTTGCTTAAAATTCCTAGCATGCAATAACTTTTGCGTCACAAATATAAAATTGAATAACTCTTGTGTCACATAAAAATGACATAAAAGTTATTCAAAGATATAATATAAATATAAAAAAGGTACTGCTAAAAGCAGTGTAAACCTTTACTATCACTTGTTCTAGTTTATAAATCATATATAGAAAATGTTTTAAAGTTTTGCAACTAGATTTGTGTCATTCTACATTATATATTAAGTGTGACATACCTAAAAGTATGTCACACCTAATATTTAAACAATTATCAAAAAAAATCCATACTTAAGTATCGCTCGCCTGTATCTGGAATTATGGAAAGGATTCTTTTTCCCGGTCCTAATTCCTTAGCTATCTGCAGTGCTGCAAATGTAGAAGCTCCTGCTGAAACACCACATAATATCCCTTCTTTTAGTGCTAAAGCTTTCGTCGTTGAAATTGCATCTTCATCACTTACATGGATAATCTTGTCAAAAATACTCATGTTTAAATTATCAGGGATAAATCCCGGTCCTGTACCCACGATCTTATGGGGACCGGGTTTACCACCTGCAATAACTGGAGAATTAGCTGCTTCAACAACATAAATTTTTATGTCTGGAAGATATTGTCTTAAAACTTCACCTGTTCCACTAAGGGTTCCTCCAGTACCGGCTGTGGCTATAAAGACATCTAGTTTACCATTTAAATCTTTTAATATTTCTTTAGCCGTTGTTGTTTTATGAATGGCTGGATTATCCAGGTTATTAAACTGATTTGGAATGAAACTATTTGGTATTTGATTGGACAGTTCTTCGGCTTTCTCCATAGAACCCTTCATAAGCTTTTCCCCTGGAGTCAATATAACCTCTGCACCATAAGCTCTTAATAGCTTTACTCTCTCGCTTGTTGCAGTATCTGGCATTACAATAATTGCCTTATATCCTTTAGCAGCTGCAACCATGGCAATTCCTATTCCAGTATTGCCCGAAGTAGGTTCTATCACTGTTGCACCTTTTTTGATTTTCCCTCTTTTTTCAGCCTGTTCAATCATGTTCCAAGCTGCTCTATCTTTTACGGAGCCACTGGGATTAAAGGACTCTATCTTCACATACACATCTGACCAAGCAGACTCAACTAAATTATTTAGCTTTACAATAGGGGTATTTCCTATTAGCTCTGTAATATTATTTACTAACATACGCTCACCTCTCTAACTAATTGATTAGTAATTCATTTAAATTAGTATCTCCTTCAATAAATCCGAGATCCCCAGAAAAATCTGCAAATTCCTGTAAGATTTTTCGGTCTAACTCAGAGGTAAATTCCACTCTTTTCAACGAATTTTCGATTACGGACTTATCTATTTCTTCATTTGTTATCTCTTTAATCTGTTTCACAATTATTTCTATGACTTCTTCTTTATTTGAATTGATAAAGTCAATAGATTCTTGATGGGCTCTCAAGAACTGTTCTACTAACTCAGGACTTGACTCTAAGAAATCTTTTTTGACCACCAATACTGTTGCAGGGAGATTCCCTGCCCATGAAACTTCCTTAGCATCTCTAACTACCTTTACAACTCCCTGAGCTTCCATGAGTGAAGCCCATGGCTCTGATACCAAGGCTGCGTCAATCTGTTTTTGTTGAAATAATCCAATCATAGTGGCGGGCTTTTGAGCAATCCTTTTTACTGTTCCACCATTTTCCTCCACAGCCATTCCATTTTCTTGAAGCATCTTCCTAAGAATTAGATCATGGGTACAACCAGTGGAAGGAGTAGCCACTATTTTTCCATCTAAATCTTTAATATCAGAGAATGGAACATCACTTCTTACAACCAATACATTTTCTCCTCTACTTGCATTTGAAATAACTACTACTTCTTCCCCTTGTAGGAAACGATTTAATACAGGACCAGGGCCTACATAGCCTATGTCAATTTGATCTGTTGACAGTGCATCCATGAACAAAGAACCATTTGGAAATGTCATTGTATTAACTTGAACATTTTCAAGCTTGTCGCTGATAAAGTTCTTTTCTATCCCCACCATTGCTGGAGCGTGGGATATATTTGGAAAGTATCCTATATTGATTGTTTTTACTTCTTTTCCAGATTCTTGATTTTGAGCACATGCTGAAACTAGAACTGTAATTATGATCATAGTTATTAATAATAATTTTTTTTTCATAATAAACTTCTCCTTTTTGATTTTTTTAGTCTAATAATCCCCATTTTTTAAATATATTTGATTCTATCTTTCTAAAAATAAGGTTATCTGTAACAAGTCCTGTTAGGGCAATAATAATCATTATAGATAATACCGTTGTCATATTCCCCATATCCCTTCCCCACATAAGGATCTGGCCAAGTCCTTTGCCTGTACCTAGTATTTCTGCTGACATTAATGCTCTCCAACAGAAAGCCCAGGCTAGTCGCATTCCTGTAATAATATGGGGAATAGAAGCAGGTAAAATCACCTTAGAAAATAATTTAATTCCTTGATAACCTAAATTTTTGCCACACCGTATTAATTCAGGAGCAACACTTCTTACTCCTGAAGTAGTACTAATAATCATGTTCCACAAGCCACCGATGATAACTACAAAGATAATGGCAGGTTCCCCCATCTTAAACCATAAAAGTGCTAAGGGAAGCCATACAACACTGGGAACTGACTGAAATGATAATATTAGTAAACCAAAGGTTTCATCCAGCGTCTTATTGGTGGCAAGCAAGATTCCCACTAAAACACCTACAACTACGGCAATAAGATATCCTAGGAGTAGTCTTTTAAGACTATATAACAGAGCAACAGAATAGGAACCATCTATCATTCCATCCCATATACTTTTAAATACATCAAAGGGGGGTGGAAACATAAAACTAGGCCATAATTGAAGTCTATATACCCCCTCCCATAGTATTATTAAACTCAAAAGGAATAGAATCCTTTTCAAAGTTATATTCATGGCCAAGCTCCTCTCTTGCTACTTTTTCTATTTCACTCTTTAATGTCTTAAATACTATTTCTTCATGGGAGAATAAATTAGGATCAGTAGATTTTCTTGGGTGGGGTATTTCGATTTTAATATCATCTACCACTCGCCCTGGTCTAATTCCCATTACTACAACTCGGTCTGATAATTTAACAGCTTCTCTGATGTTATGTGTAACAAAGACAATTGTTTTACCTGTTTCCATCCAAATTTGCTGCAATTCATGGTGAAGCAACATACGTGTTTGCTCGTCTAAAGCCGAAAATGGTTCATCCATCAATAAAACCTCAGGATCCATCACTAGACTTCTTGCAATTGACACTCTCTGTTTCATGCCACCTGAAAGTTCATGAGGGTAATGATTTTTAAATTTATATAAATGCACTTTTCTCAATACTTCTTCGACTTTTATTTTTATTTCATCTCGGTTTTTACTAATATTTTTAAGGCCGAAACTAACGTTATCATATACATTCATCCAAGGAAACAAAGCTGCACTTTGAAAAACCATAATTCGATCGGTACTGGTTCCACATATTTTTTTATTATGAATTAAAACCTCGCCCTTATCAGCTCTTTCTAAACCAGCAATAATATTTATAAGTGTTGATTTACCGCAGCCTGATGGTCCTAGTAATGAAACAAACTCCCCTTTTCTTATGAGCAGATTAACATTTTTAAATACTTCTATATCTCCAAATCTCTTATTTAGATTTTTAATTTCAATCATTAATTCTCACCTCTTTTAATTAATTCATAGTAAATTGATATGATTATATGTATATATTTATTTTATACTAATTTAATAAGTAATGTCAAGTAGTCTATTATTTAAAATTAGTTACTCTCAATGAACTTTAAATCTGAGAAGATAATACACATCATTTATTGCATGATTTATAAACTAATGATAATATGTAAATGTTGGTATTTAGGGTTTTAGAGCAGGTTAAAAAATTCTTTAGTTAATTTATAGTCTTACAAAATGGAGGTTTTCAATGATGAGCAAGAAAAAGCTTATTAAAGTCCATAATAAATCAGATAAACCTGATAATATCGTACAAAAAGAAAATGAATTGATAGAAAAGTGTATAGATATAGAAAGATGTTTACCTTACTTCATGCAGGATTTCTTTATCTATTTAAAAAATGGTGTTGCCTTATCCACTCGATATGCTTATTTACTTGATATTCTCTTTTTCTGTAAATATCTTATCAATGAAACACATTTAACCAGTGCTACTACCACTGAGACGATATCCGTAGAGGAATTCAACACATTAAAGGCAAGAGACATTAATCGGTTTTTGGGTGAATTTTGTACAAGATATTCTATTGAGAAAGACGATTCTATTACCGTTATGGAGAATCATAATAGAGCATTAGCTAGGAAAAAGTCATCATTAGCTGTTTTATTCAAGTATTTATATAGAGATGAGATTATTACGGAGAATATTAGCGCTGGCTTCAACCCTATCCACCTTCCGAAACCCCAGCCAGATGCGATCAAAAGACTAGAAATTGATGAAGTTTTATTAATGTTGGATACGGTTGAAAATGGAAATGGCTTAACGGCTAAAGAGTTGGAATACTGGGAAAAGACAAAGCTAAGAGATAAAGCAATCATTATGCTTTTTATCACATATGGATTAAGATTGAAGGAATTACAGGAATTGAATATTTCATCTTTCAATTTTAGTAGGGGTGATTTTAAAATATATAGAAAACGTGGTAAAGAAGTCAATATGCCCTTAAATAAATCCGTTGAAAAGGTTGTTCGGGATTATATCGGATTGGAAAGGCCCAGTGATGAATTTGTTCCTGAAGTTTATAAGGACTCATTATTCTTGTCGTTACAAAAAACAAGAATGACGGAAAAAGCAATTCGACAACTGGTGAAAAAATATACTTCATTAGCACTATCCACATCGAGAGATAATGGATATAGCCCCCATAAACTAAGGGCTACTGCTGCGACTTCCCTAATTGAAAATGGTTTCTCAATTTATGATGTACAGAATTTATTAGATCATGAAAATGTAACGACAACTCAGCTTTATGCAGCTCATAAGAAAAACCTTAAAAGAGAGATTGTAAATAAATTTGAGTGGTTAGATGAATACAGTAAAGAATAATATTATTAAAGCAAAATGATAATCCCCTTCTTAATCTGAAGGTATTGAAAAAGTATTATTGTTATGATTTCATCATACTTTGTCACTCTGAATGAAGCGAAGAATCTAAGGTTTTGAGATCCTCCGCTAATGCTCAGGATGATAGAGGTACTTTTTCAGTGGCTTCCTTAATCCAAGGGGATTTTTAGGATTTGACCAGGATAAATATCTGAGGATACTAATTGATTAAAAGTACTAATTTGATAAATGGATTTTCTGATATCCTGATTCTCGGGTCCAAATTTCCGAGCCAATTCCCAAAGGGTTTCTCCATAAATCACTTGAATTTCTATAAATTTTGTTTCCGCTACCCCTTCAACGACATTGGGCTTAAATACATTTATTAATAGATATGAAAACAATATTATTAAGATTAATGAGAAAATTAACCGAGATTTACTTACAATTCTTACTCTTCTTCTTAACATGTTGTTACCTCCTATTCGCGAACGTACGTTCTTTGTTAAGAATATTCTACCAAAACATACGTTCTGTGTAAATAGTTTTTTTGAAAAAAATACGAACAAATGTTTGATGATTTATTTTTTATATGCTATAATAAAAAAAAACAATGAGAGGTGCTTTATAATGGTTTACAACTTAACTGGACAACAAAGAAAAATACTTGATTATATAAAAAGTGAAGTGCATTCTAAGGGCTATCCTCCTTCAGTTAGGGAAATATGCGTTGCAGTAGGATTAAAGTCTACTTCTACAGTCCATGGCCATCTTGCGAAGCTTGAAAAGAATGGATTGATACGTAGAGACCCTACAAAACCAAGGGCCATAGAATTACTGAACAATGATGATTTGGAGAATAGCAATTTCAAAGAGATCGCACAAATTCCTCTAGTGGGTAAAGTAACTGCAGGTGAGCCCATACTAGCCGTGGAAAATATTGAGGATTTCTTTCCAGTTCCAAAGGATTTTGTTGATGAGAGCAACCATTATATGCTAACAATCAAGGGTAGTAGTATGATAAATATAGGTATTTTAGATGGGGATTATGTACTTGTTAAACAACAGAATACGGCCAACAATGGCGATATTATCGT
>JUEG02000306.1_pt1 | contig 12007 bp, 12 predicted proteins | sample 432341 | NCBI WGS metagenome assembly JUEG02 (sample SAMN02953476, study PRJNA257561) | rock porewater metagenome | biome: terrestrial; feature: Opalinus Clay rock; material: porewater; isolation source: Opalinus Clay rock BIC-A1 borehole | place: Switzerland: Mt Terri URL, St-Ursanne ...
ATACTCTCCACCGGAGACTATCGTCACCGAAGCGGAGTACGGGGTACCACTTCCACTTGTAGAAGAGGGAGTCTCACGATTGGATGAATGAGGTTGAAGTATGGGTATGTATGTTTTTTCTATTATACTTATTATAGTGTCAAATGTTATATATAATGTGTGCCAGAAGTCAACACCTCAGAATGTTAATCCTTTTTCGGCATTGCTAATTACATACTTGACTGCAGCAATGTTGACCTTGATAGCATCTCTATTTTATAAAGGTGATAAAGGATTCTTCCAATCGTTTAGCGAGTTAAATTGGACAAGCGTGGCACTTGGGGGCGCAATTGTAGGCCTTGAATTGGGATATCTACTTGCCTACCGAGCAGGCTGGAACATTAGTTTGGGGTCTTTAGTTGCCAATATTATTCTCGCTATATTGCTTATCCCTATAGGGATACTGTTTTACAAAGAGGGGTTTGCTGTTATCCAGATAATCGGAGTCGCGTTTTGCATGGTAGGATTGATCCTAATCAATAAATAGCTTTCAAATCGGGGTAAACTTCCAAGATGACATAGGAGATAACATGATGGATACTGTAAATGGTGAGTCAAACGATCAAGCTAAGGTGCAACGTCTTTCGGTTCTGTTATTAGAGTGGTATACAAGAGAAAAAAGGGATCTCCCGTGGCGAAAGACAGGAGATCCCTATACAATTTGGGTGTCGGAGGTCATGCTCCAACAGACCCAAGTGAAGACGGTTATTCCTTATTTTGAGCGATTCCTTCAGCGGTTTCCCGGTGTGGAACAACTGGGTAGGGCAAGTCTTGAGGACGTCTTAACTGAATGGCGTGGGCTAGGGTACTATTCTAGGGCTCGTCGAATGTGGGAAGGAGCCAATTATCTTCTTGACTATAAAGAAGGGAAGATGCCCGAGGACTATGACTCCCTTTTACAGGTCCCAGGAATCGGGAAGTATACTGCAGGGGCTATAGCTAGTATTGCTTTCGGGCAGTGTGTCCCAGCAATTGATGGCAATGTATTAAGAGTAGTAGCTCGCCTATTGGCTTGGCCTGAGCCAGTGGAAACGGCACGCAGTTTCCAACACTTTAGCGACCACTTGAAAAGATGGCAACCTTCTCATCAGCCAGGAGACTTTAATCAGGCGTTGATGGAGCTTGGAGCAATGGTTTGTACTCCCTCGAAACCGACCTGTGAGTGTTGTCCGATCATCCAGCTGTGCGAGGGCTATCGTCAAGACGACGTCTTCTTCTATCCTGTGAAAAAGCCTAAAGCAAAACGTCAAGTAGTGACCCGTTTGACTTTTGTCTTGCGCAGTGGGGACAGTGTGTTTTTACAGAAGCGTCCCTCCCATGGCCTACTGGCCGATCTGTGGGAGTTTCCAGGTGTGGAATTACCTCAGGATAATGTCTTAAAAGATAGCCTGCCCATGGTTACGGGTGCTGAGTGGTTTAACCATTATCAAAAGGTTGTACCAGAGCGGGCATTTGACGGGCGGATTAGAGAACAATTCGAGCAGGGCGTTACAATGCACGGTCCAGTATGGTACACCTTTAGCCACAGACAGTGGAAGATTATTTGGGTTATAGTTGATCTGAACGAGCCGTTAGGGTTGATAGAACAAAAAGAACAATCTCAATTGAAGGCGGTACAGAGGACCTTGCTAAACGAAACTGGCGAAGCTTATCGGGTTGACCAAATAGAGGGCCGCCAGCTTGTAGAAACTAGTGCTTGGGTATCGCTAAAAGACTTAGGAGCGATCGCTCTACCAGTAGCCTTCACCTCAATCGTTGAAAATTTACGAAAGACCCACTAAAAGATAGAAGCTCGGGCGTAATAGATATATATGGGAAGAAATTTTGACTTATTGTTTAAATGGAGTGAGATAGTGTCGGTCACAATTAGTGAATTAATTAAGCAGATCGAGGAATTGCGTAGGGAGTTAGTTAACATTAAAGATGGGAAAGCTTATACCGATCCGGATGTTCTCACTGCAAGCCAAAAATTAGATCATGTCTTAAATGAATACCAAAAATTAGTGGAAATTAATAGAAAGCATTTGGTTGACAAAAACCAATCTGTTGTATAATATATAAAATAATTAAATACAATCTTCAAAAGCAAAGACGGAGAAAAGTAAGCTATTTATTACCTTTCAGGGAAGAAGAGTCTCGACTGAAAACTCTTCTATGTGTAGTGGTAGGTGAAGTTCCCTCCCGAGCTGCCGGCTGAACGAATTCAAGTAGGCTAGGACGGTTCTTCCCCGTTAACAGGAAGGAGGTATCGGATGTCATTCCCGTACCTTTGTCGAGTGGCCTTTTGGCCAAAGTCGGGTGGTAACGCGAGATATAGCTTCTCGTCCCTTCAGGGATGAGAAGCTTTTTGTTATACTTAGACAAAATCTCGACAAATGCGAGTTTGATATGCTGTACTTTTTTGAGAGGGCCATGGTTGGCCAAAATGGGTGGTAACGCGGAAGTCTACGGCTTTCGTCCCTTAGATGGGATGAGCCGTAGACTTTTTGATTTTTAAGATTTGAAAGGGGATTAACATGAAAGATTTGAAATTAGCAGGACTTAAGGCTGGGCGTTGTGCCATCGAGGTCAAGGGGGTAACCATTGGAGGAGAAGAAATTATCCTGATGGGTGGACCCTGTGCAGTAGAATCAAGTCTGCAAATGAGTCAGATCGCCGAAACGGTTAAAAAGGCAGGAGGTAAAATTCTGCGAGGTGGGGTTTTCAAACCACGTACCTCTCCCTATAGCTTTCAGGGATTGGGTTTGGAGGGGCTTAGCTATCTGGTTCAAGCCGCTAAAGAACAGAACCTACTTTGTGTCACTGAAGTGATTGATGCGCCTAGTCTGGATTTAGTGGCCGATAAGGTCGATATACTTCAGATTGGCGCCAGGAATATGCAAAATTTCGAGCTTTTAAAATTAGCTGGGAAGATTAAAAAGCCGATTATTCTAAAACGTGGCTTGTCGGCAACGATCGAGGAGTGGTTGTTGGCTGCAGAATATATTTTAGCTGCTGGTAATCCCCAAGTCATTCTTTGTGAACGGGGTATTCGAACGTTTGAACCCAGTACTAGAAACACCTTAGATTTAAGTGCTGTTGGTGTGGCTAAAGCGCTTTCTCATCTGCCAGTCATAATCGATCCGAGTCATGCAGCGGGTAGAAGAGACTTAATTTCCTCCTTATCGAAAGCAGCCATTGCTGCTGGGGCGGATGGATTAATTATTGAGACACACCCTAATCCTGCCGAAGCGGTAAGTGATGGACCCCAGTCGTTGACCCCAGAACAGTTTCTGCAACTTGCGGAGGAACTAGGCGTGGTCGCTCGATCAGTTAAGAGAGTCTTCAACTGCGTTGGTAAAGGGGATACGCTTGAAACCTTACGCACCCGGATTGACCGGGTCGATCAAAGTATCATTGAATTGCTCGCAGAACGAATGCAGATCGTACGAAAAATTGGAGATCAAAAACGCTTGGACCGAGTCAAAGATCCTGCCCGAGAAAAAGAAGTTATGCTGCGTTTAGTTCAACTAGCCACTGAACAGCAGTTGTCCCCTGAACTCGTGAAACGGATATATCCATTGATTTTTGAATTTGGAGTACAATCCCAAGTTAAAAAGAAACTAACACAGGATAAAGAAGAACATGCACATGCTTCTATCCAATGATAATTCATGGCAGCTAGTTCGAGATTAAGGAGTAACGCTAGGAAGTTGACGGTGGTTTGTGGCTTGTTCATACCCGTAAGCAATTTCAAGAAGCTTCGGTTCATTCCAGTGTAGACCCATGAATTCTAGTCCGATGGGAACTCCAAGTGAAGCATCTGCATCTGGAGTTGAAAAACCACCTGGGACGGTAATAGCAGGAGTATGAGCTATCGAAGCGAGGATTCCGTTACGCCCAGGTTGACCCCCGTCAGCAATTTTAGCAACAAGTACTTGTTGGTGCGGATATACAAAGGCATCAAGCTTGTTATCATTGAATGTCTTAGTAACTAGTGCTCTAAGTGCCAGGCCATTGTTTAAGGTTATATTATAGTTCGGATCATTTAAGTTGTTTGGCATTAGCTCTTCGGAATCGTTAAGAAGTTTTTGAATGGATCTATCCAGGGTTCCGGTTGCTATAAGTTCTTTACTGTTATGCACTGGTGCAGTGGGTCCAAGGGCTTTCAAATAGTTATCTAAATGTGGATTGCTTTCATAAACTTGTACGTCACACTCTTTTAAGATCCTTACAGTATCAAAGTCAGGATCCTCAATATTGACGATCTCTGCTCCTTGAGCTGTTAAATCCTTAAGTGCTTTGGTAAAGATTTTAGTAACTTCCGGATCCTTGCCGATGATAGCTTTAACGACACCTAAGCGTTTTCCTTTAAGACCATCTTTCTTCAAGTATGTAGTGTAGTCGGTCGGGATATGGCCTGTGGCAGCGGCTGTAATGGAATCAGTTGGATCAATACCTGCTAATATATTAAGCAGGATAGCGGCATCGGTAACAGATCGAGTAATCGGACCAGCCATATCCTGGGTTAATGCGCACGGGATAATCCCACTCCTGCTCAGAAGGCCATACGTCGGCCTGAAGCCTACAAGGCTTTCGGCGGAGGCGGGAGAACGAACTGAGTTAACTGTATCCGTTCCCATACCTGCAACAGCAAAGTTAGCTGCAACAGCCGTAGCGGTACCTCCACTAGAACCACCTGGAGTACGAGTTAGGTCGTAGGCATTCAAGGTTTGTCCTCCTAATGTACTCATCGTGGTACCAGCCCGAGCTAATTCGTGTAAATTGACCTTGGCAATAATGATAGCTCCTGCATCACGCAACTTCTTAGTAAGAAAAGCATCCTTGGAGGGTTGACTCGTTGCCATGGCTTTATTGCCACCGGTTGTAGCTAAATCAAACGTATCAAAGTTATCTTTCAAAACAATAGGGATACCGTGGAGAGGTCCTCTGGAACCGTTGGTTTTTCTTTCCTGATCAAGAAGGTTTGCTTCTTCCATGGCCGTGGGGTTAATAGTAATGACACAATTTAGTTTGGGTCCTTGCTGGTCGTACTGATCTATTCGTGTCAAGTAAAATTTCACAAGGTCCTCAGAGGTGATTTTTCCGTCCAACAGACCTTTTTGAAGGACTTGAATACTAGCCTCTAGAATACTAAATCCGTTATTCGAAATACTGGCTTGTTTTTGCACAAGAGATTACCTCCTCCATAAGAAAAATTAAACGGGTCATTTAATCTAGCAAAGTAAAACAAATGAGCCCTTCATTATTATAAACCTGAAGGGCTTGTTTGAAATCAACAAATGGAAAATAATTCTTTAAATTTAAGCTGGTCAAAAGTTTTGCAAACTAGCTTTATAAGAAACAATTAATTCATTGAATTGCTCTGGTGGAGCAGAGTGCAGAATCATCGTCTGGGCTTTTTGGAATAGGTGTTTATGCACATCTTCTCTACCTCCTAAGAAACTAATCATCTTCTTGAGACCGGGGTCATTGGTCATCGTGAAATGCTGATTGTATAAAATTCGTGCTCGAACTTCTGCTTCAATGTCAGCTTGAAGCATCGCTATGGGGTCTAAGCTCTGATCGACATAGCTCATATTCCAAGGAACCCCCTGCGAATTGACATAACAAAGCGGGGGACCCCCCAATTTATTTATGGCAACTGCGATCATTTCCATGTGACCCATTTCCTCGGCAGCGATGAGGCCGAGGAGGTCACGAAGGTGTCGGTTACGCATATTTGAACGATGATTTAAGTACTGGGAGGCCGCAGAATACTCACTGTCCTTTCCGCCATAGTGTTCAAGTAAAACTTGGCCAAAAACAGGGTCATGGAGCTGAACCTGAACTGGATAAAAAAGTGGCTTACTATAACTAAACATGGTTTATCCTCCTTTATGACATTAGAATTCAATTCATTATATGATTCAATCAAGCGTTTGGTTAGGATTATGCCGTTCATGAGGAATCGGCATTTCGATAAACGAGTGCTTTTGGGATAGTTAATTTTCGTTCCGGGGTTTATAATATCAGATAAGGTAGTTCTGCTGATATTTACATAATTCGAAATGGCCCATAAAATGAGTGAACTGGGGGTAAGTCATGATAAATATTTTGTATAGGCGCCGGAGTATTCGGAAGTATAAAGCCACGAAGTTAGATGCAGCAACAATTCAGCAGCTTATCAAAGCAGCGTTATTAAGCCCGTCGTCCAGAGGGCTTCAACCCTGGCAATTTGTAGTAGTTGAGGATGCTGAACTATTGAAGCAATTGGCACTGGCTAAAAAGGGAGCAGGATCTTTAAAGAGTGCCGCCTTGGGCATTGTAATCTTGGCAGACCCCGCAACGAGCGACGTTTGGGTGGAGGACGCCGCTATTGCTACAACGATACTTCATTTAACGGCAGAATATCTGGGATTGGGATCGTGCTGGATTCAAATCAGGCAACGCGAATTTACAGAAACCGAATCAAGCGAAGAATATGTACGCAGAATTCTGGAGATTCCAGAGAAATTAAAGGTGGAATCGATTATTTCCGTCGGTTATCCGGATGAGTCCAAGCCGCCTTATTCTGATCAGGGTCTAAAGTTTGAAAAGGTTTACTTAAATAAATATGGGTCAAAATTCTAATGCCATGGATAGCAATAAGCAAACCCTTCATTGTTTAATCGTGAAGGGTTTGCTTTATTAATATACCTGCATTTGTTCTTAAGGTTTATATTAGACAATTCAGCTGCCTTGATATGTATCATCAGAAATTACTTCATCGTTTTCGATCAACAAATGCAAGTACTGAAAAAGCTGCAACGACAAGTACTAATTACAAAATGTATAATTGGTTTTTGGAATATGGTATACCATATATCACTTGCCTTTATGCTATCGAAGCAATTATAATTGCTTTAATAGTAGATTTTAAAGGGGGAGAAGGAAAGTGGCACATCGTTTTTCACCTATTAAGTTTGATGCCTTGGGTCATATCCGAGATTCGGTGTTTTCTATTCTGAGAAATGCGATTCTAGACAAAAAGTTGGAACCGGGACAGAGGCTTGTGGAACGTAATATTGCAGAACAACTGGGGATTAGCAGGACTCCAGTACGTGAAGCAATCCATAAACTTGAATTAGAAAGGTTGGTAACTCATATTCCTCGTAAAGGGGTTGTGGTAACTGGATTCACTAAGGCAGATATAGTAGAGATCCTGGTCATAAGGACATCGTTGGAAGCACTTATTTGCAGTATTGCAGCTATAAAAATTAAACCTCGGGATTTAGACCGGTTGGAATCGTTAGCTAAGCAGATTTCGGACGAACATGGAAAAGGAAACCTTAAAAAATCTAACCAATTGAACGATAAGTTTCATGAGATAATTTATAGAGCTGCTGAAAGCCCACGATTATACGATTTACTCAATACCTTGCAAGAGTATGTATCTAAGTTCACGCAAGTGGCTTATTCTAAACCAGGTCGGTCAGAAGAAGTATGGGTAGAACACAATGAGATCATTGAAGCCTTACGTGGCCATGACAGCTCAGGGGCTGAGGCTGCGGCGAAGAGACACACCGAGAATTCCAGCAAAGCATTTTTGGAAATGGCTTTTTGGGAGAAATAGCGTTAAAAGGGAGAACTCTGAAGTTGTTTTGAGGGCAGTGGCACTCGAATCGATTTATAACGACATTTGGTATACAAAATTTAATTATTTGGTATACCAAATGTCTTGAATTATATAATTCAAGGTTATATACTTACACTAAGGAAATCCATAACAGCTGGGATTATAAGCCTAGGAAGTTCAGAAGGTGCGGAAACTCCCGCACCTGTATGGTATATGGTATACCTAAAAGATAATGGTCAATTAACATTGGTATAAGTGGATATATCATTATTATACTGACAATGGAAAAGGATTCTCTAGAATTATTGGGTGATTTTTCATGAAATATATTACAGGAAGGAGATGAAAACTAATGCTAACACAACTCTGGGATCTGTTAATTGCCTTTACCAGGGCCAGTAACCTTGGCTTCGGCGGTGGACCAGCAGTCGTTCCTCTCATTAAAATCGAAGTAGTAGATAGATATCACTGGTTATCTAATGCTGAATTCACGGATGCGCTGGCAGTCGGAAATGCTTTACCGGGTCCAATCGCCACAAAATTAGCTGGTTATGTTGGTTATCAGCAAGCGGGATGGTTAGGCGCCCTAGTGGCAAATATTGGGGTCATTTTGCCTACAGTTCTAGCGGTTATTTTATTGGCAAGTTTCTTAATGAAGTACGCTAATTCTCCAGTCTTAAAAGGAATGCTTAAGGGTGTGCGACCAGTCGTCGTAGTATTAATTGCTCAGACCGCTTTCGATATGGGAAAAGGGTCTTTCCCGAACCTAACGACTTGGGGTATTGCTTTGGCTACGGTAATTTCTTTATACTGGTTGAAGTTACATCCCGCACTAATTATTGTAATATCTATGGTCTTCGGATTATTAGTTTTTCGCTAAACTTATCAATAATTCAACGCAACTTCAGTTGGACTAATCCAACTTGTAAGTTTCTCTACTTATATTACAGAAAAAAGGTCTTATAAGGGGGTGTCTCCGTGCTAAGAAAACTATGGAACCTATTTATTGCCTTTACACGCGCTTCAAACCTGGGATTTGGTGGAGGTCCTGCCCTAATTCCACTTGTTAAAGCGGAAGCCGTGGGACGATATGAGTGGCTGGATAATCAGGAGTTTGCAGATTCTTTAGCCATATGTAATGCTTTACCTGGGCCTATTGCTACTAAAATGGCTGCTTATATAGGTTATAAAGTAGCAGGGTGGCTGGGAGCCTTGGTGGCGATAATTGGAACCGTCGCGCCTACAGTGATCGTCGTTGTGTTATTAGGAAGTCTCATCATGAAGTATTCTAATTCCCCAGAACTTAAAGCGATGCTCCAGGCCGTTCGCCCTGTGGTAGTTGTTTTGGTGGCTGAAACAGCCTACGACATGGGCAAGAAATCTTTCCCGACAGGTAGTTCATGGGGAATCGCCGTAGTCACGGTGGCGTTACTTTACTTAGCCAATATTCATCCGGCATTTATTATTGTGACCTCTATGTTGTTTGGCTGGATTGTGTACGGGCGTGCAAAGAAAGAGGCATAATTAACATTGACATACGGGTAATAAATCTGGAGGAGGGAACAAGATGAGCGATTGCGTATTTTGCACTCTACAGGGAGCAGAAATCCTAGTAGAGGATGAACTAACTCGGGCGTTTTTTGACAAGTACCCCGTCAGTAAAGGACATGTACTAATAGTTCCGAAACGGCACACTGCAAGTGTGTTTGATGCGACTCAGGAAGAGATGGCAAGTGTAGGAGAACTTCTTAAGAAAGTAAAAGAACAACTCGACGAGCGATTTCACCCAGATGGATATAACATTGGGGCTAATGTCGGAGGAGTTGCCGGACAGACGATCTTTCACTGGCATGTGCACGTTATTCCACGGTATCACGGAGATGCCGGATCAGTACGGTGGCACGCTTAAAATCATATTCGACGATGCCACTGACCAATCAAACATCACTACTAAATGTATGAAGAACAAAAAGCAGTCGGCTCGGCCGGCTGCTTTTTGTTTTGGTGCACGACCATGAGGGACTCTCTGCTGAACTTGACGAGATACTGGGACGAAAAGAGAAATCTTTCGATGATCTTTATAAAGTTTTTAAACTCTCATTATAACCAGTTTAAACTCTCCTTTTATAATGAATCTGTGAACAAGAATAACAGGGGAGGTCGTTAAGTAATGAGTAAACTTAAAATCATGTATGATGTGATTAACACGATGAAAGAAAAGGAGGTAGTAAAAGGTTCATTTAAAGCCGTAGGCATGAAGGATCAAGTTGAGCTCGGTCACTTTAGTAATGAATTTGAAAAGAATCTTACCAGCGGAGAGGCCAAAGTTAAAATTAGTGCAGAATTCGATTGTGAGGGTAAGAAACTAAAGCATGACAGTCAATCAGAGTTTACGATGAAGGGCTGTTGCTCAAGTCATAAGCACCATGCTTTCTTGAAACACATGCATCATCATAATCCACACACTGACCTCGACGGTCAAAACCAGGAAGGTCATAAATGCTGTGTGATTAAGGGCAAATTATCACGGGTGGCGTTTATGTTAAATGTACTCCATCAAATCAAGGTGGAAGAGAAAGAAGATAAATCCGTTATTCTATCACTTAACTTTAATGAAATGCCTGAGGAACTTAAAAAGGTTCTCCACGCAAAAATGAGTCAGAAAGCGATGACTGAAAACCATCCACACCACAGCTTTATGAAAGAATGTTGTACTCTGAGAGACGCGAAGCTTAGTATCAATGTCTGGATCAATAAGGCTAAGGAAGTAGAGAAAGTCATGGTGACTGTTGACGGAAATCAAGGGGATGGACTGAATGAAAACCATGAGATCAGTCTCAAAGCGGAGTTGCTGCTGGCTTAGTAGAAGATACCTAGAGAAAGCCACAGCAGCTTAATATAGATGAGGGCGCAGAACTATCTGAATTGTTTTGCGTCCTTGTATTCGATATAATACACGAGACTGATATCCGCGCGACTTTAAGTCGGCGGTGGGTTCTTAGGTATGTATACTTCCAATATACTCTCGCATACAAGTATGGTGCTCGGCAAGTTACAACATAAGGGCTGGCCTGATTCCCTAAGCTTTAAGGGCCGGCTTATATCCTCGTGACAGAAGCCAGAGGCTTTCGACGACTCTATTGCAAGCAGAAAAGATACTGAAAGTAAATTTGAATTCTAATAGGAAGAATTAATAGGTGAGCTATTATGTTTAAGGGAGTCAAAGGGCATTTACTTAAAAACTTAAAAAAAGTAATAAATACTCGGCATCAGAGACATCAAAGATTTCATAGACCACATCAGGAATCCCATGCAAGCCATCATGAGTGTAAACAGCAAGTTGAATTTTTCTGTCAGCACCCGGACTTCCAGAGCAAGCATCGCGAATTCGTTCAGTATCATAAGTCTCTTCGTTTTCTGCGTCCTGTTAGTATCATTATTAACGTAATCATACTGTATTTACTATTCAGCTGGCTCGGCATCCGAGCAATCAGCCTATTTTTTGCAGTGTTCCTAATTATCAAGGAAGTTTTACTATTTTCATTTCTTTGGCGCTTAGAGAAACGAATTTTTAAACCGATTGATATGCTGAAAATCGGCGTGGAAGAGATTGCTAAAGGGAATTATAGTGTAATCGTTGAGAAAGATGACGTGGCTGATTTTGGTTTTATTGGGTTATTGGTCGATTCGTTCAACGAAATGGCACGGAAATTACAGGCCAGTGAGATCACGAAGTCCGAATATGAAGAAAATCGTAAGAACCTTATTGCCAATATCTCACATGATCTCAAAACCCCCATCACCTCTGTTCAAGGGTACATTGAAGCGATTCAAGATGGAGTTGTTATATCACCTGAGAAACTTGATAAGTACCTCAAAACGATTTATCAAAATACAGTTTACATGGATCGACTCATTGATGATCTTTTCTTATTTTCTAAATTGGATTTGCAAAAGCTCGATTTTCAATTTGAAAGTGTTCAGATAGGAGCTTTTATGCATGACTTAATGGAAGAATTCCAGTTTGAACTTGAAGAAAAACAACTGAATTTTCACTATGTCAATCTGATGAAGAGCGACTGTCTCATTTCTCTCGATCGGAAAAGGATCTATCAGGCTTTCAGAAATGTCATTGGAAATGCAGTGAAATATGGAACCAACCAAGATTTAGCAATCAAAATTACTATGGAACGACAAGAGGATGAGTTTATTATCATTACGATAGAAGACAATGGCCCTGGGATCTCTGAAGATAAACTCCCTCATATTTTTAATCGATTTTACAGGATCGATATCGAGCGTACGAAAGACTTGATGAGTACTGGTCTGGGACTGACCATTGCTAAGGAACTTGTGCAAGCCCATGGAGGA
>JUEG02000675.1_pt1 | contig 11998 bp, 9 predicted proteins | sample 432341 | NCBI WGS metagenome assembly JUEG02 (sample SAMN02953476, study PRJNA257561) | rock porewater metagenome | biome: terrestrial; feature: Opalinus Clay rock; material: porewater; isolation source: Opalinus Clay rock BIC-A1 borehole | place: Switzerland: Mt Terri URL, St-Ursanne ...
CAGCGTTGTTAGGAAGTGGTTTCGACCCTGGTGTTACAGGCGTTTTTTGTGCATATGCTCAAAAACATTATTTTGATGAGATCCATACAATAGATATTGTTGATGCCAATGCAGGGGATCATGGATATCCCTTCGCAACGAATTTCAACCCTGAAATCAATATTCGTGAAATAACAGCTAATGGTCGTTACTTTGAAAATGGTAAATGGATAGAAACGGATCCTCTTTCTGTAAAAAAGGTCTATGACCTTCCGGAGATAGGTCCTAAAAATGTTTATCTTCTATACCATGAAGAGCTAGAATCTTTAGCTATTAATATAAAAGGTGTAGAGCGAATCAGATTTTGGATGACTTTTTCAGACAATTATCTGAATCATTTACGCGTGCTTGAAAATGTTGGGATGACCTCGATTGAACCCATTGATTATGAGGGACAAAAGATCATTCCACTACAATTTTTAAAGGCCATCCTTCCTGATCCTGCTTCTCTTGGGCCAAGAACAAAGGGGAAAACAAATATAGGTTGTATTTTTCAAGGTACAAAAGACGGAAAGCCAAAAACCTATTATGTTTATAATATTTGTGATCATCAAGAATGTTATGCCGAAGTCGGCTCGCAGGCAATTTCCTACACAACAGGAGTTCCTGCAATGATTGGTGCAATGTTAATCTTACAAGGCAAATGGAAAAAACCTGGCGTATATAATGTAGAGGAATTTGACCCAGATCCGTTCATGGAATTGTTGAATAGACATGGGCTACCGTGGCAAGAAGATTTTTCACCAACTTTAATCGATTGAGGTGTGAACAATGAACATAGATGTTAGTGCACTACCATCACCTTGCTATATTGTTGATGAGAGACTTCTTATTAAGAATCTTGAGATATTGGATTCAGTTCAACAACGTACAGGATGTAGCATTCTTCTTGCCCTAAAAGGATTTTCGATGCATTCAGTATTTCCTTTGGTAGGGAAATATTTAAAGGGTGTAACTTCAAGCTCCTTATTTGAGGCTAGACTAGGGTTTGAAAAGATGGGGAAAGAAGTTCATGCTTATGCACCGGCTTATGTAGATAAGGATTTCGATGAGCTCCTTCGCTATTGTGACCACATTGTTTTCAACTCTTTTGATCAATGGCATAAATATAAAGCTAAAGTAAAAAGTGTAAGTTCAAAAAATATAGAATGTGGAATTCGCATCAACCCCGAACATTCGGAAGGTAAAACTCCGATTTATGACCCTTGTTCAAGTAATTCAAGACTAGGAGTAACCTTGTCTAATTTTAGAGCTGAAGAGCTTGAGGGTATTGACGGAATTCATTTCCATACCCTTTGTCAACATAATTCAGATGCTCTGGAACGGACGGTCAAGGTGGTTGATCAGAAATTCGGGGAATATATTAAAAAGATGAAATGGCTTAATTTAGGTGGCGGCCATCATATTACCCGACCTGATTATGATATTGAAACTCTTATTCGTACTATTTTATTTTTAAAGGACAAGTATTCAATAGATATATATTTAGAGCCAGGTGAGGCTGTAGCCTTAAATACAGGCTATCTTGTTGCGAGTGTTCTAGACATTATCGATAATAATGGTACAAAGATTGCTATTTTAGATACTTCGGCAGCATGCCATATGCCTGATGTATTGGAAATGCCTTACAGACCTGAAATAATCGGGGCAGGCGTACCTGATGAGTACTCATATACCTATAGACTTGGTGGACATACTTGCCTGGCCGGAGATATCATTGGCGATTATTCTTTCAAAGAACCTTTAAAACCGGGTGACAGGCTTGTGTTCACGGACATGGCCCACTACACAATGGTTAAGAATAATATGTTTAACGGTGTAAACCTTCCTTCAATTGCAACTTTTAATGAGCTAGAAGGCATTAAAATAGTCAGACAATTCGGGTATGAAGATTTTGTAACCCGTTTATAAACGATAAAAACAGCTAGGTAATTCCTAGCTGTTTTTTGATTAGAGCGGCTTATAGTTTACTTAATAGGGGACTTATTCAATTCAACTAATACTTCATTGATTGGTTTGGTATCAATTAGGTTGTCAATTTGCTTATCTTTCATATAGCCTGCCTTAACTGTAAAATCATAGGCTTCTTTAATAAAGGTTAGATTGGGGTCATAGGTTGGTTGGCTCCCACTCCAATCCTTAATCATGAATTCCTTAGTGTATTTAGGGTAATCTACTGCTTTAAGTACTTTATCAAAATAGTCCTCATAAGCTGATTTTGCTAATAAGGGCAGGTCTGAATTTTTCTCTAAGGCCATTTCGGTTGCTTTAATATGGGCTTTAAGAATAAGTTTGACGATTTCAGGTTTACTATCAATATAAGCCTTTTTTACAACTAGAGAATTTTTCGGTACACTTGGTCCAAATTCACTACCTTCATTTAGGTTCATCAAAAGTTTTGAACCGGGAACTCTTTTCTCTATTGCTACTTGTTGGGAAGTCCAAGCACTAATTGCTGCGTATTTACCAGAGGAAAAGTTTTCCCAAAGCTTATTCATCCAATCTATGTATTCTACTTCCACTGAGCCACCCATGGATTTGGTACTTAAGCCTACACTTTCGAGCTGCTTATTCAGTAACATTTCTTCCACGTAGAATTTGTTCGGAACACCAACAGTTTTTTGGTCTAAGTCTTTCAAGGATTTAATTTTTGGACCAGCCATTAAAAGATTTGAATTATGATCAAGGCTTCCTGCAATCATTCTGTATTTGTCACTACCCCCAAAATCCGAGGTTTCGGTAACATAGGTTACAAAGTTTTGTGTTGGTATGTATACAAAGTCTACTTCATCCTGATCCATCATCGGCCAAATGTTATCCAGACTTCTAGTGATTACCCATTCTACAGTGTAACCTTTTTCGGCTAATATTGTTTCAAAGATTTTTTCTTTTTCATTGATTAGCACCTGAGGAGCCATATTTGGCATAGCGATATAGGCAATTTTGATTTTAGTATTTGAGATAATGTTTTGTGATGTTATGTCTTGAGCTTCTTCCTTAGAGGAACTATTATCAACATTTTTCTTATTACATCCAGTTATCGAAACCACGAATAAAGATACTAACATTAACAACAACAGATTACGAAATATTTTCATCTTATCACCACTTTTATCTATTTTATGATCACTTTAAAAGGTTTTACTTTCCCTAAGTATATACAAGCAACACTCCCTCCAAGAGTTATATTAGAATAATATTCTATATTTGTAAAAATATTACATAATGCTAAGACAAAATGTTATAAATCACGTTAATGTGTTAGTCTGAGGAAAAAAGAAAAAAGCTACAGGCTTTCGGGTGACCTCACCCCTTGCCTGTAACTTGGTTTTTAGTTGAAACTAGTAGAGATATTTATACAAAATTTCAATTCTGTAACCTTTGTTGAGACTTGAAGAGTCGTAGTGATGCCCTTCATAGAATCTTACTATGGCTTTTGCTTTACCTTTTATATAAATTAGTTCAAACTTATCGCTACCAGTACTAGGTCCCGCGCTTTTCGTCCAGCCTAATTCAACCATTTTAGTCTCATAGAAGTTAAACACATCAACTCCCGATAGACTACCATCTCGTTTAGATACTGTATATAGACCATCGTACATGTCTGTTGGTACCCATGACTCCCCTTGCCAGAAAGAGATACTCTTAGGGTTCATCCATTCCAAATTACCAGTAGATGATGTATACTTTAGACCCTCAGGAATCTCCTTAGCCAAGGTAACACCATGTTTTATGGGCCCGCTGTGACATTCAGAACAAGAAAGCTGGTTCCAAGTTATAGCGTTATAGATCCCTTGTTTAAAGTCGGCTGTATAGGATGAATTGGTTGCACTATCATGACAACCTTCGCAAGATAATCCTCTGGTATCATGCTCTGTTGATAAGACATTGCTGTGACAACCACTAGTCATGCAACTAGAATCAAAGTTATTATAAGTATGCAATTCATTATGGTCAACATTGGTGTGGCAGGAAGCACAATCTGTCTTATTTTCTCCGATGATTGGCTGTAAGCTAGTGTTTTCATGACAAGTTTGGCAAGTAATCTTGTTCCCGGCCTGATCAGTTCTACCATCTCGGGTGTGTTCTCTTGTTAGTGATTTAGAGTGGCACTTGCTGCAATCATCGTAACCTTCAGTGGATGTTTTATGAAGTTCCGGAACGTCATGGTTATTTAGTAGGATGTTATAGGAATTCCTGGTTCCTGCACCTGGTTGATGACAGATTACGCAGTCCCACATTTCTCTGTTTGTTTTTATTCTAATTGGGAACATTCGATCATAGCTTGTTGCTGAGTATTTAATGGCCGGGGTTGAACCATGTGGCGCATAATCAAAGTCTACATCACCGTGGCACTGTGCACACCCATCACCTTGTGATATATAATTATGGCAATTGGCACAATCGTTACGGGAATGATCCCCACCAAAACTTAGTTTGTATGCATGAACTTTTTCAAAGTCTCCATTTAAATAGGTAGACGATTTTAACGTATGGCACATCGTACAATTAGAGATATTTGAGTCTGGCATATCCGGATAAGTGTTAAGATTAAACTTCCAAGTACTGTTGCTAGTGAGATTTGTATTATCGAGGACCGTTAAGTTGACTGTATAATAGGTTTCATTGGCTAGGTTATTTGTCGGAGTATAAGTTACTTTTCCAACACTAGGATCATAATCATGATTAACCACTGTCCCATTTAACTTTAACATAATGTCTTCCGAATCGATGGTTCCGTTTATTAGTTTTACGTTAGCTGAAATACTTGGAGTTAGGTCATTTAGAATTTGTATTGGAGCTTGGTTAGAAATTACTGGTTTTGTCACAACCTTAAAGGACCAATTGTATGTCTCTTTATTTCCAAGCTTATCCTCAGTGTACAGAGTTAAGATGTGGTCACCATTAGCCACAATACCTTCATATTCTATAATGGCTTCTTTAAGGGTTTCTACATAATATATGTCACTACAGGAATCCCAATAACCTTTATAGCGGAAATTAGCATTCAAGGGATTGCCATCTAAGGATAAGGAAGCATTGTCTTTTAAGTCAACTAAATCCTTTAAACCTATGTTTATATTTAATTTTCCGTCAGTAATTGTCATATTATCACTGAAACTATCAAGATAGGAAATCTTAGGTGCTTCCGTATCTACAATAAAACTCCAGGTCTTTGAACTTAGGGTTCCTGCTGGATCTTTGGCTTCAACCTTTATAGTATGGTTGCCTGTCGAAAAATCGTAATAATAAACTGCGGTATTAACACTTTCCACCAAGGAAGGAGTAACAGTACTTCCGTTTATTGTGAACCTCACAGAATTCCAATCAACTGAGCTGTTATCGTTGATTACAGCTGAGATTTTACTTGCGCCGGTACTTTCACTTTTATCTGTCGGTGACACAGTACTAATTTTTGGCGCTTCAGCAACAATAAATTGCCATTTCTCCACTAAAACGTTACCGATTACGTCAGCAATATGGATCTCTACTTCATGTAATCCGTCTTTTAGTCCCGTCGTGTTGAAGCTTACAGTACCTTCTTTATAACTTTCTACGTAGTAATCACCAGTACAACTATCGTAATGCCCCTTGTACTGAAAATTTGCTTGAACGGAAGTACCGTCGATTTTTGCAGTGACAGAGCTAGCATTTAGACTATTTTTTGCATCTGTGAGATATAGTGAAATTGCAGGATTACTTATATCTATAGTGATATCCTTAGCTGGCACCCAATTACTTGGGGTTGGGGAACCACCTACAGAAAAACTCCATTGAGTGCTAGTTGCTGTTCCAGCTTCATCGTTGGCTTCCAACGAAACAGTATTATCTCCTATTGGAAAGCCATATTCATAGGTAACCGTGTTTGTAGTTTGATCAAAACTTGTTGGACTCACTCTGGTTCCAGCGACTATAAACTTAACTGAATCCCAATTTACAGAACTGTTATCCGAAATTACAGCTGAAACCTTATTAACAGTAACATGTTCGCTTCCATTAGGTGGTGAGATATTTTTTATTTTTGGAGCCTCAGCCACTGTGAACGACCAGCTTTCGGTCATAATATTTCCCGCTATGTCGGCAATAATAATCTCTACAGTATTCTGACCATCGGGCAACCCTGCGGTTTTAAAGCTAATAGTTCCTTCTTTTCTACTATCAACAACCCACCAATTACCCCCGCAACTGTCATACTCCCAATGACCTTTGTACTGTAAGGTTGCTTGGACTTGCTGACCATTTATCTTTGCAACAAGTGAATTGGAATTTAAATCATCAACTGTATCAGTAACGTATAAGGAAACTTCCGGATTACTAACATTAGTTGTACTATCCTTTGCGGGTTTCCAGTTACTCGCTGTTGGAGCTTCTACCGTATCCGCAAGAGCCATAATTGGACCTGACACCACAGCTGCGACTACTGCAACGACTATTAGTAGACGGACCATTAAACTAAAAGAATCCCACCTTTCTTTTACCCTTTTGCTCATTTAATCCTCTCCTTGTACTCTAGTTATTCGGATAGGCCAATAAGTGTAATGATTTACTATAATGTAAAATTTTTCTACCCTTTGTATAAATTTAATATCGATTTGGTCAAAATAGAACAAAAAAATACCAAAAATGGAATCTATCTAGATTAGAAAAGAAGTAAAAGTAATTTAAAGTACTTTAACCTTTTTGTTCATTATGTTATATTGTAAAAAAGGTGAGGTGAAGGAGTTGCCAATAAAAATACCAAATGATCTTCCGGCAAAAGAAATACTTACAAATGAAAACATATTTGTAATGCCTGAAGAAAGGGCGTTACAGCAAGATATTAGACCATTAAAGATTGTTATCCTGAATTTGATGCCAACTAAGATTACGACAGAAACACAATTGTTGCGTCTATTAGGAAATACAATCATTCAGGTGGAAGTTACACTTTTACATCCTGAAACCCATATTGCAAAAAATACACCCGAAGAACATCTAACAAATTTCTACAAGACTTTTGATGAAGTTAAGAGTGAAAAGTTTGATGGATTGATAATAACCGGAGCTCCAGTGGAAGAGATGGAGTTTGAAGAGGTGACTTATTGGGATGAACTTACCCAGATCATGGAATGGAGTTTACGCAGTGTTTATTCTACCTTGCACATCTGCTGGGGAGCCCAGGCGGGATTATATTACCACTACGGCATAAAAAAATATCCGTTACAGGAAAAACTTTTTGGCGTTTTTCCCCACAGAGTATCCAAACCTAATACCATGCTTCTCAGAGGCTTTGACGATAATTTCTACGTTCCCCATTCCAGGTATACTGAAATAAAAAGAGAAGATATTGAAAAGGTCAAGGAGCTAGAAGTACTATCAGAATCTGATGAGGCAGGAATACATGTACTTAAAACCGATGGTGGAAAGCAGATTTTTGTAACAGGACATTCGGAGTATGACCCATTTACGTTAAAGGAGGAGTATGACAGGGACCTTGCTAAAGGAGTCGATATTAAGGTGCCTAAAAATTACTTCCCCGAAGATAACCCTTGCAATTCTCCGGTTATAAGATGGAGAGGGCATGCTAATTTGCTTTTTTCTAACTGGCTTAATTACTATGTATATCAGCAAACACCATATGATTTGAATAAGTTAAAATAAACGTAGGATAATCTTTTGAAGGCACTCAAGAATTTGGGTGCCGTTTCCTCTATAATCAACAGGACAATCCTAGAAAAATGAGGTGATTACTTGTGGAGCACGTTGAAATAGTCGAAGATCGTAAAGAACTATGTTCTGTTGCATCTAAAATAGTATCTGTTAAGATTGTCCGCCTAAAAAAAACTCAGGATGCCCTAGAAGAAGGCGAAATTATTAGATTTGATTGTGCTGAGAGTAGTCCTACGTGTGAGTCAAAATGTACTTATAAGATGCTGTTGGAGGATTTCTGAAAACATATACCCTATGATTTTCTCCCGGCGATTAACTTTTTCATACAAGCTTTGTTTTCATTACAAGCCTTATATTTCTTGAAAAGTTTGAAATTCTCTTTATATTTTGGATTGCCTTTGCCCCATTTATTAGGGTGCCAAAGGTGGAAAACTTTAAAGTCTAGTCTTGCGTAAGAGCCACACAAGGTATTCATTGCAAAACCGAAGGCATCATCTTCTCCCCCCCAACCCTCAAATCGAGTGTCGTAACCACCTACATATTCAAAGTGCTTTCTAGGAACGATACATATCCCTCCTGTAATGCCATCACCATCTAATTTTATTTGTTGGGCATCGAGCTGAAACTCTAAAGGCCATTTCGGTGAAGTGGTAAGTAGTTGGTCTGTACTTTCTTGTGATACATAGTTAATTGAATAATAAGGGACAACCCAGCCATAGTCTTTTAAAAGCTCAGTGGAGGTAATTAAGATTGTTGGATCGTAAAATAAATCCGCATCAGCAATTACGAAGATATCTCTAGTTGCTTTCGATGCAGCATTATTTAGTGATTGTGCTCGTGAAAAGAGTTTAGAGTCACTTTCCCCAATACAGATTTCAGTTTCAGGTAAAAAAAATTCATAAAACGTCAGTAACCACCTGAAAACATTCTCTCTATGACCATTATCTGACCTATAGGGCATTAAAATTGAAATATCTTTCAAGATATCACCTCTATTCATTCTGTATAAGTGTCTTTAAATAAATCTCTGATTTTATTCCTGTTTACTGCCTTCTTGTAATAGTAGTTATCCACAATAATATTTTTATATTTTAGAGCAAAATCACGAAAATCCTCTGCATACTTAGGTTTAAAGTCAATGAACATAGCAATATTTCTGGCAACAGCAAAAACCACTTCCCTATGGTAATGTGGGTTTGAATGTGTGAGCACTCTTTCCCAGGCATCAATAACCTCTAGTGTTTTTCTATCTAGACTATTTGTGACGGAGCCGGGACGTTGCCGATAGTAATAAAAAGGTAAGTTAACTAAAGTTGGAGATGTGGCATAAGAGATCAATATGGGTACAGTAGCGATATCTTCATACCAACCCTTAGTAAATTTATGCGTCTTAAAAAGACTGCTTTTAAAAACTTTATTACAGGCAAAAGCAGGGTCAGTTGCATACATAATCGCCTGGCGTTTATTGAACCTTGGCCCCCTAAAACCTTTAGTTGTATACATATATTCCTCATTATCCCTTACCACAACAATGTCACAAATAATAACATCATTTCCCTGTAACGCAACCTCATAAAGGGTCTCAAACATTTTAGGATCAACCCAATCATCAGAATCAACAAAACCAATGTATTCACCTTTGGCAACCTCTAAGGCATGATTTCGAGCATACCCTTGACCGTCATTCTCCTTAATAAGAGATATGATCTTTTGGGGATAACTCTGGACAAATTCATCTATTATCTTCTGAGAATTATCAGGAGAGTTGTCGTTTACAACGATGATTTCTATTTCCCCTAATGTTTGGACAACTAAGGAGTTCAAACACTTTTTTAGATATTTCTCAGTTTTATATACGGGTACAATAACAGAAACCTTCGGTAACATACTTTCCTCCTGTTTTATTTATTTTAACCACGAGCCGGCAAAGTGGTGTATAGCATGAGTGTTTTCAGTAATGATCATTTTTTTAGAAGACCAATCTTTTGGACAGAAATATTCAGCAGGATAAAGGTATATGTCATTTTTAAGTATTTGAAATTTGTTAACCCGCTTCATATAGAATTCCATTTCGGAAATCTCTGTAATAGTTGCTACATTGGTGGTAAGGTCCATATTGCCATTGTCTAGATAAAAGGATTTAGCCGAATAGTAAGCTAGCCATCGACTTAACCATGGATGCTCTTTAACAGCTCCTATTAGACAGGTAGATATCCAATCAGGCTGCTCTAAGCCTGCAAATGCGGGGTAGATAAGGAATTGATCAAGATTTTTAATTACTTCTACATCTGTGTCCAAGTATAATCCACCATAATTATATAAAGCATAAAGGCGAGCATAATCACTGACAAAAGCATATTTTTTTACCTCATAGGCTTGTTTTACATAAATATTTGAGTTTATATCAAAATTGTCTTCATTCCATAGCATTATTTTATAATCGGGTAAAAAGTTAGCCCAACTTTCAAGACACTTTCTTTCAAGGTCAGGCATAGGTCCACGCCCAAACCAACAATAATGAATTATTTTAGGTATTAAACACATCATAGGTTGATAACCCTCCTATCACTATACTTATATTATGTTATAGGGAATATTATGGTGAAAATGGTCTGGAGAACAATATTGCCATTTTCTTTTTAAGCAGATATAAGGTAAAATAATACTACTAAAACTCAGAGATACGAGGTAAGATTTATGGATGGAACTAATAGAGCAAATATAAAGGTAGGGTCAAAGGTTTTGGTTGTCCAAAAACAAGATCAACGTACAGGAAAACTTACTGAGGGAATAGTTAAAAAAATACTTACAAATTCCCCAAACCATCATCATGGCATTAAGTATGTATAAGGAATTGTGCATATTATTAATTTAACATAAATATCTTAAGCAAACCCTTTCGTCCCAATTGTCTTATAAAAACAATTATGTTCGTTGTGTCCCTACAATTTTAAAAATTCACCAGGGAATAAGCCTTTAAATAGAATTATTAAAATAAGGTTGACTATTTATAGAGTAACAACTATAATTCAAGTAAACAAAATTAGAGGTGCTTTATGTCGATTTGGGAAAATATAAAACAGCATTTAAATATTGAATTTATATAGGTGGGCGGTCCTTTGTGGAACCGTCCACTTTTTTTTCGTAGAAAAATCGGACAAAATTGGGGCTTTAAAGAGTAAAATCTGTAATAATTCATCCTTTAAAATGGATAAGTGTGGAGATTGGGATTTAGATTTAAACAAAAATGTCAAATAATCAATGCTGAAAACAAGAAGTTATTTTGACGGTAGAAGGAAACACACAATTGATTAGATTAAGAGGTGGACTAATGAATAAGATTGTTGAATTTAATCTACAACCAAGAGTTTCTTTTAAAGTAAGAGCAACTACGATTGAATTATTCACAGATATAGAACAAAATTTGAAAAAAAAGAAACATGTTATAGTCGTATTGCAAAATCTAGAAAACAAAAGAGAGGTTATCCACCCAATTACCGACTTTATATACTCCTGTTGGAAGTATAAGGAATATAACTCTATGGCTTCCGCTGCTTATCATGTGGTTGCCTTTTTAAATTGGATATTCTTTTGTTATGAAGAAAGAATCAATAGTTTATGTGAACTAAAGTTATCACATGCAATAGATTTTTTATTTTATTTAACCAATAAGGGTAATCAAAAAAAGACGGTGCAGAAATACGAAAGAACTATTCAGAAGCTTTACAAGTACTTATATGAAAATGGTATTCTTCAAAACATAAGCAATCATGATATTGAGAATATGGAACATACAGCATTTAAAGGAGTCATTTACAACAATCAGATAAAAGGTGTTAGATTACATGATTTTAAGAGAGAATTACTTATACCTTTTATCGAAACTGCATACGAAGAAAGAAACTTAATTGCATTGGGAGTCTATTATCAAATATTTGGTGGTGTAAGGGTAGGAGAGGTAGTTAATATTAGAAAGTCGGCTATTAACAATATAGGATCGTATGGAGAGTTTGGACAAATAATTAAACTTGAGCCATCTTATTTCAGAGATGATATTGTATCTGCTTCTGGCAAGGGTGAAATTAAAAAGGACAGAAACCAAGTAATTTTCCCTTATAAAAAACTTCTAAAGAAACTATATAAGAATCATATCGAAAAATACAAATGCAAAGACAGTTCAGGTGCATTATTTGTTAATACAGCAAACATGCCAATGACAGGCGAAAGTTATGATTATCATTTCAACGTTTTAAAGAGAAGATTTATTGAAAGATTGTTAAATTCTAGTGATATGAGGATAGCTACTTAT
>JUEG02001183.1_pt1 | contig 11989 bp, 10 predicted proteins | sample 432341 | NCBI WGS metagenome assembly JUEG02 (sample SAMN02953476, study PRJNA257561) | rock porewater metagenome | biome: terrestrial; feature: Opalinus Clay rock; material: porewater; isolation source: Opalinus Clay rock BIC-A1 borehole | place: Switzerland: Mt Terri URL, St-Ursanne ...
GCAGCAACCGTTATATTTACGGTGTTACTTATGGACTTGTCTGGTGCTTTGGCAACGATGGCTAGCACTTCATCTTTGACTAGGTTTACACCATCATTCAGGGTCACAGTATAAGCACCGTTTTCATCAGCTGTCGCTGTGCCGATTAGAGTTTCGCCTCTTTTAATGCATACCATTGCATCGGCATCTGTAGTTCCTGAAATCATCTTGTCTCCGGCCCTTACAGTTCCTTCTACCTCTGGTAACGTTGTTGGAGCTAGCGCTGCGGCTACTTTGACACTTATAGAGTTACTCTCAACTTTGCCTGGTGCCGTGGCCGTTATTGAAAGCACATCGGCTTCCACTAGGGTTACTCCGTCGTTTAATTTCACCATATAAGAACCTGTTTCATCAGCTGTTGCTGTGCCAATTTCGTCTCCGCTTTTCTTGACACTTACTGTCGCCTCGGCCTCAGCGGTTCCCATTATCATGGTTTCACCGGCGCCGACTGTTCCCATAACGGTCGGTTGTGTTGTTTGGGCTGCAGCAACCGTTATATTTACGGTGTTACTTATGGACTTGTCTGGTGCTTTGGCAACGATGGCTAGCACTTCATCTTTGACTAGGTTTACACCATCATTCAGGGTCACAGTATAAGCACCGTTTTCATCAGCTGTCGCTGTGCCGATTAGAGTTTCGCCTCTTTTAATGCATACCATTGCATCGGCATCTGTAGTTCCTGAAATCATCTTGTCTCCGGCCCTTACAGTTCCTTCTACCTCTGGTAACGTTGTTGGAGCTAGCGCTGCGGCTACTTTGACACTTATAGAGTTACTCTCAACTTTGCCTGGTGCCGTGGCCGTTATTGAAAGCACATCGGCTTCCACTAGGGTTACTCCGTCGTTTAATTTCACCATATAAGAACCTGTTTCATCAGCTGTTGCTGTGCCAATTTCGTCTCCGCTTTTCTTGACACTTACTGTCGCCTCGGCCTCAGCGGTTCCCATTATCATGGTTTCACCGGCGCCGACTGTTCCCATAACGGTCGGTTGTGTTGTTTGGGCTGCAGCAACCGTTATATTTACGGTGTTACTTATGGACTTGTCTGGTGCTTTGGCAATGATCGAAAGCACTTCGTCTTTGGCCAGGGTTACACCGTCGTTTAACGTTACGGTGTAGATACCTGTCCCATCGGCTGTCGCTGTGCCAATTTCGGTATCATTCTTCTTAACACTTATTGTGGCCCCAGCCTCAGAAGTACCTGAAATTGTAGTGTCTCCTGCTCTGACCGTTCCCGTGATAACGGGTTGCTCTGTCTTTTGAATGACATCTCTATCTCTATCTCTATCGCGATCTACAACTGGTGTAGATGAGATATCGCCTAGTTCTGTGGGGGTATCTGTCGTTGTTTTTCCATCGACAGTTCCGCCACCACTTACTTTGATACCGCCAGTAACAGAACTCAATTCAGTGATTTCCGCACCACTTTTAACGACGATTTCAGATGTTCCCAATGCCACCAATTTGTTAATTTTGCCTGATAACACGGTAATTGATGAGTTATCATCAATAGATACGCTAGGGAAGTTACCTGCTAACTGAATTGAATCGGGAGACGTCGCCTTAGCCACGTTTACTGTCGGAACAATCGTTCCATCTGAGGCCGTTAGTTTTACACTCCCGCTAAGGGACACATCGTTAGAGAATGTTCCTTGGAGCTGTACATTAATCGGCGTTTCTCCTAGAGACTGTGCGGACAATGGCCCAATATTCGCTCCACCTTGTGATTCAACATTAGCATTTGATTGAACTAGAGTAGATCCCAAAGTTGTTCCTGTTTCTGCAACTACGCGGACGTTTGAGGAACTTGACACGACCAGACTATCGGAAGTGGTTTCCTTCAAGTAAATGCTAAATTCTGCACCCGATAGGACGACAATTCTGTCAGCTTGCACGCTGTCAAGAGTAGTAGAGCCGTCCTTACCTGGATCAACAAATATCGTACCCTTTACAACGACATTCTTCAGTGTTACTCCGTCTGCATTGATAAGAATATTTCCGTTGACTGTTTTATCTTCGAAGGTTGCGTTAAGAGTATTTAATTCCAAGGCCCCATCTAGATTGTTCGACTGCCCGGGTTGCTTATATCCTAAGCTATGTACAGTCGAGTCCGATATTACAGCTGTTCCTCCTAAGATCCCTGGATTTTTAAGCGCTATGTTTGTCTCAATAAACCCTTTAGTACCGTCTGGAACAGATTCTTTATTCGCCAGTACGATAGCGCCTCTCACTTTGGCCACCATGGGAGCGCCTGCCAGAGAATCGATAAGGCTAGTATCATTCCCATTTGCAAAGAACATTTTGCCCCCAGCGATTAGATTTTTAAATTCCTTTAACACTTCTGTGTTAGTATCGAAACGATCATTTCCGCCCAGCCTCAAAGCATTGGGCAGTTCATCCTTTACAGAGTCAGATACAACCGCTGTTCCACCTATGACATAGGTTTTGTTGATACCCGACGAGTTGATGAAATCTGACACAGCTGTCGGTACGGAATCCTTATCAACGAGCAAAACTGGAATACCCTTCGCTGCAGCAATTGGGGCTATAGATATTGCATCAACATTTGCAAATGCGTTTGTGACCACAATTTCTTGAAACGGTTTTATTGTTTGAATTTCCTTTGCGATATTTACAGCCGTTTCGTACCGATCATAACCCCCTAATCGTACCGTTTGAATACCCGCTGCACTAAGATCACTCTCTACTTTAGCCGAAATCACCGCTGTCCCACTTACCATATATACCTTTTTAACTCCTAGCTTCTTTAATTCGATCATTGTGTCAGAAGGGACAGAATCTTTGTCTGCAAGGAGTATTGGTCCATCGACTGCTTTAGCGAGACTTGACGAGGCAAGCGCGTCCACCATGTTCAGATCACCAGACGGCGCTAGAACTGCTGTGCTGGCCGATTGCCACCCATAGTCCGCGATCTGAACTGCAGTGCCATACCGGTCATACCCACCTAGACGAGTAAGCGCATTCACTAAGCTTTGAGTAGACTGAACATTGTACGTTGATTTTATTTGGACATCGCTCGCCATAGCGACCACAGGACTTAATCCCCCAGTCAGTGTAAGTGCGGTAATTGCCAGCGATGCGATGAATTTATTAGAATAGAATCTTGACACCTATTTTCCTCCTCTTTTTGTAGTATCTAGCGTTTCATTTTTCCTTTAAATAAGTCTTCAAACTTATTTCCTTTTTTCACATCTCTGTAATACTAAAATTCACTAGGTTGTGTGAATCCCATAAAATCTTATTATGGATGGTTGATAGTTCTGTAACCAGCCTCATCAACGGCCTTAGCAAGTATCGAACGATCAACAGTTCCTAATACCACTGCCTGTTTATGAGCCAAATCGACTTCTGCATGCGTAACACCAGGAACTTTCAACAACGCTTTCTCAACGGAACTCTTACAGTGCCCGCAAGTCATCCCTTCAATTTTTAAGATAATCCCATCTTGGGGATTCAAAGTATTTACAATAGAATGGTCTTTATTCGAATGCCCACAGCAACCCATTTTGTATCGCTCCTTTTTTTAACTTAATTATTCTTTAGAGTCGTTGCTCCATTTTAGGTCAAAGTGTGTCCATTGATGTATCCGAATTATTGTCTAGAAATTCATCATATTACTTCCACTTCCATTCATCATACTTCCTGAAGTAGCAGAACCGCTTCCGTTGGTCATCCTATTTGCGCCTGAATTACTCATGAATTGGTTCATTTTATCAAGGTTATCTTGACCCATTTGGGCCTTAACATTTGGGTCTGAATTCATGAGATCTTGCATCGCCTTAACATCTCCCGATTGCATGGCATTCTGCATCTCCTGCGAATTATGAAGGTTTTGCATTTCCCTCGAATTCATTAATTCTTGGTGTTGCTCCGGAGAAAACCTTTGTTCCATAAATCCTTGCATTTGAGCGACCCACCCGTTCCCTTGTTGCTGGGTCGTTCCAGCTAAAGCTGGTAAAGCTACAAGCCCAACTGCCAATGCAGCGGTTCCTAGGATTGCCGTGAATTTTTTACTGAATTTCTTCATTATATATTCCCCCTAATTTAGTCTTTGTTTAGTGCTTTGCTGATCTTCTATGTCCTAAGTGTAACTCCGTGTTACGATTTTCTCATGAAAAAGTTATGAATTTCTCATGAAGAAGGGGTGTAACAAAACTTAAAGTTTCACTACATCCCTTCTTCATAATGAGCGCTTAAAATAAGAATTCGTCATGAATTCCAACAAAGAAAAACAAAGAGAAAAATGACTTACTCTTATACAATAAAAGAAGTCATTCTTCTCTTGTCTTATACGATATCTTTGAACTTAGTAGCGATGATAGCGCCGTCTTACTCCATTAATTACTCGGGAAGAAATGTTGCGCAGTCGGTCATTTCAGTGCTCTTTGCATTTGGGGATTGAACTTCAATTTTATCTGCATGGCAATGATCCCCTGAACCATAATAATGGCATGTATTTACGACACATTTGATCCCACTGTTAGGTTGAGACATTTTTTGAGCACGTCCAGTCATGTAAGCATTCCTCCTTTGTTTTTAAGCTCTATAATAGTATGGTCTAACATATATCATTTTATGAATTCTATTAACCGCCGAACGAGTTCTTTCCAATTCGCTCATAGCAATCACTGCCTTTGCAGTCGGAACGATGTTCTTATTAATAAGAACAATGAATTCTGGAACTTAACTAATACGAAAAGAACCGTTTACTCTTTACAATACTTCAATAAATATAATTTTTAATGAGATAAGCCTATGGTCGTTACATGTACTTCGCTCTAATCTGTCCTTGTCTCGATTTCATCTGAGGCCTTAAAAAATAATCCGTAAAATAACGGCTAAGGTCCTTAGCCATTTTTTTACGGTAATTTTCTTTTACTTACTATAGATACCATTCTGGTCTTGACCAATATGAAATCTATAGTACTCAATATAGTTCATTGCAGGATGTCCGTTTTCACACAGCTTAGCTATTAAGAATGAGCGTTCAAGGAATCGAATCAATAAAAGATGATTCTTAATAAAGAGTATTACTCTCAAACATTCGATTAAAAACTAACCTTATCAATTGTAAAGTCAAACATCTAATCCTACAAGAAAAATACCGATGACCTTACCCCAGATGTCCCAAAATTGACCAACTGGTAGTGGGTTCGTCCCCCGTCCGCATTCCACCGTGAATCCTGGGCGTCGCCATTCTTGAATAAACCAGTCCTTGTACCCCGCATCACTCTGGACATATTGGATAGATTGGTAGCCGCTAACCTCAACGAATCGCTGTGCGATATAAAGTGATTCAGCCGGTTCTAATCCTCTGTAGCCCCAATAGATTTCCTCTCCTTGTGTATGAAAAGCGATCGCTAAGCGAAAATTGTGAGAACGAGTAAAGTTAGCCATCGCTCTTGATTCTGGTTCTGAGAGGGGCGAAGGCCCTGGATAGTCGTGAGGAGCCGGGGCCGTGCCCGCACGCCTGGCTACTTCTACTTCCCATCTTGCTGGGAACTGGTCATTCAAGTCAACACCCCGAAGATTAGCTTTCCATCCCCTGAAATCGCTGGAACCTCTGTTTATCCTCATGACTGCATCATAAAATGGATCAGTTGGTTGAATACTATTTTGCACAAGTTCTACCCCGTCTGGATTTACCATTGGGACAATCCATAAAGATGTTCTCTCAAAGAGATTCTTCATATTAAAATATCCAATGTATCGTCCTCCTTGATAGGCTTTAGCATAAACCTCTAAAAACTTCATTAAAAGCAACGTTGTTATCCATTCATTGGCATGGAATGACCCGTTATAATGAACTTCCTTTTTGCCGTTGCCAATCTGAACTGCAGGAACAGAACGTCCTGCCACTGTTTTACCAATAGTGCTTACTTTAATGAAAGGATAAAGCTTGGACAGGGCATCCAAATCGGACATCATTTCATCATAGCCATAACTCTCTTGTGGGACTACAATAGTCTTAATAGCCCTCGGAATATTTATTACCTGCCCGGGCATGATTAGAGACGGATTCTTAATGCTGGGATTGGCAGCTAGCAGCACATTAACAGTTAGTCCGTATTTCTTAGCAATTTGAAATAGAGTTTCCCCCCGCTGCACAACATGCTTAATTGTCGGATTCATAAACATCCTCCTCCAGTAGCATCTTATTCATGCTTTTAAGGAAGTGTATAGTAATAAGAAACCCAAAATGCAAAAAATGACTTGACTCTTATGCTAAAGAGTAGCCATTTTTCTAATATATTATTATAACTGTGTACCTTTTACCGTAGAGTAATTTCATTCTATCGATTATTCTGGGAGAAAAGTTGCTCAGTCAGTCATTTCAGTGCTATTTCCATTTGATAGTTGAATCAAATATTATATGGCAAACAATGATCCCCCCAACTATAATTATTGATTGTGTTTATACACGCTTGATCCCATGTTGAGGCATATTTTGGCGAAGACATTTACGTAAACATTCCTCTTTTGTTTTGAGTTTTATAGTATTATGATCGGTATTACTGACCCTTCTCACCAAGATGAGGGTCCGGCAGCAAATGACACTCCCAACAATTTGGTTTTACAGCAGCGTAATTATGGCATGAAACACAAAATTGCTCCGACGTTTTTACTCCAGGGTTATAATGACAGTTCAAGCACGTTTGAAAGCTAAGTTTGTATTCTTTTCCTTTACTATTAATATACTCCGTTTTGCCCTCACGCACTCCTTCTTCTCTCCATTGGTACAGGAGTTTCATATGATTAGCCTTCATAAATTCCGTCGACTCGATACACTCCTTAACCTCTAGTTGCCGGATAGCTGGAGTATCCAGATTTATTATAGGCCCCTTGTTAGATTTCCCTAAATTATAAAAGAGAGGAATGCTCAGTAAAGCAACAACGAATATAAGCCCCGCAATTATTCTTCTTCCTTTGAACAATATCTAATACCCGCCTTTCCGGTGAGATGCCTTGTCTCATAACTCAAATTTGACACTCAACCTAGGACCACGTCTCTTTTAGCCATTCACTTTCCACATATTATCTCTAAATGTGTGATTTATTATGTAGAATGAGTTGGTCAAAGATCAACATAGTTTTATATAGAGTTAACATAAAAGCGACTCAGGATTCTACTCCTCAGCCGCTTTTTGTATGTTTACGGTACTTACTTAAACCTTCTGTAAAAGGGGTATTACGATTATAACCTCATTATTTGACATCAATCGATTGAATAATCGGTCCCTGCCAATTCTGTAACCAGACTTGTCCCGTATATCCATTTACATCTAGTTCAGCATAATCCCTGCCATCTTTTTGAACCATAAATTCATAGTACCCCGGTGCTAGTTCGGGTTTTCCGATCGAGTATCCTTGTCCCATTTTGGTTACAAACTCTTGAGCGTTCTTGGTAGCCTGTTCTTCGCTAACTGTAACGGCTCCATTGTTTCCCCAATTCATATGTCCATATTTTGTGTTCCACATAATATTTGGTCCCATGTCAGTTATGATCCCACCCCCATTCTTAAAAACCATAACTTCATAGGCTTTAGCTCCTGTCTTTCCCTCTTTAAACTCTACCCCATAAACATTCGAAAATTCATGGAGTTGGGAAATAACAAGGTTTTGGTTAATCTTCTGTGCGTAAGCTTTTGCAATTGCCACGGCTTGATCAGATGAGGCAACTACACCATTGGTGAGATCAACTCCCAGACTTTTAGCGTCATAGCCGCCACCCATCATGCCATAACCACCCTGACCACCCATCATACCGAAGCCACCCTGACCTCCCATCATGCCGAAGCCACCCTGACCTCCCATCATGCCGAAGCCACCCTGACCTCCCATCATGCCGAAGCCACCCTGACCTCCCATCATGCCGTAACCACCGACACCTTGGCCTCCCATCATACCGTAGCCACCACTATAGCCATCTAATTCAGGAGTAGAAACAGAATCCGGGTTATTATTTGTGGAAGAAAGCGTTAATGTTGAGAGCTGAGGAGTAGTTTCTTGAATTTGAGTTGTTGCCACCGCCGGTACATCACCGAGGGTCTGTGCTACAGATTTTGCTGCAACCGAGCCTGAATTTAGTGCAAACGCCGTACCCGAAAGCGCCACTAAGCTTACAATTGAGAGTCCTACGATCCATTTTGTCTTTTTCATATCTTTACCTCCTCGTAAGTTTACCCAAGACCACTTTCAAAGCAGCCTTGTCTTTATGGCTCAAAGTATATTGGATCAATTCGATTATGCTGTGAATGAGTTGTGAATTTCTTATGAAGAAGGAGAGCCAGAATGAGTTTATTAATCCACTAATTCACAAGAAATTCATAGGTCTTTCATAGGAAGTTCATAAAGAAATGGTACCTTGAGCTAGTTGGGTGACAACTTGCAACAACGAAAGGAGCTGTCATTATTAATGAAAAAACTAATTAGCTTAGCTATTCTTGGTGCTTTTCTAATGCTGGCACCTGCCCAAACAGTTCAGGCTGCAGTGGGGGATACCTTATTAAGGTTTGGATCAACTGGTTCAGATGTCGTTGAACTGCAAACTGAACTTAACTTTCTAGGGTATAACGTCGGCATAGTCGATGGAATCTTTGGATCAAATACTCAAGCAGGAGTAAAAGCCTTCCAAACTGCTCAAACCTTGAGCTCAGATGGAATCGTTGGTCCAATTACTGGTAAGCAACTTAATTCTCTTTATATTGCGAAAGATGGCCAGTCGAATAATACCCAGCCCCGCCAAGAGAAGGTAAATGCTATTATCTCTACTGCAAAAAAGTATATGGGTGTTCCCTATTTATGGGGTGGAACATCTCCCGAGACAGGTTTTGACTGTTCAGGTTATGTCCAGTATGTCTTTGCCAAAAACGGGATTTCATTACCAAGAGTTTCCCGCGATCAATACACAGTTGGTACTCCCGTGGCGTTTAATAACCTCCAACCGGGGGACTTAGTTTTCTTTTCTATGGCAAAAAACGGAAACATCGACCATGATGGCATCTATATAGGAAACGGTCAGTTCATCAACTCTTCCAGCTCTAAAGGCGTTACCATTTACAATCTTGGCCCCTACTGGAAATCCGTATATGTTGGTGCCAAACGGGTATTTTAGTCATCTTTAGCAAGATTGACTGGCTTTTCAAACTTAGCGAGATGTCTAAGAGGCTCAGACCCTTAAATGGTCTGGGCCTTCTTCTATCCTAAGCAGGGGTAGGTAAGAAATTCCCATTAACTTTTTTATTGAGTACCCCCTGAAATTTTCGATACCTATACGAAACCAATCTATTAAGTGGAGGGGTTGAAGTGCCAGAATTAACGATTCAGAAATCTTTACTACTAGCGAAAAAAGGAAACGTACTAGTTAGAGAGGAATTAATACAAAATCACAAACCGTTTATTGTAAAAGTTAGCTCCGAACTCTGTAAACGCTATCTAACCTGGGGACGTGATGAGGAGTTAAGCATTGCTCTAGTTGCCTTTAATGAAGCTATAGACGGTTATAAACCTGACCAGGGAGTGTCTTTCTACAGTTTTTCCAAAACAGTTATTACAAGACGACTGATAGACTTCTTTCGCAAAGAGTCGAAACATCAAGTACTCTCTCTTACTCCATTGGAGGCTGCCGAAGATAATCTTTATCATTATGAGTCAGCATCATCGTTTAAACACTATAAAGACGAAGAACAAAAAAGTAATTTTGCCGAAACTGTAAAAATCTACTCGACTGTTTTAGCCGAGTATGGAATACAATTGGAAGACTTAGTGGAAGTTTCCCCGAAGCATAGAGACAGCAAGGCTACTCTCTGGAGAGTCGCCCAAGAGCTTTGCGAGCACCCAAATTTATTAATGCAGCTAACTAAAACTAAGCTTTTACCTCTCAAAGAGTTAGAACTCTTAACAGGCGTGAAGCGAAAGGTTCTCGAAAGAGGCAGGAAATATCTAATCGCGACAGCGTTAATCCTATCAGACCCAGAATTCGTGTCTTTAAAAGGGTTTACACAGGTAGATTCTATAGTCAAAGAGAGGAGTTAGCCTTAATGAAAAAGACGACTGGCATTGTCATGAAGATATCAAAAAAAGTCACCATTCTTTATACTGAAAGCGGTGACTATTTAGAAATTAAAACACCGAAGGCCACTCCTACCCTGGGGCAGGTTCTTGATATCGAGCTACCTGTTCATAAACCTTTAAGTCACAGACTCCTCAAATTTGGTTCAATCGCTGCAATTCTACTACTCGCCTTGTCTCTAAGTGTCTTCAACTTAGTCTCAGGAGCTAATAATGCTGTAGCAGCAGTTGTACTGGATATGGATTCTAGTACGGAATTATTAATTGACCGTAATGCAAAAGTTCTTAAGGTAATTGATGAAACCCAAGAGAAACCATCGAACTTACAACTTCAAGGGATGGACATTTATACTGCTGTAGACTTGATAATTGATAAAGCGAATGAACATGGAGTCTTTAATCAAGAAAAAAATACCCTGGTTCTAACTAGTGTTATACCCATAGGAGACCAACCAGTCGATGTTATCGATCAGACCAAACTCCGAGAATCTATAGAGCGCCATATGCTAGAAGAGAACATTTCTGCGACCATGATGGTTAGTGGGACAGATGAAGATACCCGTAAAGTAGCTCAAAGTCTTGGAATGAATGTGAATCAGTATCAGATTTACAAGCGGATTCAGGAAAAGGGCTTGATTGTAACTGCAGATTCTAATAAGGATGCCCTTCATATGTTGGCTGAGGCAAATACAACATTAACCACACTTTTCCCGACAGAAAGCATAGCTATTTCTCACCAAAGCGGGATGCAAGAGGAGATGCCCGACTCGATGGGAAATCCGATGACCGGTGAGAATACTCATTCAAATGATTCCTCCAATTCAGGAGGATCAAATCAAATGTTACCCAACAACGTAAATGATTCAATCTCCTCAAGATACACTATGCCTGGCAGCCAACATAAAAGCAGTAATTCTTCAGAATCTATCCCGATGCCCATGAAAAGTAACCCAGACACTTCAGATGGCTCAAGAGAACATGAAATGATGCGCTAAGTTACCGTGCAGTTGCCAAATAATAACGCCCACGTTTAACAATGTTCTGTAATGAAATAAAGGCAGAGACGCTATGCTCCCTTAGTAAAAACTAGATCGAAATCGTCAATACGAGTGATTTCTCAAGCGATCGGCCGAGAGTCGAGCATGGATGAAGATACCAAAAAGAGGATGCTCTTGTGACGCATCCTCTTGAAAATCTCGTTTTGATAGTATCTTATTTCGTAAATTCTAATGAATTTTGATTCTCTGACCGATATATATAAGATCTGGATTCTTTATAGAAGGATTCATGTGAAGCAAATGATGAACAGAGGTGTGGTGATGATGAGCTATTTTCCAAAGGGTTTCCCCACGTTTTACAGTATGAAACTTCATATGCATGATCAGCACTCCTTTTACCAATTTAATCCATGATATGCCGGGAATATTAAGAAGTGCACGGCCATATTAAACGTTCTCATCAATTCCATATTATTACAAAATATGTTAAAGGAGCTGTCTCAAAATGATGTCTGAGGACATTCGTGAAAAGGCAGCTCCTTTTCACTTTCGAGAACAAATGAGAGAGTAAAATCCGCACTAGACATTGCAGATTTTACTCTCTCGCTTGTTTTTAGGGACACCAAAAAGAGGTCCTTGTAATTGCTCCCAAAATACTCGTTTTTAAGGAACATACTGATTCAAGAAACCTTCATTTCATGTAATAAACTACCACATCGATCGTTTTGTATTTTATTATGCAACTTATTGATGTTATAACCAAAGCTCAGCAGTAAAAATTCAGTCTCAACATTCTTTTTGCCACGCATTACAAATCTACGGAAACCATGATCTTCCTTTAAAACCCCGAACGCGCCTTC
>JUEG02000225.1_pt1 | contig 11959 bp, 10 predicted proteins | sample 432341 | NCBI WGS metagenome assembly JUEG02 (sample SAMN02953476, study PRJNA257561) | rock porewater metagenome | biome: terrestrial; feature: Opalinus Clay rock; material: porewater; isolation source: Opalinus Clay rock BIC-A1 borehole | place: Switzerland: Mt Terri URL, St-Ursanne ...
ACGAACCTTGGATGCGGTACTGGCAATTCAGGAACATGTGGACTACCGATCCCACATAGGCAAAAATGATATAATGGAGAATATTTCAAATGCCAAGGGGATTCGTTCTTCCCAAAAGAAGTCCCGCACAAAAAGATCGTCCTTACCCTATGAAGATTTATGGGGAGATTTATTAGAAGAGGAAAGTGAATGCATCGTACAACCGGAGTATGAAGATCTTTTACTTTATCTGATAAAGTTTGCACCCGGGCTAGAAGAGTGGCAACGAGATATTGTAGGTATCGTTCGTGAGGAATCCTTGTATTTCTATCCTCAAATAGAGACTAAAATCATTAATGAAGGATGGGCAACATTCTGGCATGCGAGAATCATGCGTGAACTAGATCTTACGGATGCTGAATCTCTGGAATTTGCGATTATGCACAGCCAAGTCGTTCAGCCTTCTCGATTGGTACTGAATCCATATTATTTAGGTGCAAAAATATGGGAATCGCTTGCTAAAGTAAAATCTCAAGAGGAACTTTTCGAGTTGCGGGAGATGGAAAATGACCTATCGTTCATCCGCAATCATCTTAGTCGCGAATTGGTTGAAGAACTCAATTTATTTAATTTCCGTAAGATTGGTGCACATTGGCAGGTTACGGAAACCGAATGGGAAAAAGTGAGGGATAATCTTGTACTGCAACTCATCAATGGGGGGAATCCACGGATCGTAGTAATTGAAGGGGATTATGAGGGTAAAGGAGGGCTATACCTCAAACACCGCCACGAAGGAATTGATCTTGATGTCATTTATCTTGAGAAAACGCTTACGCTTGTTCAATCCTTGTGGGGTAAAGCGGTCGTTCTCGAAACGGTCGTGGATACAAAGAAGGTCATCTATGAATCGTTCAATGGTTTAGTCAGCCGACGGCAGATGCCAAGAGTAGTAGAGGAAAAGGTGTAAATTATCTGCAATAGTTGAAAGCAGATGCTAGAAATAGCGTCTGCTTTGACTACAAGATTTTTCACGATTTTGTATCGCTGGGAACTATACAAGACGTGAGTTGAATGATAGGATTAAGGAGGTTTGATTTGGAAGCAACGATTACGTTTCTTGGACAATTCGTTGAAACCATCATTTCATCATTTGGTTATTTCGGAGTATTTATTGCCATGGCAATTGAGAGTGCCTGTATACCTCTACCAAGTGAAATCATCTTACCTTTTACAGGGTATATGGTATTTTTAGGACATTTTGATTTTTGGCAAGCAACCATAATCGCAACTCTCGGGAACCTCTTTGGAGGGTTAGTCGCGTATTATGTTGGTGTTTGGGGGGGGCGTCCTTTCCTTAAACGTTATGGGCGGTTCTTTTTGATCAATGAGCGAGAACTAGCTTGGACAGAACGCTTATTTGAACGTCATGGGGAAATGACCGTTTTAGTAGGTCGTATGTTACCAATAGTAAGAACATTTATTTCCTTACCTGCCGGAATTGCTCGAATGAACCCGTTGAAAATGGCTACTTTCACAGCGCTTGGTGCATTCATCTGGTGTGCACTCTTAATTTTTGTGGGCCAAAAATTAGGGGAGAACTGGGATTCGCTCAAACCCTTTTTTCATCGAGCAGATGTAGTTATTGGAGGGGCGCTTGTTATAGTGGTTCTTTATATAGTGTGGAAGAGTATCAAACGAAATAAGCGCTAAAGGTCTCGGCCTCACAAATTATAAAAATCTTATATATTCATAGATATCATAATGTGAAGTGAAGGTAGGTCAGACATGCACGGATTAGAACAATATTTAACGGACATAATATATGTCTATCGCTATGCTGGCTTATTTGGTTTGCTTACTATAGGCATGGTAGGTCTTCCGGTACCCGATGAATTCCTAATGACTTTCAGTGGGTTCCAAACTTCATTAGGACGAATGGATTTTAAAATAACCCTCATGGTTGCCACCTCAGGTAGTTTCCTAGGGATGAACCTGAGTTATTGGATAGGAAGGCGTCTAGGAGTTCCATTCCTGCACAAGATAGCGCCAATTATTCATCTCAATCAAAAAAACATCGCTCGAGCAGAATATTGGTTTCAGCGTTTTGGTGATCGACTTATTGTGATTGGGTACTTTTTTCCAGGGTTTCGTCATTTTACCGCTTATTTCTCCGGAATGAGTAAACTGCATTATGGAAGATATGCAACGTTAGCCGGAATAGGTGCCTTTATTTGGGCACTTACCTTTATTACTCTAGGACATTTCTTAGGAGAACACTGGCAAAGAATCACAATGATCGTGCAACATTATTTGGCACGGGGTGGAATAGTGCTGGCTATTATTGTTTTCTTGATCTATCTCTATAGTACAAAACGAGGCCGTGTTAGTCGATCGAGTTGAATGTTGGTAAGGACTTCCAAACATTAGGGAAATCCTAAGTGTAGTGATATAATATAAAGGATAAAAAACCCATCATAAAGGAGGTCACTCAGGTGACAAATGAAAGTACACAAGGATCAGAACTAAAAGAAAACCCAATCGTAACAATTGAGATGGAAAACGGTAGTATGATTAAAATTGAACTTTATCCGTCGATAGCCCCCGAAACAGTTAAGAATTTCACCACACTTATCTCAGAAGGATTTTATGATGGCCTCATTTTCCATAGAGTTATCCCTGGCTTTATGATTCAAGGCGGTGACCCAAACGGAACTGGGATGGGTGGCAGTAAGCAAACAATTCCAGGTGAGTTTTCTGGTAATGGTTTTAAAAATGATCTTAAGCATGATGCTGGCGTTATTTCAATGGCTCGCACGGCAGCTCCCAATTCAGCGAGTTCACAATTCTTCATTGTAGTTAAGGCTTCAACTCACTTAGACGGGCAGTATGCTGGTTTTGGGAAAGTGACTGAAGGTATGGATGAAGTCAATCGAATTGTAAGTGTTCCTAAGGATCGTGGAGATAAACCATTAGAAGATCAAAAGATGAAAAAAGTTACTATACAGGCCTAGATACTAGATACTAGATTTACAGGATTTACTTAAATATTGTACCATCAAAGATAAAGGAGGGCCTAGCCCTCTTTTTCTTACAGGCAGGAATGTATCACTAGAATATTTTTTGTCAGATGGAGGTGTTGTTATGTTAGACTTGCTACGTTTGTTTGGTCAAGTTGTAGAAGAACAGAGTTTTACGGTTGTTGCTCGAAAATTAGGAATTAGCCAACCTGCAGTGTCCAACCAGATGCGAGCACTTGAAGAGAAACTAGGGGTGAAATTGCTGTACCGTAAAGGTAAGGGCTTCGCCTTAACCCCTGAGGGAGAAACTGTTTATCGACATGCCTTGCACTTACTCGAAGAATGGACAGTGCTGTTGCGAGAAGTGGGTGATTCGGAAAAGGTAATGAATGGGAAAGTGCATATTGGTGCTTCTCACATTCCAGGTGAATATCTGCTCCCGATTTATATAGCTGCTTTTCGTAAATTGTATCCTGACATAAAGTTTAAACTGTCCATAGGGGATAGTCTTGAAATGGCAGAAAAGGTCGTTGCTCAGGACGTTGACTTTGCAGTGGTCGGAGCGGTATATGATACAGAAAAACTAACCTCTGAATATTGGTTGAAGGATGAATTGGGGTTTGTTGTGTCTAGTGACCATACCATTAGTGCGCGACAAAGCATTGATATACATACGCTCAAGGAAACCCCAATGATAGTTCGGGAGGGCGGATCTGGCCATCGAAGAGCATTAGAGGAGGCCTTAGCAAAACGTGGACTCGATTTAAATGACTTTAACATAGCCTTAGAGGTTGGAAGTACAGAAGGAGTAAAAAATGCTGTTCGTGCTGGTATTGGGTACTCATTTTTGTCAAAACATGCCTTAGAAGCTGGTGAGCAGCACGGTTTAGTATGGATCAACGTCGAAGATTTTGAGATTGAACGTGGTTTTTACTTGTTAAGCCGTCGGAATAGATCCTTAACAGCTATTGCGGACGAGTACTACCGCTTTCTGGCGGATCAGAATTCGGATGGAGGCCAGAAGGCAGAAGCCTAGATGAGAGGTCAGAAGTCAGATTGAAATGAATTGGAACTCTCGTGTGAATTCTTTATGAAGTTTCTGTTCGAAGAAATCTCATGGCATTATCCCATAGTAATAGGTTTTTAACTTCGTCTGTAAAAGGAAGCTGGTTTAAGGCTTGGATGGCATCACTGGGGGGGTAATCCATGACCGGAAAATCCGTCCCGAAAATAAATTTGGTGGGATAGGATTCAATTGCTTTTAGCCACTCCTCCTGGATTGGAAAACGTGGATTCCCAAGGATAAAGGCCGTGTCTAGGTAGACATTTGGATAGTTAGAAGCCAATTTTATAGCGAGAGAGAAGTCATTAGGAAGGCCCATGTGAGCAATGGTCACCTTTAGATTGGGGAAGGATTTGAGTACATCCCACAGGGCTTCAACCCTTGTATAAGGGCTTTCTATGGGCATACCGCTTAAATGTAGAATTAGTCCCTTGCGTCGATCATTTAACATTCGATACATTGGCCAAAAACGCTCGTCATTTACAGCAACTTTTTGCACGAATGTATGGATTTTGACACCTGGAAAATTCCATTCATCAAGGGCTTGGCTTATGATGCTCTCAAGCTCAGGGTCCTCCTGATGTATTGCAGCATAAGGGTGTAACCAGGAATGCTTTTGACATATATCCTTAAGCCATAAGTTAATTCCCGAAGACATATCTCTTTTGTGCACATACCCTAACACAAAAGCTGAGCTAATCCCGATGGTTTTTAGATAGCTTAATAGTTCCTCAACCGGTTGGCGATAGGGCATGGTCCACCCTTGCTTTACAAACCAGTGTAAGATAGCCTCCATTAACCGATCGGGAAAAAGATGAATATGGGCATCGCAAATTTTCTGGATATCATTCATAAGATTACACTCCCTCAGGCAATAGAATACATAGGTATGTTTGAATAAGTTCGACATCTAATACTAAAGTCCTTTGAGTGGATTTGAGATGACGTTGTTTGGATGCTCGCACGCTCTTAACAATAGCATGTTTGAATATTGACTAAAGGAGAGGAACAATTGAATTTGTTTTTAAGTGAATTTAATATTCGAGCATGGCGTCTAATTAAGCATTATGAACTAGAGAAAGCTGCTGATGTGACGCTTATATACGGACAAAGAGGATTAGGGAAAACATCCATGTTGCGCTATCTATATCAACATAAGGCGCTGCAAGAGGGCGGGATAATAGCGGATGCGATGGACTTTGCACGTCAGTATGCTTTCGCTGCCCAGGATAATAAACTTAATCCATTTAGACAACGTTACCGTACGACTCGGTTATTACTGATCGATAATCTCCAAGTCTTGGAGGGTAAAGTCAAAACTATTGAGGAACTCCATTATACATATGAATATGTCATTGGAAATGGAGGCAAGATGGTGATCACGCTCGAAGCTGATTCCCCTCAACTAGTCTTTCTAGGAGAGCGGCTTGCTTCGCGCTTTCTGAGTGGAGTAGCCATTCCAATAGCAACACCCATTGCAGATGAAATAGAGCGTTTTTTGTTGGAATATATTCACAGCAGGCATCTATTTATAGACCTAGAGGTTCTGGGGATTATCGCAAACCGTACAAACAATTTGAGTGATGCATTAAAGATTATTGAACAGTTTGTTGAATTTGCAGAATTACAACAAGATGAATTAAGTATGCAATGTTTCCAGGCTTATTGGGAAGATATAAGACGAAAAAGAGATATGGGAACTGAACCTATGAATATTATTAAGGTAGTAGCTCGAATAATGGATATTCCGATTGGGGAATTAGTAGGTCCCAGCCGAAAGCCAAGGGCGAACGAAGCGAGGGAATTGGCGATTTATACAATACGGACACTTTGTCAGATCTCTTATCCGGCTATTGGGGTTTATTTTAACCGGTCTCATTCTACCATGATAATCTCATATAAAAAAATGAAAGAAAAGTTAACTAAGGACCAAGGATTAATTGTAATATATAATAATATCTTGAAGGTATTTCAAGTGTGTTAGTAGAAATTCAACACAATTGTTATTAAGCTTTGATCATAAGCATACTTATATTAATTAATCTGAAAGACATAATAAGAATAAGGGGTGAACAAATGTCAGGTATAATACAGCGGATCGGGGTACTAACCAGTGGCGGAGATGCTCCGGGAATGAACGCTGCTCTCCGCGCAGTAGTCAGAAAAGGAATTTACCACGGACTTGAAGTTTATGGTATTAGCCGTGGATATGAGGGGCTTATCCACGGAGAAATTCAGCAAATGAGTATAGGATCTGTTGCGGATATTGTACTTCGTGGCGGAACCATCTTAAAGACGGCTCGTTCCGAAGAAATGCGGACAGTAGAAGGCCAGCAGAAGGCCTTAGACCAGTTACATAAGCTACAACTAGACGCATTAGTAGTGATCGGTGGCGACGGCTCTTTCAGAGGGGCTCAAACATTGGTCTCTAAAGGGATTCAAATCGTAGGAATTCCAGGTACTATTGACAATGATATTGCTGGAACTGATTTAACGATAGGCTTTGATACTGCTACCAATACGGTGGTTGATGCAGTGAGCAAAATTCGGGATACGGCATCTTCACATGAACGAACCTTCCTCGTGGAAGTTATGGGTAGAGATTGCGGAAATATAGCCCTTCAGGCCGGTTTAGCTTGTGGCGCTGAATCGATTCTAGTGCCTGAAATACCATTCGATTTAGATGAAATTAGTGATAAATTGAAGCGTGGTCATCAACGTGGGAAAAACCACAGTATCATCATTTCCTCTGAAGGCGTTGGAAGTATCTATGAAATAGGGAAAGAATTAAGAGCTCGTTCTGGGTTTGAGACTCGTATTACTGTACTTGGGCATTTACAACGTGGCGGAAATCCAAGTGCATTAGACGCTGTAATCGCTGCGGCCATGGGTGGAAAAGCGATTGATATTCTATTGAACAATGAAACCAATCGGATGACTGCTTACATTAATCAAGCTGTCGTTTCTAAACCATTAGATGAGGCCTATGGTACACGGCGTCCCTTTAATAGAGAACTCTATGATCTAGCAAATGAGCTTTCAATTTAGCCTTTAATAAAACTCACATTAGAGAGATGAGGTTGAGTTATGATTGGTAAAGGACGATCTAAAATAACATTGGATTATTCAGGGATGATGAGCTCATCACAAAATCCGAACGGATTTCCGGTGGAGGATTTGCTTGGACTTCAGAATGTGTTAGATCAGGCTCAGATTTCACTTTTGTCCCAGCGGGATTCAGGGAAAATCGATTTTTCTAAGCTTCTAACCCCCATGAAAGCCGAGCTCATTGGGATTATCGAATATGCGAATAACGTCGCCCCTAACTATGACAACTTTGTTGTTTTAGGAATTGGTGGTTCAGCGCTGGGCCCACTGGCAGTTCACCAAGCTCTGAACCATTACTATTATAACGAGCTTCCCTCCGAGAAACGCAGTCACCGCCCCCGATTTTATGTTATGGACAACATTGATCCTGTCCGATTTAACGAATTGTTAGAAATACTTGATCCACGCAAAACCCTTTTTAACGTAATTTCTAAATCAGGCAACACCTCGGAGACGATGGCACAATTTCTGATTGTTCGAGACACTTTACGTCGGGTATGCGGTGACAGCTACGCCGACCATATCGTCATAACAACGGATAAAGAAAAAGGCAATCTCCTTCCTCTTGCCCTTACAGAAGGGTATCAACGGTTCGTGATTCCAGCGGGAATCGGTGGACGCTTCTCAGAGCTGACTCCAGTAGGATTACTAGCTGCTGCTATATGTGGAATTGACGTTAACCAACTGCTTGAAGGCGCTTTAGCGATGGATCAATGGATTCGTGATTCGAAAGGAGTACTATCTAACCCTGCACAATTGCGGGCGGCGCTTGCTCATTTGTCGGTTCAAAAAGGGAAAAACATCTCAGTATTCATGCCATACGCAGATGGCTTAAAGACTATGGCGGACTGGTATGCTCAAATGTGGGCGGAAAGTTTAGGCAAACGTTTTGATCGACAAGGACGAGTTGTTCACGTTGGGCAGACCCCGGTAAAAGCTCTGGGGGTAACAGATCAACATTCCCAAGTGCAATTATATGTTGAGGGACCCGATGATAAAGTCATAACCTTCGTAACCGTTGAGAAGTTCAAAGAAACACGAGAGATCCCCATGGATCAGGGATTGCCCGAGGACATCCAATTCTTAGGTGGACGAACGTTGGAAGAGTTGTTGTTTGCTGAACAGAAAGCAACCGAATACGCACTAACCTTAGCTAGTCGCCAACACCAAAAAATCATGCTTTCCAGCCTGGATGCCTATAATGTAGGGCAATTGTTACTCCTGCTTGAGTGGGAGACGGCCTATATGGGTGAACTCTTGAACATTAATGCTTTTGATCAGCCTGGAGTTGAAGAAGGTAAAAACGGGACATACGCCTTAATGGGTCGCAAGGGCTATGAAGCGAGAAAACTCGAGATCGAGGAATTTGGGAAAATCCAACATATACTAGAGCAATAGGATAATCGAAGGAGTGTCTTAGCATCTTACAGCGATAGTGTTGGACTTGGGTTGGAACGATGCCACAATCATTACAAGTCGAATGTGTCAGAGTAAACATGTTTGAAGGGTTTAGATTCAATTATTTTTGAGGTATGACTGCCAGATCGTATTCTATGATCTGGTTTTATTTGTTTTATATTAGGTAATTCCATACTAAGCTAGAAGGAGAGCGAGGGGAAATGTGGAAAGTTAAAAAGTATATTATCTGGTGGCTTAGAAAAACATGTGCCTATTTCGTCCCATTTATTTTTTAGGATCTGAAATGAATTATCGATGAGATTATTTATGTTCTTACCCTGAAAGGATTGAAGTTGTTGATGGATATTGCTCTAATATCAAAGGATGCCCAAGCTCCTCGAATCTTAAGTAGGCTTGTATTAGTAATAATTGTGTCATTAATCACCTCATTTATATTAGCCCCTAAATGGGAAATAGCATACGCAGAAATTCACACAGTGTTAGAAATTTTCTGCATTGTGATTGCATTATCTTCTTTTTTCGTTATATGGTACACCAGTACAATTCAAAAAGTCCATCTTATTTTAGGATTTGGTTTTTTAGCGGTCGCTATTTTTGATTCCTTTCACACATTTTTCTGGCAAGGTCTGGGAATGTTCCCCATTGGTTACTATGATCTGTCTACGAGATATTGGTTAGCGGGGAGGTTCTTTGAAGCACTTTTTTTGATTCTTAGCACGATATCAATTAATAAACTGTCTATAGACAGATATGCAGGACTTGCTTTCACCGTCTTCTTCTCATTTTTTGTAAGTTTAGCGTTTCTTTATACCCCAGATAGGTTCCCCGTACTACTAACGCCACAAGGTGTAACACCCATAAAAATTATATTTGAGTATGTCATTATTTCTATGTTTATTTGTTTTCTTTATAGAGTATATAAAGGTTACTTTCAAGAAGACAGGGTGACAAGAGAGTACTTAATCCTAGCGATTCTTATAGCTATTCCTGCTGAATTATGTTTCACTGTTTTTACAACCATTACAGATTTTTACAACGTGCTCGGTCATGTTCTAAAAATAATTTATTACTACTTTTTTCTGAGAGCAGTTTTTGCTGGCTTTGTTATATTCCCCTACAAGGGGCTTCGCCTTTCAGAAGAACGGTTCCAGAAAGCTTTTCAATATAGCCCAGTTTTAAAGACAATCCTAACAGTCAAGGGCGGTCGATTCATTGATGTCAATGACATGTGGCTTGAAACTACGGGTTACACCAGAGAGGATGTTATTGGAAAAACACTTCAAGACTTTAATCTATATCCTATCGAAGTTATAGAAAAATACCAGAACGAGATTATGCCTCATAGAAAAATGTTCGCAAATCAGCGACTTTTGTTTCAAACCAAGAACGGAGTCATACGAGATGGAATATTATCTGCGCAGGAGATCGTGCTACAAGACGAACCCTGCCTTTTGTTGGTTACAATAGACATAACTGATCAAGTACGCAATGAAAACGAACTACTTCGACTCGATAGGCTAAATATTATTGGTCAAATGGCAGCGGGGATAGGACATGAAGTTCGTAATCCTATGACAACAGTTAGGGGCTTCCTCCAAATACTAGGTGAAAAGGAGGAATGTCTTAAATATAAAGACTATTATACTATGATGATTGAAGAACTTGATCGGGCGAACTTGATAATTACTGATTTTTTATCCCTATCTAGCAACAAACCTTCAAATGTTCATGTACAAAATTTAAACAAGATTATCGAAGACCTTTACCCTTTACTTCAAGCAGATGCGCTAAATATTGATAATTATATTCAGTTAGAAACACTTCCAATCAATGATTTGGAAATTAACAAAAATGAGATCCATCAACTTATTCTTAACTTAGTAAGGAATGGGATGGAAGCAATGACAAAAGGAGGTAAAGTTACCATAAGAACCTTTACTGATGGGGAAGAAACTGTCCTCGCTATCAAGGATGAGGGTACGGGAATTGAACCGAAAATTCTTAATGAAATAGGTACTCCTTTCTTGACCACAAAAGAACAAGGCACTGGATTAGGTTTAGCGACCTGCTATAGCATCGCAAAACGGAATAGAGCTAGGATCGAAGTCGAAACCAGCTTTGAAGGAACAACATTCTATGTTAGATTTATGACAGCATAAAATGATACATAATCCTTTTGTATTGAGACATTTTTTCTTTCTCATTTTTACTCGGGTAACATTGTTCTCTCTTACACCTTCTAAAGGTCACAATAAAATATCGTCTATCCTCGAAAGTTCAGGATAAGATTTTGTTCAAGGATTCGAAAAGTACTTGTAGCTTGATTGGAGGGGCATGGTCTGGACTGTATTAACTGGCAGTATTTAGGAGATTATGCGCTATGAAAGGGGCAGAATTAATTGCTAACGTTACAGACAGCAACCGTTGATGATTTGGAATCATTAGCTCAACTTTATGAAGAATTGAGTGGAGAAGAAACGGATCTTTTGCAGATGAAAGAGAATTTCAAGTTAATTGAGTCAAATCCTAATTATGTAGTCTTGACGGCTAAAGAGGATAACTTAGTTGTAGGAACAGTGATGGGGATTATTTGTCTCGACTTGGTTGGTAAATGCAAGCCATTTATGGTACTTGAAAATGTTGTAGTGAAAAGTACTTGGCATGGAAAAGGAATAGGAGTAAAGCTTATGGAAGAAATAGAGAGAATTGGGCGAAATAGAAACTGCTATTATACTATGTTTGTGTCCGGGGGCCATAGAAAAGAGTCGCATAAATTTTATGAAGCAGTGGGTTATGATTTAGATTTAGTTCAGGGATTTAAAAAGTACTTGTAGCATAATACCTTTTTCAAAAAGGGGTTCTGTTATGTGCGAGTCTTATCCTTTCTCAATTTATGATGTACTTCCAAGTGTTAAAGAAAATACTTTTGCATAAGCTTGATTCCGATGTGCTTGATGATGCGCCATCTACGTTTAGAAAAGGTATAATAAATATATAGAAGTAGACACTAAACAGGACTGCTTTGTGTTTTATAGAAAGTAGATCATTACCAAAATTATAAAATATGATTATGTTTTAAAGAAAAATTAATTACTAGCATATAAAAAGACAAAAGTTGAAAAGGAGATACGATGACAAAAGGAAATGAAATAACAGGTACAGGATGGCACTTAGACAACAGTTATGCCCGTCTGCCTAAAACATTTTTTACTTGTATCGGCCCAATCGCTGTAGGATCACCAAAGCTAATCATTTTCAATGATCGGTTGGCAACATCTCTCGGGTTGAACGCCCAGGCGCTGCAAAGCAAAAATGGCGTAGCAGTGCTTGCTGGTAACCAAATTCCTGAAGGCGCTTTGCCTCTTGCTCAAGC